>Ga0105158_1000489_pt1 | contig 16971 bp, 16 predicted proteins | sample LHCtaG_FD_81567 | JGI IMG/M metagenome (GOLD analysis project Ga0105158, IMG submission 81567) | Hot spring microbial communities from Little Hot Creek, USA to study Microbial Dark Matter (Phase II) - LHC4sed_matched | ecosystem: Environmental > Aquatic > Thermal springs > Hot (42-90C) >...
AAAATAAATGAAATGCAGACCCGCGATGAGAGACAGAAGATTCTCACAAAGGAGTATGGATGGTCAACAGAGGATGCACGCAATGTTGTGGCTATCGAGGGTGCAAACATACTTGTGAACAGAATCAAGGGAAGACAATACGTGGAGGAAGTTATTGATCATATCAAGTCAGGCTTCCGCGACGCTGTTGACACGGGGGTATTAGCTAAAGAACCCATGTACGGGTTAAAGGTGAACCTTGAAGATATCCTAATCCACGAGGACCCCGTGCACCGTGGGCCAGCTCAGATTCTGCCAATGACATGGCGCCCCATATGGTGTGCCTTCCTGATGAGCGAGCCTAAGCTTCTTGAGCCTATAATGAGTTTCGACTGTAAGGTTCCAAACGATTTTGTAAGCCCTGTTATTTCGCTTGTGCAGAAGCGTAGAGGCAGGATCTTGGACATGGCGAATGAGGAAGATATGGTTATAGTTAAGGCTGAAATTCCAGTGGCTGAATCCTTTGGAATGGCTGACGAGCTTAGATCGTCAACGCAGGGCAGAGCTTTCTGGGCAACCCAGTTCAGCCGCTGGGCACCAGTGCCCGAATCCATGCATGCTGACGTTATAAGGCAGATCCGCGAGCGTAAAGGATTAAGCCCAACACCACCAAGCTATGAAGAGTTCTACGAAGAAGAGTAAAGACCATCTTTTCCCACATTTTAAATTCACGGTAAATACGTTGTGAAGAAGCCCTACTATATCGCCTAGCCAAAGCTTGGAAGCAGTATAGCTCCCTAAACCTTTTTGATATCCCACAAGCCGTTTTCGCGCACACTCCAGCCATAAAAGCTGTTGCCACTAAGCCATAAAGGAGGACAAAAGCTAATGGCACTTTTCGCTTGTCTCCAATCATATAAAACCCAAAATAGGGAAAGTGTTACTTTAAAAGCCTAAGAACCCCTCGAGAGCTTCAGAAATCTCTTAACTTTTAAATTATTCTGGATCAATCTAAAGGCGGAAATCTTATTATGTAAAACTGGTTAAAGTTCTAAGCTTCCAATGGATTAAAGTCGTCTGAATGTACGAATGGTGATGTGCTGTGGAAAGGTTATTTGGATTGCCCCCTGAAAAGGCAAGGTGGCTTATGGTTTTTGCTGGTTTAGTTATAGAATTTTGCCTTGGAGCCATATATTCCTACAGCGTTATCGCTGTGCCTTTAAAGAGATTCTTTGGGACTCCACCTCCAGACGGGCTTGGTTTGAAGGTTTCAGCCACAGAAATGCAGCTACCTTTCATAGTTTTCCTACTAGTATTTGCCCTCGTTATGCCCCTCACGGGCAGGTTCATCGAAAAGTATGGTCCAAGAAAAGTTTCAGTTATAGGCGCCATATTCGTGGGTTTAGGCTGGTTTCTTGCATCTTTAGCAACTTCGCCAATGATGCTTATTTTCTTATATGGCGTGATCGGCGGTATTGGCGTTGGGATAGCTTATAACTGTCCAATAACAGTTTCTGCAAGATGGTTCCCTGATAGAAGGGGATTAGCGGTAGGTTTAACCGTCCTGGGCTTCGGAATCTCTGCTGCAATTGTTTCACCACTTGCCGATTTTATTGTAGCAAGATTCGGGGTTTCTACCATGTTCCAGATCTTCGGAATAATGTTCCTCCTGTTAATTATTGCCTTCTCCATGTTTCTACGTTTTCCACAATCAGATTGGAAACTTCCATACTGGAAACCTGTTCAATCCAAAGCCGCCGCAAATATTGAGCTTGACAGGAGCAAAATGGTTAAGACCTTAAGCTTTTATGCACTTTGGGTATGTTATTCTATCGGAACATTAGCCGGACTGATGGCCATAGGAGTAGCTAAACCCGTAGGTTTAGAGGTTGCAGAAAGCGCTGGAATATCCGAGTTAGAAATTTCAAGTCTTCTAACAATATTGGCTATCCCATTCGCTTTTTGCAATGGTTTTGGCCGTCCCTTCTTTGGCTGGATAACTGACAGACTAGCTCCCATGAAAACGGCTGTTCTCTCTTTCATTCTCATATGCCTAGCTTCAGCCCTGATTTATACAAATCCAGCATCAATTATTGCGTATGCGGTTGCCTTCGCCATTCTTTGGTTGAATCTGGGAGGATGGCTTGCCATAGCCCCAGCAGCCACAGCTAGCTTCTTCGGGATTAAAAACTATGCTAGAAACTATGGGCTAGTTTTTACAGCATATGGTGCTGGGGCAGTTGCCGGCAATCTGCTGGCTGGACAAGCTAGGGATATATTCGGCGCCTATATTGCAGTTTTTCCATACGTAATTGTCATTGCGGTTATAGGAATAATAATCGCCCTGATGGGGCTAAAGCCGCCAAAATTAGAATAGCTCTATAGAAGAACTCGAATATAGGGGCAATGCCTTACGCAGAGGGCTGGCGTCAGTGGTCCTGCTGTTAGCATGTAGCTATAAGTTTGATTTTACAATGCTCTGGAAAGTTAAGGAACTGGTGAATGTTTAGTCCCCTTTAAGGTGTATGTAACTCTAATTTTCTCCGGTGCATATTCGTTAAAATTCACAATTTTGGCCTCTAATCCTGCGTTTTTCCGGAGTTCATATACGAAATCGTCAAGGTAATTCCAAACTCCACAGGCCCTACAAAATGTTCCTTCAACATCTAACACAAGCTCATTCTCTTTCAGTTCAATAAGTTTCGCCTTGGCCTCAGGGCTTCTATACTTGTTATACTCCCTAATAGCCCTCAAAACAGCGCCCTTCAAGAATATTTTCGAGAGTCCCAGCATTTCTGTGTATTCCCCACATAAGAATAGTTGAGGAATATGAAAAATCTTTTAGCTTCAAAAGTTTGAAAATTTTAGCTTAAGCTTTAGGATTTGTTTATTAAAATGCCAAAATTTAAGGCGAAGGAGCATGCAGTCATCTTTAAAGGGTTTGAGGGTTCCCGTTGATGGTCTAAGGTCTGAACCCTTCTCCCTTATATTGTGCTACCCGAAACTAGATAGGGAGCATTTAGAGGAACGCATTAAAGAGCTGAAGGATTTAGGCGTTACAGCTTTGGAGTTTCAGGGAGAAAAGCAGGTTTTTAATGTGCCTGTTTTAGGTAAGGGATGTGTAGGCCTGGTTGTTTTAGCCTACAGGAATGTTGAAAAGGTTGCCTTGAAAATTAGAAGAACGGATGCCGACCGAGCGATGATGCAGCATGAGGCAGAAATGCTTAAAAGAGCCAATGCTGTTGATGTGGGTCCCAAACTTTTCAGCGTTAGCAGAAACTTTCTCCTTATGCAGTTTATAGAGGGCGTTCTACTCCCTGAATGGTTAGAAAGGGTTTCAGACGCAGAACGCGTGAAGAGGGTTTTAAGGAACATGCTGGAGCAGTGCTGGCGCCTTGACAAGATCCATCTTGACCATGGGGAGCTCAGCCGCGCCCCAAAACATATAATTGTTGACTTTAATGACAGCCCCTTCATAGTGGATTTTGAATCTGCCAGTTTAAACCGTAAGCCAGCGAATGTAACTTCGCTATCCCAGTTCTTATTTATAAGCGGGAAGGTAGCTGAAAAAGTGGCTTTGAAAATTGGCGAGAAAAATAGGGACCCCATAATAGAGGCATTGAGGCGTTATAAAGCTGATGGAAACCGCGAAAGCTTTGAAAGAATCTTAAGGGTTTGCGGTCTTTAGGCAGATGCTACGCAGGCTTATGTAACAACTTTATGTATTTGCCTTTTCTCTAACGCTTCTTTGATTTCCATGGCTATTCTTCTGCCTATATACATATTTTCCCCGTATTTGAGGTAGGCATATGGCGAAGTTCCAATTCCAACATTTGTCCCAGCCACTATGCGGGCTGAAATTTCAAAAGTGTAGATCTCCAGGTTATCTGTGATGACGGTTTCTAGGCAGAAGGGCCCAATAATTCCCGGGGGAGCAATTTCCTCCGCCACTCTTTGCACGTTATCCCCCATTCTTAGGAGTTCCGGCAGAAGCGACTCACGGAGTGTTAGCGGTATGTTGCCCACAATTGTGTATGTTGGACTAAAGCCTATTTCCAACTGCTCGTTTGCCGGAACCCGTCCTATAGCATCAACGGTTGACTCATAGCGCTTGTCCACGCCCAAAAACTCCACATCTTCACGCATTATGGATGAAAAATAATGGGGGTAAACGTTAACGCCTAAAACATACTTTTGCAAGTGTATTTTTTCCACATCTTCCTCGTTGAGGAGGCCGCGGCGAACCATTTCATCAACCCTTCTCTTGAAGGTTTCAGGTGAGTTAACCAAAAAATAGCCTTTCCCACCTTTCGCTCCTGGAAGTTTTGCTATGGATAAGCAGTTAATATCTTCTGGGCTGTTAAAGGTCTTAGGGAGTTTAAGCCCAGCTCTGCTGAGCCACTCCTCCTGCATTACTCGGCTTGCTTCCCAATGGAGAAGCTGGCGGTTTCCAAACATGGGCACGTAGAAGTTGTCCACTATCTGTTCCGTGCTTAAGTAGGCGGTGAAAGAGCCGTGGGGCACAATTACCGTGTTAAGCTTTCTAAGTTTTTCCTGAACCTCTTCTTTAAGCAGTTCTGTGAAATCTTGAACTATTATGAGTTCATCTGCCAATGGAAACTTCTTATAAACAATAATGTCTTTTTCCCTGCAAATGCAGACTGTTCTAAAGCCCTCTTCCTTGGCTCCTTTAAAAATGTTGAGGGCTGAGTGGGAGCCTATTGTTCCTATAGCCAGTTTCCTCAAGTCATACTTGCCTAAGAGTTCGGTTATCTCCTCTCTTGTTATCATGTTACAATATCCTCAAGCCTGTTTTCCTTTATGGCACGTTTAACTTCCATAGCCACTCTTCTCCCCGGACCCACTTCAAAACCATACTTGTACTTCATGTATGGCGAAGTGGGCTCCACGCATGGGCATCCTGGAACCCTGGGGCTGACGTCAAAAACGTAAAACTCTAAGTCCTTAGTAACCGCGCCCTGTAACGCAAAAAGCCCAATGATTCCCGGTGGGTACTCCTCCTTGCATGTTTGGACGAAGCGTTCTCCAGCCTCAAAGATTTTCTCTATTTGGCTTTCGCGCATGGTCACGCCCATATGGCCAATCTCGATATTTTGTGTGGCTATTCCAATCTCTAGCTGTTCTGCGGCTGGTAAGTCCAGAACACCATCCAAGTCGGTTTGTATTCGCCTATCAAACCCTAAGAGGTCTATTTCGTCTGTTAGGGGCGACCAGAAAAAGTTAGCGTTGAACTTTGCCCCGATCACATATTCCTCTATAAATGCCTTTTCAAGGGCTTCTGGGCTTATTACCCCCCTTCTGATGCGTTCTTCAGCCTTTTTCTTGAACTCCTCAGGGGAGGCCGCGTAGAAGAAGGCTCTTTCAATGGCACGCTCCTTTTCAGGAACCTTCACTATTACTAGGCGGTCTATCTCCTCATAAGACTTGAAGGTCTTAGGCGTTGGTATACCTGCTTTTCTAAGCAGATAATACTGGTTTCTGGGGACGTTGCGCTCCTCTGTTTTAAGCATAAACCTGTTTCCCATGATGGGCACTGAAAATCTATTTTCAATATTGTCATAGCCAACATAAACCGAAAAGGAGCGATTAGGCACAAAAATGGTGTTTAGGGCTTTTAGCTTTTCAATGTTCTCCTCCTTGACCACTTCGGCGAATTTATCTAGGAGAAGCACATGGTCAAAAAGATTCCGATAATAGCGCGTATAGGTCTTTTCCCGGCCCTTTTGACACACTACAACAGTTTCAAAACCTTCCTGTTTGGCGCCATGGGCAATTTCCAAGGCAGAATGTGAACCTAGAACACCTATTCGAATGCTACGCTCATCATATTCGCTGACAATTCTACTGATTATTTTCCGGTTGATCATGATTATTCACCAGCGTATTCCCTATACTTTTTCACGATTTCTGCAAGGCTTGGAGCATCAAATAGTTTACGGTTTGTTAAGGCATTAGCCGCAGCCATATACATCTGGCTTATTATCCTTTTCAATTCCGGGTCTAGCTTTGACGGTTTTATTTCAACAAGCCTTCTCCAATCTTCTATGCCCTGCTCCCTTGCCTTCTTTTTGGCCCTCTCCACGGCACTATACCATTCTGTGCGCTTATAGAACTGGCGGGCCACTTCCTTGCTTACGTGGAGCCCTTTATAAGTGAACCTGCATTCGTCCAGCGTGCCTACAACATCCACAACCATAAGCCTCCTTAACGGATCGAAGGCTAACTCTATTTTCCCATCCTCGTTCTCCAAACCAGCCCTTGAGGCGATTTCTGTTATGGTATTGTCGACTTCCAATAGCGTTTCTTTAATTTCTTCGACTTCCGCGTCCGTTAAACCCGCAATTTTTTGGGCTTCAGTCCATGAGATGTACCTGTCTCCTTCCTCGAGTTTTGTGCTTACTTCAAATATTGGCCTATGGAGTTTCTCGCCTGGCTTAGGCATGTGGTCTAGGCTTAAATCTTTAAGAGTTATTAATCCCTGCTCAAGCCGTTTGAACACTGATGAGCCTTCAGGCAATCCATTTCTGTAGATTATTTCGAGAGGTATTAAGAAATTCTTTAAATTAGAAGTGTAAATGCTGTAATCGTATTGTAGTTTTCCGTTCTTAACGTAGGTTTTCGGTCTATAAACGTTTACTAGGCTTATTTCCATAATGCTTGAAGGCTCTTCCAGCTCGTCGAAGCGTACAACTTTGCATTTCGAGTTTACAAGTCCCTTATAGTGGGTTCTGATGCCCTTCTCTTCAAGCCTTTCAAAAGCGTAGGCTCCCATGAGGCATAGGGCTGCGCCCTTACCTTCAATATGGTCTGGCATTTCTCCCCAATCGAAGACTGAATAGCGGTCTGAAAAGTGGAATCTGCCCACTCCCATGCTGTCGGCTGTGGGCTTCTTCAGCACTTCTAAATCTTTGACGCTTCCCATTCCTTTAAACCTTCAATTTTCTCACGGATTTATCTGCTTCTTCTATTTCCCTTTTCTTGGAAAGCTGATATTCTCTTACGCGCTCAGCTAATTCCCTATCTTCTAGGGCCAAGATTTTAGCTGCAGCTATGGCGGCTCCTTCAGGCTCTAAGGTGACGACAGAGCCTATCCCGCTGGGCACCCTAAGCGATGAGAATATGTCGGCTCCTGCAAACCTTTCCGAGTAGGGTGGACAGGCAATAACAGGCTTGGAGGTGTGGGCGTCAACAAAAGCGCTTAGCGCGTTGGATCGTCCAGCAACGGTTATGAAAACAACATTCTCTCCCTCGTTTTCCTTTAGGATTTCAAGGACTTTTTCCGGGGTTTTATGGGCTGAAGCTACCCTAAACTGATGGGGTAAGCCAAAAGCTTCTAGGCGCTTGCCTATTTCCCGGGCGAATTCCAAATCCTTTTCAGAACCCATGAGGATAACAACTTTTCCAGCCATCGATCTTTACACCCTTCACGGTGCCTATGGTTTAGGTCTTATTAAAATTTTTAAGTTTGCAGTTAAACGCTTAATCTTGTGAGGAGGGGATAAAACCGCATGCCTGCACAAAAAAGGAGAAAAAGCATTATAGACGAGCTCTTTGGAGGCTCCCCCTTCGAGGAAATGGAAAGGCTATTTAATGAATTCCCCGGGGACCAATTCAGCGGATACTCCATATCAGTTACCCAGACTCCAAATGGTACAAGGGTGAAGGTGAAAGCAGGCAAGGATACGGATGTAAATGCCCTTAGAAGGCAGCTTGAAAGGCAGTATCCCGGAGCCAAAATAGAAATTGAGGGCGGCAAGTCTGAGCCACTTATACGTGAAATATCCATAAAGCCTATCCGAGAAGAAAAGAATGAAGATAAAGACTCTTAGAACTTTGAGTTTTAGCTACTTTTTAATCTCATTCTCATAAATTTCAGAGACAAATTCGCCGATGGCAGGAGCCGCAGTCAAGCCGGGCGATTCTATGCCAATTAAATTTATAAAACCAAACAGTCCCCTGTCAGCTTCATGTCTTATGATGAAATCCTTAAACCCTTCCCCAGGACCTTGAAGCTTCGGTCTAACGCCTGCAAAATCGGGTGTCAGCCCATATTCGTCAATGCAGGGCATAAACCTTCTAACGTTCTCTCTAAACTCACGTTCGCTTGAAGTTACTTCGTAGCTGATGCTGTCCACATAGTAGGCATTGGGTCCCAGTCTAACCGTCCCAGCTAGATCTGGGGTTAAATGTATCCCTAAGCCAAGCTTCTCCGGGGCAGGGTAAACCAGCATTTTAATGGGAGGTTTTCCCAAGAGCCTAAAGTAATCTCCCTTGCAATACTGTATTCTGTAGCCAAGTTTTTCAACGTCCAACCCAACCATGCCCGCTATTTTATCTGCGTTGAGGCCTGCGCAATTTATTATCGTATCAGCTTTTATTGTGAATTTTTCGCCTAGGCTGACTCCGAAAACCTCGTAGCCATCGTCCATTTTCCTTATATTCGTAACCTCTGTTTTTGTGACCAAAACCGCGCCGTTTCTGGTTGCTTTTGCATGAAAAAGGTTCATCAATTCGTCGGGGTCAACGATGCCCGTTGAAGGCGAATAAATGGCCCGTTCAGCCTCAACATTTGGCTCCAATCTTTTAATGTCCCACCTGTCCAAGACTCTAAGCCCTTCCACACCGTTCGCCTCACCCCAGCGCATGAGCCTTTCCAGCTCATTTATCTCATCGTCGTTAGTTGCCACCGTCAATTTTCCCAACTTTTTATAGGGGATTCTATGTTTCTCGCAAAGCTCATACATTAGAAAATTGCCCCTGACACAAAGCCTCGCCTTAAGGGAATTGGGCGGATAATGGATTCCAGAATGAATTACACAACTGTTATGGGTGCTGGTTTCCAGCCCAAACCTCGCATTCTTATCCAAAATGTAGACTCCTCTATTACCCTCTGAGAGTTTTGCAGCCACAGCCAAACCCACTACGCCAGCACCAATTACAACGATGTTAGCTTCTTCCATGAGAGGATGTTGAAGAATATGTTTCACAAAAACTTTAAGCCTTTAACTTACATGCTTCAAGGTGCTTTCTGAAGCTCCAGTGCTCTTAAGCTTTATTAAAGCGTTAATAATTTTAGCCTTGAAGGGTAATTGTCTGGTTGAGTGGGGTAGTCGTCTAGCTTGGTCTAGGATACCAGCCTGGGGCGCTGGCGATCCTGGGTTCAAATCCCAGCTACCCCACCACTAAACCCAGCATCCCCATTTGGCTATTTTCATTTTTCTGAAAACCTTGAAGTCTTCATAGTCACATACACATTCAAATCTGGCTTCCACAACCTCTTCACTTCATTAATGCTCTTCGCAACTTTGCATCTGAATTCTTCCTCGTCGAAATTTACAAGCTAAGTGTAAATTAAAGCGCTTTGCATGCTTCGATGGCCTAGGGGCTCCTTAACATATAGTATGTCTTTATTTCTCTGGTATTTTCCATGGTTGCCTTCCAGTGCCTACACGTGTGGAATGTTGTTTTTAATGATGTTTAACTGTAAGTTCAACAAAGAATTTTCAATGTCTAAATTAAATTATCAAGCGGTTTACGGAAGATAATGCAAATTGCATTTTTAATTTTAAGTTTCACAAAAATTTTTATAAACATTCCCAGAAAAGGACTTGTGGGCGGGGAATTTGGTGCTTACTCCTTTGATGAGGGTGATGCCTACGAACAAAGGTTTGGCCCCCCAATAATCATGGCGGGAAGACTTTATGTTGACATTTTCCCGAGAAGAACAGGTCCAGGATACCCGACCTGCCACGAAATGGGTTTTGCCTGCATCGATCTACGTACAGGACAGGAGATATGGCGTAAATATGGGGCGCGCTTGGACTTCGGCCAAATATACGTTTATGACTCCCCAAACCAGCACGGTGCACATGCATACCTCGCGGGATATGCTGTAAAGGAAATGCCAAGTCCTGCTACAGGGCTAGTTGTAGCAATACAATCCACAACAGAATCACTCATGTCAAGAATTGACACCATGCAAACCATACTCATTACAGTCATAGTCATCGTCATACTTCTAGTGACCTATGACATATACATAAACCATAAAATGTTCAGGCAAGCCTCCAAGTAAGCATTAAAATTCTTAGCCTCCTTTTTTTATTTTGTTGATGGTGGTCTGTCTGAGGTTTATGAGCCAAAGAATCTATTTATCGCGCTAAAATAAGATTGAGGTATAAGAATTAAGGTATGAGAAATTGATTGATAAGATACGGAAATATATGAGGATGAGTGATGATTTGGGGAATTTGTCTATTTCAAGTTTTTCAAGAGCTTGAGGATGTTAATAGAGATATTAGCAAATTAAAGTTGAGGAGTATGTAACGTGTCTTTCTAATGGGGGATCGAATGGCGGGACCGTAGAGAGGAAAAAGCGCCTACAGACTGAAGGAGTTTTCTGAAAACCTTATCATTCAAGATCATTCCAAAAGCTGTAGGATAAAAACCTGCAAAACATAAACTTCGATGCAGTAGCAAGCGATATCGAAAGCGCTTACAACAAGTTAGCAAAGGTCAGAGACATTGAAGCTTACGTCATCTTAAAAAATAAATCCCGAAGTCTTCTTAATGTGGGATGATGCTATTAGGAAAAACGTAAGGGACTGAAAGCGCAAAGGTCTACATAGAATTTCTGAAAACGTACAACGAGAGATTAAAGAGGCTATAGAGAAGAGGCAAGAAGAAGCAGAAAAAGCCAAAAATCATTGAATAAATCTGCGCGAAGCTTCCCAATAAAAAATGAGGACAGGGACGATGGAAAAACGTTAACTGCCTGTTCACGAATAGAATTAAAACTCTTTTTAAACAGAAAAGGGGATTTTGCGAGGGATATCGCCAGCATGTTGTAGGTTCAAATTCCAGCTGCCTCACCATAAAGCTAGTCTTGAAACCTTAAAAGAGAATTCATTTTTAGAAATAAACATGTTGATGAGATGTTTTCATCCTTGTTTAAGCGGTAAATTTAATATTATCTAAAATTTCTTAACCGCTTGAAGATTCATTGGTCGCGTATTTCATGATTGTGAACCTTAAAAGGTGCTTTTCAAAGAGGATTCATGCATCTGGTGCAGAAAATGGCAGACGTTTTAGTTGGGTTTATTCTGTGCTTCCGTTCAATGTTGCGATAGGTCCCATCGGAACCCTTGTTCAGCTTTTAATTCTGCAACTTAAAGGATCCGTTGTCGACGTTGGCTTAGCTGTAACCCTTTTCAATTTAGTTAGCATACCTGCGGCGATGATTTGGGGTTTTGTTACCGATAATTTTCATAGGAGGAAACCGATTATAGTGGCAAGTTATATGGCAACTGCCATGCTAATTTTATCCTTCCTTTTCGTAAAAACTATTAATGAAATCTCGGTTCTGTATGCTCTGCTCTCCTTTGTAACAGCAGCTTCAACAACTCCTCTGAACCTTCTCGTTATGGAGACGGAGCGCAAAAATAAATGGGCGACAACGTTTGCACGCCTCTCTATGACCGCAAGCCTTGGGCAAACTTTAGGGCTGATTATAAGCACATTTTGGTCATATCTTCTTCCGCTCTATTTTCTTGTTGTCCCCCTTGGAGTTTTATCCATGCTTTCCGCAGGTCTATCTGCATTCATGATAAAGGAGCCCCACGTCATCTTTGAGCGGCATATAATGGTTATGGATAGGCATAGTTTCCTTCAGCGACTTCAAGCCCTCCCATACATTTTCTTCAGAATTCCAAAAATCGGCGACTTCAGAAAAATCTTCAGAACCATGCGATTCGAACTCGCTAGGCAACACCTCCTCCTGTATCTTTCAGTGTTTATGTTCTATCTATCATCAGGCTTATTCAACACTTCCATAGTTCCCTCCTTGCAGGCGAAGCAAATTTCAGATATGCTAATATTCCTTGCAGTGGCTTTAGCGATAATATGTCAAATGATGTCTTTTAGATATGCCGGCCCATACTGCGAGAGGAATCCTCTAATTAAAGTGGCTACGAGAGCGCTTGTTCTAAGGTCTATATGCTATGGAGTTATAGGTGCATCCGCCTATCTCCTATATGGAACCCTATATTTGATCCCTGCTTTAATTTTCTTACCGCTTGGAGCTGGACTGGCATATTCGCTGTACTATACATCCTCTTATGTAATTATTTTTAACACATTAGAGGACCGGCATCAGGGCTCCTCCCTCGGAGTTTTCAGCGCATTAGTTGGAATCGCCATAATGTTGGGGTCGCTAATATCCGGTTTCATGTCCTTCCATCTTGGTTTTCACGTGACATTCGCTTTTGCCGCGATATTCCTTATCGTTTCAGCTTGGCTTCTTTTAAAAGTTAAGCCGCTAGTTTTATAGCTGCCCCTCTAAATGACGTATGACTGTCTTCCGCTAATTTTATCAGCATTCATGGAAACTTTAAAAGCGTGGCGAAAGCATGAGAGAAGGGCAATATTACTATACTTTCTGTGATGCCTGCAGTCAAACTCCAATGTGTGGTGTGCGTTTTCTTGTTCAGGACAATTTTATAGCCAAAATTGAAAACTGGCCCAACTTCCCAAACTCTCCCCTCTGCGTAAAAGCCTACGCCTTACGGGACTTACGACACCATCCGGAGAGGCTACTTTACCCCATCAAGCGAACCCAAAGCAAGGAATCTAGGAATCCAGGGTGGGCGAGGATTTCATGGGACGAGGCCTACGAGATCATAGTTTCAAAACTTAAGGAGATAAGGGACAAGTATGGACCGGAGTCTGTAGTTTTCTACGTTGGAAACCCGAAGGAGCCCCGTGCCGCCGTTCAGAGGCTATGCTATACCTTCGGTTCTCCGAACTATGCCACTGAGAGTTCCGTTTGCAGGAAAGCCGCTGAACTGGCAGAGCTTCTAACATATGGCTTCCAAACCCTAGGCAATCCTCCAAGAGCCCAAACAAGGCTTTGTGTTATCTGGGGCTCAAATCCAGCATGGTCAGCCCCGTATATGATGGTTAGAATGTTGAAAGCTAAAAAGAGGGGAGTAAAATTCATAGTTATAGATCCACGAATAACTCCGACCTCTGAGAAGCTTGCCAATTTGCACTTGCGGGTGAGACCAGCCTCGGATGGAGCCCTAGCGCTGGCAATGATAAACGTGCTCTTCAGAGACGAGATTTACGATGTTAATTTCGCCGAAAAATGGATCTTCGGCCTTAAAGAGTTAAAGGAATATGCAGAGGCCTTTTCCCCGGAGAAGGTTGAAAAGATCACATGGGTTCCTGCCAAAATAATAGAGGAAGCCGCCTATTTAATTGCGGAAAACGCGCCTGTGACATTCTGGCTTAGCCCCCAAACAACAATCCATTGTAGAAACGGCGTCCAAAATCATAGGGCAATACTTTCACTTATAGCGCTAACCGGATGCATAGATGTTCCCGGAGGAATCATCATACCTGCCCATCCTCCGCTTTATAGCTGGGATTCAGGAGATCCGGAATTCTGCAGAAGAACAGATATTCTGCCAAAAATTAGGGACAAGCGGCTTGACCTCCAGTTTTTCCCGGTATGGGCGAGATACCTTTCCGAGGTACAGATTAACATGCTTCCGGAATATGTCAGGTCGGGGAAGGTTAAGGCAATCCTCATGTGGGGCGGCAATACAATGATGTGGCCTCAAACTCGGGAGTATCAAGAGGCCATCAAAAGCCTTGAATTCGCTGTTGCAGTGGATTACTTTTATAGGCCGTGGACCCATGACTTTGTAGACATAGTTTTGCCTGCGGCAACATGCTTGGAGAGGAGGGCGCCGTTTGCATTCCTCCGTGGAAGGGTCTACGGCAGAAGGGTCTTAAAACCTCCTGGAGAATGCCAGGAAGACTGGCAAATAGCCTTCGATATCGGCGTAAGACTCGGATATGCTTCAGAGTTCTGGAATGGCAACATTGATGAAGGGCTCAACTTTATTCTAAAGAAAATCGGATTAAGCCTAAATGATCTGGAAAAAAGCTTGGAGTCCGGCGTTGAGATTCCCAGTCAAGAGGTTTATAGAAAATATGAGATTGGCATGCTGAGAGCTGATGGAAAACCAGGCTTTCCCACACCCAGTGGAAAAATTGAAGTTTATTCAACAGTTCTTAGAGATTATGGTTTTGATCCCCTCCCGGCTTTTAGGATGCCCCTTCAGCCGACGAAAGAATACCCTCTGATACTTACAACCGGCTGCAGGGTTCCATTTTACGCTCATAGCAGGTGGCGCGAGATACCAAATCTTAGAAGGTTCATGCCCCATCCCGTAGCCAACATAAGCCCGAGGGACGCCGCAGAACGGGGAATAAAAAGCGGCGATAATGTGATTGTCAGCTCACCATGGGGCAGCATTAAGGTGAAAGCCAATGTAACGTCCATGATGCTTGAAGGGGTTGTGGACGTGCTGCATGGCTGGGCTGAAGCTAACGTTAATGAGCTGATTCCCAGAGAATGGGATCCTATTTCAGGTTTTCCGCCATTTAAAGAGGGAATCTGCGAGGTTAAAAAGCCTAGCGAATATTAATCCACTTAGGAAAGGTTTATTTTGTTGAGCGGAAATTCTTTGAAAGTCAAGGGCGGAGAAAATCCGCTGGGATGTAACCGTTCAGGTTGAACCATAAACTAGGGGAGGTGAGAATGTGGCATACAGATACATTGCAGAGGCTTGGAAAAAACCAGACGAGTCTTTTGTAGGGGAGGTTATGCGCCAGAGACTTGTGGAGTGGCGTAAACAACCAGCTGTTGTTCGTATTGAAAAACCTACACGCTTGGACCGCGCTCGAAAACTTGGTTATAAGGCTAAGCAGGGCTTCGTGGTTGTTCGCGTCAGGGTTAGACGCGGAGGCTTTAGGAAGAAGAGACCTAGTTCCGGAAGAAGACCGAAAAGGATGGGTGTGAGCAAATATAAGCTTGCCAAGAGTTTGAGGCTTATTGCTGAGGAGCGGGCTGCAAGGAAGTTTCCAAACCTTGAAGTTCTGAATTCCTACTGGGTTGGCGAGGACGGTCGCCATAAATGGTTTGAAGTTATACTAGTGGATCCTAATCATCCTGTAATAAAGGCTGATAAGGACATAAACTGGATATGCGAAAAACAGCATAGGGGAAGGGTTTTCAGGGGACTTACCAGTGCGGGCAAAAAGGTTAGGGGTCTAAGGAATAAGGGTCGGGGAGCTGAAAAAGTTAGGCCAAGTAGGAAAGCGGCTACAGAGGAGTAGTTTAACCATGGAAAACTTAAGACCTATGGTTTTCAAGAGAGGTGGAAAAAAGCGGACTGGAAGGGGCTTCAGTGTTGGAGAACTAAAAGCGTCTGGACTATACTTAAAGAGGGCTTTAAAGCTTGGGCTTCCGGTAGATCCCAGGCGGAGAACTATTCATGAGGATAATGTTAAGCTTCTCAAAACATTTCTAGAAAGTGGAAAGTCGTTATCCTCTGAGCCTAAGGAAGTTAATGTGGAGAAAAAGGCTAAAAGCTGAAAGAATAAAATAGCTTTTGATGATGTGGTTTTGTCTTCTAAAATTCCGGTAAATTGCATGGATGTACGGGTGTTCGTCCATGCCACAGAGGAGGAGGATAAAGTCTTAGCGGCACTTTGGAACGTCTTACCATCAAACCTCCAAGGCAACGTGCCGCTTAAAAAAACAAACCTTATGGGCCATCATGGCAATCCAATAACCCTTTTTGAGGTCAAAGTTAAGGATAAGAATCATATTAAAGCCTTTCTTGAGCATTTGGCTTCTAGGCTAAGCAGCTTGGATAAGGAAGTTTTAGGCCGTGAAATTGATCGGCATATTGATGGCTCAAGCCTATATCTAAGGCTTGATAAGCAGTCGGCTTATCTAAATGATGTTAAGCTTGGCACGATTGATCCTATACATTTTCGATTGCGGTTTGGAAAGTCAGGAGCAAAGGCAATAACCAAAGTTTGTAGGGACATTGGGATTATCCCATGAGGAGGATTTTCGCCGATCTCCATTTGAAGCTTAATTTAGCCGATATGGAATTGGCCGAGCGTATGCTTAGAAGGGCTGCCTATTTTGGTTATCGCCTGGTGTCCGTTCCACTTGCTCCAACATTGACCTTCAGCCAAAACAAGCAGCTTATTGAGCAGCTTACAGCCTTATCAAAGGAGGTTGGGCTTGATTTTGTTTCACGCCTAGATGTTAAGGCTAAAACTTCTAATGAACTTCTTCGGATTTTGAGGCGATTTAGGAGGAGCTTTGAAATTATTGCTGTTTTCTGTGAGTCTAAGGCTGTTGCAAGGCAAGCTGCAAAAGATCGTCGTGTGGATCTTCTAAATTTTTCAGCAGACCCCCGTAAAAGGTTCTTCGACGAGGCTGAAGCTGAGCTTGCGTCAAGGGGTTTGGCAGCTCTGGAGATAGACATTGAGTCCATAATAAGGTTGGAGGGGGCGGCTAGGGTAAAGTTATTGGCCGCCCTTAGAAAGGAGGCGGCGATAGCCAAAGCCTTCAATGTACCGGTTGTTGTTTCAAGCGGGGCTTCTGAGGAGTTGACTATGCGTAGACCCTTAGAAGCAGCGGCCTTAACCATGCTTTTTGACATGGACAGATCCTTAGCATTAGATGCCATCTCAAAAGTTCCAACCGCTATTGTGAAACGGAATAGGGAGAAGTTAAGCCCAGAGTTTATCTCGCCTGGCATTCGATTGATAAGGAGGGGTAAAGATTGCTGATGAAATTGAGAAGCCGCTACTTAGCCTTAAAGGTGGATTCCCCTGGGCGTTTCAGCTCAAGGGAAATTATGGAAGCCCTATGGTCCGCTCTTCTGAGGCTTTTCGGCGAATATGGAGCAAGCAGAACGGGCTTAAGGCTTATTGATTATGATGAAATGAATCACGTTGCAATAGTGCATGTATTCCACAAAGAGGTTGAAACTATTAGGGCAGCCGTAGCCTCAATAACCCAGATAGAATCAAAACCCGCAGCAGTTCATATAATAGCAGTTTCAGGAACAATTAAGGCCCTAAGAACAAAGCTGAAGG
>Ga0105158_1000490_pt1 | contig 16966 bp, 7 predicted proteins | sample LHCtaG_FD_81567 | JGI IMG/M metagenome (GOLD analysis project Ga0105158, IMG submission 81567) | Hot spring microbial communities from Little Hot Creek, USA to study Microbial Dark Matter (Phase II) - LHC4sed_matched | ecosystem: Environmental > Aquatic > Thermal springs > Hot (42-90C) > Sediment...
TACCATTTAATAAAATTCCATCCGATACCTGCTTTTGTAAGTTCTACATTTTTTATTCTTTTGTGAACAACAGGCATTGATTCTGGATAATATAAAAATATATATGGTATATCATCATGGATAATTCTGTGTATTTCTTGATAAATTTTTTTTCGTTTCTCAAAATTGAATTCTTTCCTTCCTTCTTCTAACAACTTGTCTACTAAAGGGTTTTCATAAGAAACAAAATTGTATTGTCCAGGTTTTTTCTGTGAAGAATGCCAAATTGAATACTGGTCAGGATCACGAGATAATGACCATCCTAAAATCACAGCATCAAAATTTCTCGGGACAATATAGTTATTAATGAAAATTGACCATTCTAAAACTAATATATCAACTTTTATACCAAGTTTTTTAAGTTGTTGTTGAACAATCTCAGCAATAAGTTGTCTTGCTTTATTACCCTGGTTTGTGATCAAGGTAAAACTGAATTCTATATTTTGTTTTTTACCATTAACAAAAACCTCTTTTTGCAAAACATTTTTTTCAGGATTGTAATGCCAACCACACTCTTCTAACAATTTCTTTGCTTTCTCTAAGTTATACTCAAAATCTTTAACATCAGGGTTATACGCCCAAGATTGTGGCGGAAACGGTCCTGTTGCAGGTTGACCTTTGTTCAATAAAACACCATTAATTATTTCCTGTTTATTTATAGCATGAGCAATAGCTTGCCTTATTTTTTTATCTTTAAACAATGGGTTTTTAAGATTAAAACCTAAATATGTATACGAAAACGATGGATAACTAAATTTGTTGTAGTTTTTAAAAAATTCAGAATATGCATAATACTGTTCTGCTGTAAGATTCATAGAATCAATACTCTCATTTAACAATTCTAAAAATTGGACACTTTGATCCGGTATGATTCTAAAAATATATTTTTGTATATAAGGTCTTCCTTCAAAATAATTTTCGTTTGCGACAAGTTCAATTTTTTCGTCAGTAACCCATTTCACAAACTTGTATGGCCCTGTACCTATTGGAGAACGATTAGCTGGATGTGTATTAAAATCATATTTTGGATCGCCAAAGATATGTTGCGGAATAATTCCAATTCCCCAAGATTCTAATGCTGGCACAAAAGGTTCTTTGTAGACAAATTTTATCGTATAATCATCTATTATTTCGCATTTTTCAATTAGTTCAAAATCAGACGAATACGGTGTTCTTACATTTGGATCCACAAGTTTTTCATAAGTAAACTTAACATCTTTTGAAGTAAATTTTACTCCGTCATGCCAATACACATTTTTTCTTAAATAAAATATTATTTCTTTACCAGCTTTCTTTACTTCCCACCTCTCACATAAATCACCAACTAATACTAAATCTTTATCATATTTTACTAAACCATTGTAAACTAAAGAATTTATCGCAGCAGATGCTGAATCACTTGCAAGAATAGGGTTAAGATATGATGCATCACCTAAAGAAGCATCTATATAAATATCACCGTAATCTTGACAAATAATTGGTGAGACTAATAAAATTAGAAATATTATTATCATTTATTTTCTCTTAGGTACTAATTCAATTACTATTTTCGGAGAAGAAAAAATTTTCTTTGCCACTCTTCTTACCTCTGAAATAGAAATTTTATCAAGATCTTTTATGTATTGTTGATCATAATCATAACCCATACCTATTATCTCCCAAAAACCTAAATACCAAGCTTGCTGTAAATTCGTTTGATGATCAATTAAATATCTCCCTTTTATTTTTCTTTTAACTTCTTTTAAATCATCTTCATTTAAAATTTCACCATTTATAATCTGATTTATAATTTTTTCAATCTCTTTTTTTGCAATATCTATCCTATTATAATCCAAACCTAAATATATAACACAATGTGAATCTAAAATTTGTGTGGGATAAAAGCTATTTGTTTCATAACATAAAGAATGTTCCTCTCTTAAATATTCAAATAATTTTCCACTCATACCACCACCTAAATATGCATTTATCAGTTTCAGAGATAAATAATCTGACAAATTGTCTTTATTTATTTTTGGTGAAATAAAACCATACATTAAATATCCTTGTTTAAAATGAACTTTCTTTTTAACATATTTATCTTTTGGTTTAACTTCAGAATAAACAATATCAGAAAGTTCAATTTCAGGAATATCAGAAAAATATTTTAATATTATTTCTTTAGCAAAATCATAATTTACATCGCCACTCACAACTATAACAACATTTTTTTTGTTTTTGTCAACACCATAAAATTTTTGCCACCATGTAAACAGATCTTTTTGCGAAAATTTTTTTATTGTCTTAACAGAATCTATTGGTTTCCTGCCATAAGGATGGTTTTTACCATAAAGGTTATAAAGTAATTCATCAATAGCTACATCAAAAATTTTGTCTTTTCTTGAAATAATACTTGCAATAATATTTATTTTTTCTTTCTCAATTTCATTTTTTGGAAAAGTAGGGTTTTTAAATATGTCTGATAAAATATCTACTGCTTTATCAAAATATTGACTACCAACCGCAACTGATAAAGTACTATAATCTTCTGAAGCATCAGCAGAAATTGTTCCCCCAAGAGATTCTATCTCTTCAGCAATTTGTTCAGCAGTACGATTTTTTGTCCCTTTAACTATTACACTTTGTAAAAGATCAGATATTCCTTTACACTTTTTTGATTCATAAATCTCACCCATCTTCAAAAATATAACAACAGAGACAATTGGCTGATTAGGATTATGATTATGTATAAAAGTTATTCCGTTAGACAATATCTCCTTTTTTACTTCGGAAAAGATTGATATATTCATAATTGACCAAACTACACAAAAAATAAATTTTTTGTTCATCAAAATAAATAATTATTCTGGTTCTAATGCAAAGGTTACTAAGTTTTTGCTATATGTAGATAAAAATTCTTTAATATCTTCTTTACTAACTTTATTAATGTTATCAATGTAAAAATTTAACTCTTCTAAAGATTTAAACAAAAACCACCACGCTAAAGTAGCAGATTTTGAATGCACGGTCTCGTTATTAAAATACCATCGGGTAAGAACAATTTGTTTTGCTTTCTCAAGTTCTTTCTCAGTTGGCCCATTTGTCCTTAAATCTGTTAATATATTGTTTATCTCATCAATAACTTTTTCAAGATTTTTTCGTTCACAAACACCTGAAATATAAAAAATTGATGGTCCGAGCTGAGTATAAAATCCACTACCTATTTCGTAAACAAGTTTTTTTTCTTCTCTTAAAATTTTATATAATCTTGAAGAAATACCTTCACCTAAAATAATTGATAAAACATCGCCTGTATATTGATGTTTATCTTCAATTTTAGGCCCTAAAAAACCACATAAAAAATATGTATGTTGAACTTTATGTTTTTTGATTTCAAAAATACTACCTTTCGGTTCTTCATCTAATAAGACAACCGGAGGTATATAATCACTTGATACTTTCACATCAAAATATTTTTTTATCAAATCATTGATATTTTCATCAAAGTCTCCACATATACTTAAAACCATGTTTTTTGGGTGGTAATGCGTTTTATAATAATTTATAATATCTTGACGGGAAAGATTTTTTATATTTTCTTCTTTCCCTATAATACGAAATTTATATGGTGTCAAAGTAAATAATTTTTCATTAAAATTTTCATAAAGAATATTACCAGGATTATCTTCATAACGTTTTATTTCTTCTATAACTACAAAGCGTTCTTTTTCAAGTTCTTCTTCAATAAATGTTGCATGAAACACAAGTTGTGATAAAATATCAAACGCATCTTCTATTCCATCTTTAGGAATATCAATGTAATATACAGTATATTCTTTAGAAGTTCCTGCATTTATAATCCCACCGTAAGATTCTATTTTTTTACTAATTTGGTTAACTGAATATTTTTCAGTGCCTTTAAATACCAAATGTTCAAGAAAATGTGAGATACCATTCATTTGTTCCGTTTCATATATTGACCCTGTTTTCACCCATACTTGAACTGATAACAATGGTAAAACATCACTTTTTTTCAAAATAACTGTCAAACCATTATCTAAAATATATTTTTTATCATCTGCGCTAAAAAATAAATTTGATGTGCTCATATCGCTACAAAAAATAATATTTATAGTAATACAAAAATTTGTTAAAACAAAAACAAGAGTTAAAATCATTGACATAAAAATATTATAGTAAAGATGAGGATAATTTATAATAGTTTGAAGAAGAAATCAATATTATATGGAAAAGTTTAAATTTTTAACACTGGTTTACATAACCACAACCAAATTTTTATTAACACATTCTTTCTTTTTTTAGGTTTTTTATCTTTATCTTCTATAACAACATCTTTTACTTCTTTTATCTTAGCAGCCTCAACTGATAAAGTATGATTGTTTTTAATTTTATTTGCAAGTTCTAATGTTTCAAGCCGTGTTTTAAGTTTTGAAATTTCTTCATCTTTATAATTCAATTTTTTCTCCATCTCACGATAATCCTTTAGAACTTTTGCATACACCTCTTTCCATACAGTATCTATTTTGTTTATTGTTTCTTCATGTTGTTTAACAATTTCGTTTAGTTTTTCATTATACTTTTGTACAATTTTGTTTTTTTCTGCTTCAAAAATTTGTTTTAATTGTTCATTTTGTGAATTTAGTTTTGTAATAATTTCTTTTTGTGAATTATTTTGTTGTGTAAGTTCTTCAATCTTTTTGTACAACAATGCTTTTTCTTTCTCATGTTCTTCATTTTGTTTAGCAATAGATTCTTTTAAACTGTTTATTTCATTATCTAATTGTTGTAATTTAGATTTAAGTGCAGAATTTTCTGTTTCTACCGTATTATATTTTGACAAAAGTTCTGCTGCAATTTGTTCTTTTTGTTTCACTGTAGTAATTAGTTCATCAATATTTTTTTCTTTATGTTGTAGTTGTGTCTTGTATTCTTCAACCATAGACAAGGATGCGTCAAGTTTTTGTTGAACTTCAGCTAATATCATTTTTGTATTTTCAAGTTCTGAAGAAATATTTTGATATTTCTCTTTCAAATTATTATATTCAACTGTTAAAAGTTCGTATTGTTCTTTTTTTTGGTTTAGTGCAGAAATTTGGTTCAACATATCCTCTTTTTCTTTAGATAATGTTTGAATTTGTAATAAAAGATTATTGTTTTCTTCAGTTAAATTTTTCTGTTGGTTGGTTAACTCATCAAGTTTTTGTTGTAAATCTTTTATTGTTTCTTCATAAGATTTTTTAACTTCTTCTATTTGGTTAACTTCTTTTTGATATTTATTTACTAACTCTTCATACTTTTGTTTAACTCTATGATATTCTACTAAATGGTCATTTATGATTTTTTCTTTCTCTTGTACTTCTTTGAACAAATGTTTGTTTGTTGTTTCTAACTGAGATATATATTGTTCATACTGAGCAAGTTTCAACGAAACAGCTTTGTTAACTTCTTCTTCAAAAGTTTGTTTATATTTCTCATATTCATTTTTTATTTCAAAAAATTTATTAATATGTTTTTCAACTTCTTTCCTTAAGTTATCAATTTCTTCATCTTTTGCTTTCTTAATTTTTTCTATTTCTGAAGATAAAACATTATTTTTGTTTTGCAAATCTTTTATAATACTTTCATATTGATCAAGTTGTTGTATCAACATTTTATTTTTGTCTTCTATATCTTTAACCATCTGTTCTTTTTGTAATATAATAGCATCTTTTTGTTCAATTTTTGACTTAAGTTTTTCTATCTCTGACGAAAGTGATGAAGCAATGTCTGACTTCTCAGATAACAACTTTTGCAAATTTTCTACCTGTTGTTGCAACAACTTTATCTCTTGCACTTTTTGTTGAGCAACTTTTTCAAGTTCAATTTTATGTCTTGCTTGAAGTATACCAACTTGTGCTTTTAACATAAAATATTCTTTTTCACGTTGTTCCTTTGCCTCTTTCATTATACGTAGGTCAGACCTCAAGTTTTCTATAACATTTTTCAATTTAGAAATTTCTTCATCACGTTTTTTTATTTCAAATTCTAAACGTTGTTTTGAAATAGCAGATTCTGATTCAACAGTTGATAGTTGTGCTTTAACAGTCAAAATTTCCTTATCTTTTTGCTCAATTATTTCTTTCAAATGTTTTATTTCGTTTTCTAAAGTTTTGTATTGAAATTTATATTCTGATATTTGTTTTTCAACATCTGCTTTAAGTTTGTCTTCAAGAATCTTGTATTCATTTTTTATACGAGCAATTTCATCGTCTTTCATTTTTAACATTGTTTGAAACTTATATTTTTCTTCTTGCCAACGTGATTCCAAATCACGAATTTTTGATAAAAATTGTTGTTCAATTTGTTGTTCTTGAAGGTCACGTTGAGAAAGTTGTGTCTTAAGTGTTTCAATCCATGTTTCACGTTCTTTGGCAAGGCGATCTTCTAACTCTTTAATTTGTTTCAACAACTTCTCTTTTTCTTCTAACAACTCTTGTTCTCTTTTTTCTTTTCTTAACCTTTCTTGGATATCACGAATACTTTCTTCAACTTTTGCTGCTAACGCTTCTTCTTCTTTTGTCTTTATTGTTTGCAACATAAGTTTTTCACGTTCTTCTAACAACATTCGTTGAAGTTCTATAAGTTGTTGTTCCATTTGTCGTTTTGCTTGTTCAGCTTCCCACAAACGTTGCTCTATAGTTGAGGAAAACTGTGGTGTTTGCATAGGTGGTTGAGTAAAAACAGTCCCAGGTATACTCCCAGGCATCTTTTTTTCTGTTGAAGGTTGTGTTTTCAAAGGACCTGTTGGTGGTTTAGGAGGAACATTTGGTATAGGTTTATTTGGTGGTAATGGTGGTTTTGGTATTTTTGGTATATTTTTTTCTTCTGCCATAGGTTTAATCCTCCTTAATTACTTTCTTATTTCTTTAAGCCAAGATTTTATTTTATCATTTTGTGGATTAATTTCTAAAACTTTTAATGCAAACTCTTCTGCTTTTTGATAATCACCAAGATAATAATAACATAAAGCTATATATTGGTTTACTATTTCATTGTTTTCATCTAAAGATAATAGTTTCATAAAATTTTGTAACGCAAGATTGTATTGTTTATTATTAAATAATTCAATCGATTGTTCTAACAAATTTTTGTCTATAATAGAATTATCTAATTTCTCAATATCTATACTTTCTTTAAATGAAGAAATTTTTTCAATAATATTAGCAGTTAACTTTTTTTCTTTCCTTAATTCTATATCTTTTATTGACAAAAATTCTTGTTCAAACTTAACTTTGGAATCTAATTTTGTCAGCAATTCATTAATGACCATCTTATATTCATTAAGTTTTTGTTTAAGCAATGTTATGTTTTTTTCAGTTTCTTCTTTTTCTTGCTGTTTTTGTTTTATCATGTTATGTTTTTCTTCTTCGTAAGAAGAAATTAAGTTTTCTAATTCTTTTTTTAACTGGTTTAATTTTTCTTCATATTTAACGATTTTCTCTTCATAATTTTTCTGTTTAGTAGCATAAACATTTTTTAAATTTTGTAACTCTTCCGAAATTTGTGATAATTCTTTTTTTATAATTTCTTCTCTATGTTTTTTTTCATCTTCAATACTCTGCTGTCTTATATTATATCTTATCTGTAAAGTCTTAATTTCTGCTTCTTTAGATTTTATTTTTTCTATAAGTGGTTCTATTTCTTTATTAAACTCAGCAATAATTTTATCTTTTTGTTGTTGATACTGGAACGCAATTCTTTTAAGTTCAAATTCAAACTTTTCTTTTGCAGATTTCATTTCAATTTGTTTCAATGCAATTTTTGTTTTTGTATCGTCTATTTCTCTTTGTAAACGTTTTAACATTTCTTCATTTTCTTCATCTAAAGTTTTTATTTTTTTCTGCAAAGAATCAATTTCTGTTAACATTGTCGCAATATTTGTTTGATATTTTGTTTCAATCTCTGCAAGTTCTTGTTTTAAAACTTTTTCTTTAGTCTCATATTCTTGAACAAGTTGCAGTTGTTGTGTGACAAGTTGGTTAAGTTTGTTTATATAATTTTTTCGTTCTAACTCAATTTGTTGTTTTATTAGTTCTATTTCATCTTTGTAGCGTTGTTGTTCAACAGAGATTGCTTGTTCTCTTTTTTCTTGTTCAATTTTTGCATTTAATTCCCAATGTTCAAGTTCTGTTTTCAAATTCTTTATTTCTTCTTCTTTTGATTTTTTAATTTCAGCAAATTTTTCTTGTTTTTGTTTTAATTCGTTCTCTAAACTTGCAATTTTTGTATTTAAATTCATTATCTTTGTTTCAAACTCTTTCTTTTTGTTATTATATTCAGCAACAAGTTGATTATATTTGTTATCATATTCTTGTTTTATATTTATTAACATCTGAGTTTTTTCTGCAAGTTTAAGTTTGTAGTTATCCTCTTCAGATTTATATTTTGACTTCAATGTTTCTATTTCAAGTTTTAATGAAGATTTTAACTCTTCAAATTCTTGTTGTCTTATACTCCATTCTTGTTCAAACGATTCTTTTTTAGCTAACATCTCTGTTTTTAACTTAAGAATTTCGGCATCTAAATTTTCAGTAGTATTCTTAATTTCTTGCTCTAATACGTTTATCTGTTCAACTAATTGATTTTGCTGTTGTTGTAAAAACTCAATTTCTTTTATATTCCTGTCAGTCATTAATTGTATTTCATCAACTAACTTTTTTTCTTTATCTTTAAGTTCTTTTATTGTCCTATCTAATTCTTCCTGTCTTTGATTCAATTTTAGTTCATACTCTTTTTTCAAAATCTCTATATTTTCATTGAAGATCTTTATCTTTTCATTAAGACGAGTTTGATAAGTTTCTACCATCTTTTGTAAATTGTTAAACTTAATTTCATATTCTACCTGTAGTTCATTAAGTTGTTTTATTAACAACTGTTTCTGTTGTTCTTTTTCAGCAACAATTTTTGGAAATGTGCCTTTAAGATTAAACAGCTGTTCTGAAAGAGAAACAATTTCATTTTGTAATTGCTGTTTTTTATTTTCAAATTCGTTTTGTAAACTAATTTTTTCTTGTTCTAACTGTTCAAATTTTGTATTATATTGTTCAACAACTTCGTTACGTCTTGCTTCTAATTCAAATATTTTTTGTTCATACTCTTGTTTTAACTGTTCAATTTGTTGTTCTTTTTCTCTAACTAAGTTTGATATTTCTATTTTTAACTTTTCAACTTGGCTAAGTTTTTCTTTTCGTTGTAAATCATAATTTTGTTTTTCTGTTTCATATTGAGATTGTAATTTTTTTATTTCTTCTTCATAAAACTTAATTTTCTGTTGAAATTCGTTGTTTATTTCATCAATTTCTGCTATTAAAGAATTTCTTTTTTCAACTAATGGCAAAGTTTGGTTATACAATTCTTCTTTTAATTTTTGTATATTCTGTTGAATAACATCTTTTCTTTGTTCAAGTTGAGTTACAAGTGTTGAAAGTTCAGATTCTTTTTTCTCTAACAATGTTTTATATTTTTGAGTAGTTGTGTTTAACAAATTTTCATATTCCTGTATTTTTTCAGTAAGTAGTTTTTGTTGGTTTTCCCATTGTAAATTAAGTTCTTCTAACTCTTTTTCTTTTTGCTTCTGAAGTTCAACAATTTTTTCTTCCCAAGAAGATATAATACTCTCTTTTTCATCAACAATCTGTTGTTTATCTTTAATTAAACTTTCAAGTTTATTCTGTAATTGATGTATTTCTGCCTCAAGTTGAGTAACAAATTTTTTGTTTTGTTCAACAAGTTCGTTTTTCTTTTCTTCAAAACTTGTATTTAAACCCATTATTTCTTCATTAACCAACTTTATTCTTGATTCTAAATCAGCAAGTTTTTTCTCATAATCTTGTTCTGTTGCCTTTATTAATAGTTCAAGTTCTTTTATTTTCCCAACATATTTTTCTTTTTCTTTTTCAATATCACTTTTTCTTTTCTCAATCTTTTTCTGCATCTTTTCTTTTCTTTCTTCATATTCTTTTATACTTTTCTGTATTTCAAAATCTTTTTGCTCAATAAGGCGTTTAATTTCTTCTTCCTTATCTTTTATTTCTTTTTTTAACAATTCTATTTTTTCATAGTAAGGTTTGTTTTGTTCTTTAACTTGTTGTTCTAAATATCTATATTTTTCTTCTTGTTGTTTTATCTCGTTTTCAAACGACATTTTTAGTTTCATTAACTCATTTTCTTTTTCTTTCAACATTTCTTCATATTTATTTCTTTGTTCCTCAAATTTTTCTTTCTTTATTTTATATTCCTGTTCAACTTTTTGTTTTTCTTCTATTGCTTGCTTCAGAAGTTGATCAAGTTGTAGTGCAAACTGGCTAAGTTGAATTTTTTGTTGTTGACGCAATTTGTTAATAGTATCCTTTTTCTCTTCTATAATTTTAGAGATATTAATCTTTGTATTTTCCAATTGTGAGACAAGTTTTGAAATTTCTTGTTCCAACAAAGATTTTTCTTCTTTCAATTTTTTAATTTTTTGTTCCCATTCATTCTGCATATCAACCACACGTTTCTGATACAACACAGATAATTGTGAAATTTGTTCTTCTTTTTCTTGTATTAATTTGTTATAATTTTCATATTCTTTAAGGAATTTTTGTTCAAGCTCAAGCAGTTGTTGTTTAATTTTTTGTTCTTCATCAAGTAATGTTTTCTTCTTTTGTTCAATAAGAGCATTATATTGTGTTTCTTTCAACATCAACTCAACTTTAAGTTGTTTAATTTCTTCATCTTTTTGTTGTAAAATTTTTTCAAATTCCTGTTGACTTATCGCAATATTATTCTGTAACTCTTTAATTTTTTCTTCATAACTTTGTTTTGTTTTTAACAAATTTTGTATAATTTCTTCTTGTTGTTGTTCCCATTCAGAATACTTTTGTTCCAATATGTATTTTACTGTTAGAAACTCTTCTTCTTTTGATTTATAAAGATTTTTATAATATTCAATTTTTTGGTTAAACTTTTGTTGCATTTCATTGATTTGTTGTATACGTTTTTCGTTAACATCTTTTACTGCTAAAAGAAATTTTTCTTCTTCAAGTTTCAGCTGTTGTTCTTTAAGTTGTAGTAAGGATTTTAATTTAACAATTTCTTCTTCTTTTTCAGATATACGTTTATTGAAAGTATTTTTTTCTTCTTCAAACTGTTTGCGAAGTGCTTCTATTTTATTTTGTAGCAACTGGAGTTCTTGTTTATACTCCTGTTGTTTTTGTTCTGTTATCATTTTATGTTGAGCTTCTTCAAAAACAACTTTGTTCCTTAACTGTTCAATTTCAGAATGTTTTTCATCCAACTTTTTTTGCCATAAAGATATTTCATTGTTATATGTTTCAGAAAGTTTTTGTAACTCGTTTGTGATCTGTGCTTTTATATTATCTAATTCTTTAGCAAAATTTGTCCTGTTAGAATTTATTTTATATTCTAACAAACTCAGTTTCATTTCTAACGAAACTTTTTCATCTTCGTAAGATTTTAATTTATTAAACATCTCGTCACGTTCCTGCTGAATTTTTTGTTCAAGATATCTCACCTGAGCAAGCAAGTTTTCTTTTGCTAAAACAATATCATCTTTTTCCTTAATAAAAGATTTATCAGTGATATTTTCTTCAACTAAATTATTTCTGCTAATTTCGTTAACTAAAGCTTTTTTTTGTTGAACATCATTTTTTGATTGTAATATATTTTTAATTTTATCAAAAATATTCATTCTAAAATTTTACCTCCGTTATCAATAAAATAATATTTTAAGTTGTGATAGAAACTGATTTTTCAAATTCTTTAACCCAATTTGCAAAATCTTTATCTTGTGGATTAAGTTCTACAACTTTTTTATAACATTCAAGTGCTTGTTGATAATTACCTGTTTCATAATATATATTACCGAGGTACTGTAATGCTTCATAAAGTTGTGGGTCAAGATCAACAGCATATTGTAAATAACTTATTGCATTTTCATAATCTCCTTGTTGATAAAAATCAACACCAGCTATATAGTATTCATAACCTGGTGATTCTTCAATCTTTCTTGGCTTTGATGTTACTACTTCAGAAGCATCAATTAAAAATGTCTTTTCTCTTTCTTTTAAATAAATTTTTCCTTCTTGTTCCATTTTTCTGATAAGTTCTAAAATTTTGTTTTGTTCTTCTTCAATTTGTTCTTTAGTCATAGGTCTGCCATAATCCATTTCTTCTTTTACCAAAGCTTGTGCACCTTCAGACATGTTTTTAAAAAATTTATCAATTAGAGGTTGAGGCGCGTTTCTTAATGCACGAGCAATATCCTCAGGTTTAAGTTCACGAATAATTGTTTGCAGAGTAATATCTGGTATATCAAGTAAATCTTCAAACAAAAATATCTGTGGTCTTACTTTTTGATATATATCAGGTTTCTCATTTTTTAGATACTCAAGTATATTATCCCGTGTTCTCTTATCAACTTTTTGTAAAAGTTCAATAAGATGATGTATTCCACCAACAAGAAAGTCAATACGTTCTCTAACATAATTATCCATACGGATAACATCTTCCTGAGGTATTTCCCTTGCTTGTGCTAATGCAACTGCAACTTCTGCTTGTAGATGAGGTTTAAAACTTTCAATAACTTGTTTTACATATTCTGGTTTTAAATAACTTAAAACAATAGCAATATCTTCAGGTTTTTCTTTAGCAATAAGATACACAAGACGTTTTATGTTATCATCATTAATATAACTAAATGGGATATATTTCCCTTCTTCAAGTTCTTTTTCTTTCTCTTTAAGTTCTGCTTCAGTAAAACCGCCTCCAAACCCAACACCACCTCCTCCACCAGCGCCTGCTGCAGTACCTGTTAACTCTTCGGGACCTGCTTCACCTTCACGAGCAAGTTTTGAATCAATAGAAATTTCTGTAGGTGCACGTTCTCTTAACATACGTATATAGTTTCTTAAAAAATCAGAGACAGGACCAAATAAAAACATAAGTATCAATAATGCAATTATTAAAGGAATAAGATACTTAGGAAGAATTAAACTTTCAAAAAATTTACTCCATACATCAGTAGTAAACTTTGCTTTTTTAAACACTATATCTTGAGGACGTCTTATACCCATAGCGGATGCAATAGCTTCTCTTGCAAGTTCTACTTTATCATCCTTAATTTTTTCGTCATATATAACAGTAATATTTTGTCTTTCTACAACAATCTCTGTTTTTACACCAACAACTTCAGTATCTGACGCTTCACCTTTTGCTTCAGCTGGTACTGCAGATTCTGCAATAGAACCAGGTTTTGGTATCCCAGGCAGTAAATAATCAACTTCGCCAAGTTTACGTTTTGCATCTAATCTTTTTTCAGATGCTTGTTGTCGTGTTGTTGTTGTCTTTACTCCAAGAGTGATATCTACAATAACGGTGGACTTGTTAGGACCAAAAATTTTGTCAAGAATATTTTTCTGGATATATTCACTGCGTTGTTGTTCAAGTTTTGTTTCGTATTCTAACAATGTAGTTGGTGAGATCTGTGGTTCTGTAGATAATTTAGAGGCAGAAGTTTGACAGAAAGTACTACAATATAAAAGAAGCAATAAAATGATAGAAAAGATAAATTTTTTCATTGTTAATTTTATATAAAATTCATCAAAATTTTTCAATGGTAAATTCATAATCTTTAAACCTCCAATTTTATTCTAATTCTTGTAAAAATTGTTGAACAACACGGTTGGTTGGGTCCATCTCTAAGACTTTTTTCCATACGGTTTTTGCTTTTTCGATTTCGTTCATCATAAAGAATGCGGAACCCATTATTTCAAGCGCTGTTATATTTTTTGGTTCAAGATTAAGAATTTCTTGACATTTTCTAATAGCATCAGCATATCTACCATTTAAAACATCTTCTCTTGCTTCGTATATCTTTTTATCAATAATTGTCCAACCAGCAAGTTCTTCTCTGTAGGCTTCTGTGAGTGGCATTGAAGCCATTTGTTCTAAGCGATTTAAAAGTTGCAACAATGATTTGTTTGTAGGATTTTTATAATATGCATATCTTAAAGAATTAACTGCTGTAGTCAAATCGTTTTCCATAAGTGCTGAAACAGCTCTTCTTATCCCTTGCTGTGATTCATCAGTTTCACTAGTTGCTGAAGTTATATATGCTGTAACTAATAACAAGGTTTCTAACATCTTTTTTATATCTTTTCTATTTGGGTCAAGTTGGTATGCTGTTTGTAAAACTTTTGCTGCTTCTAAGAATTGTCCTGCAGTATATCTCGCGATAGCTTCGTTAATAAGTTTTTGGACAAATTTGTCTTTATCAAATTTAACAGATTTACCCCATTTTACATCAGCTGAGATTCTGTGTGAGAAACCAAGGTCGTGATATGCAAATGAATAATCAACTGTATATTCTCTATATCTGAATCCTAAACCAGCAGTTGTTTCTTTCAAATAACTTAATCCTTCGAATCCTAACCTTACTGCTAAAAAGTCCATAAGCCAATATTCAGCCCCTAACATCCATTTTATCTCAGAATTAATATTTTTCTCTAAATCTAATCCAACAACAAGACGATAATAATACTTTTCTTCTTCAGTTCCATCTTCTTTCTTCACTGTGCCAGTAATACGTTTAAAAAACTTATGTGATGCACCAAGTTTAAAAATTATAGGTAGTTTATCTTCTGTTCCAATGTGAGTAGAAATGAGATTTTTTATACCTACTGCAAGGTTAAGTAATGGAAAATGTGTGTTTATCCCGCTAACTAAGCATGAAACATCTAATCCCATCATTGTATCAGAATAAACATCTAATTTTCTATAAATTGTTTTAAACCCGATACCTATGTTTATACGCTCAAATACTTCCTTACCATAACCTAATAATAAGGCAAGTTGTCTATCATCAAAACTACCTTTGTTTTCTATTTTTATTATATCCTTAGAGAGTGGGTCATATTCTATTTCAATTTTTTCAAATCCTGTAGATAAAAGTTGATTTATTGCAATTGAAAACACACCATACTTTATTGTAGGATAAACAAAACCTATATAATCATATATTGTTTGTGTATTTGGAAAAAGTTCAGTATGGAGAGCAGTTATTTCTTTATACTCGCATTGGACAAGTCCTGCTGGATTGTAATATACAGCAGTCGCATCGTCTGAAACAGAGAAAAACGCTTTTGTAGCCATTGCACGCGCTGAAGCACCAAATTGTAAAAATTCTGCGGGTTGTCCACCTGTATATGCAGAAAAAATATTTGTTGTTGTAAGTAATAAAACAATAAACACCTGCACTAAATTTGCACATCCACCAAAAGTTTTATTACTTACAACAAACTTTTTCATTTTCTATACCCTATTTTTCTTATAACTTTAGTGTTTGAACAATATAGAACGCCAATATATCCTCCTGAAGAAACTTTATTATTTTTTTCATCTGTCCCATCCCATATCAAAATGTATTCTTCTTCTCCTTCAAGAACAAATTTTTTTATAATGTTGCCAAATAAATCATAAATTTTTACTAAACAATCACTTTTTTGGGGCAACTTTATATAAATATATGTTTCGGAAGAGAAGGGGTTAGGGAAGTTGATAAATATAGGTAGGGTTTGGGAATAATTTACATTATGTTTACTTACAAAATCATTTGTTTTTTCAATAATTTCGGAAAAAATGAGAGTTTTTGCAATAAATAAAACAACCCAAACAACCTTTAATGTAAAATTTTTGTAAAGTTTATTATTTTGGGCTAAAAAAAATTTATTCATAGATAAATATAGGCTCTTATACTTGTTTTCTTACAGGCTTCTTATATTAAACTTACCGGTTGCCCCATTTCTTTCCTTCCCAATATTATATTAAAACAAAAAAATTGAAATTTGTCAACAAAATTTTTAAAATTTTTTTACATAATAATTTTTTATTATTTTTTCCGACGAATTCTGTTTCTTGCTAAATTTACTAAAAATTTACATATATCTACCCCCTCCAATTTACACTTTATTTTACAATTTATTTACATGTAAGTAAGTAAAATAGTAGTTTAGCACAAACTTACAGATTAATCTACTGATTAGAGTTTCAGATTTAAAACAGAGATAAACGATTGTTTAATTTTAAAGTATTAGTTTATATTTACTTTAATTTTAAAGTAATACTTTTAATTTTTTCTCTCGATAATTCTTTAATTTTATGGGTAAGTATGTACAAAAGGACAGATTTAACTTTTTCTTTTGGTACACCCCAATGTATAAGTTTGGAAGGTTTTATAGGCAAGAGGGTTATTTTTCTTTTAAAAATTTTTACATAAATTTTAAGCCATTTAGGTAGTTTTTGTTTTTGTCCACAAGCAAATAATTTAACAGCTTCGTATATAGGCTGACGTTCATTTCGTTGAATGTTTAATTTTGCAAGATATTTTTTAAAAACTATTATTTTATTTGTTTGTAGTGGTTTGACTTCCCCTATTGTTTTTTCTAACAAATAAAACAGTCGTATATAAAATTTTATTTTAGGATCTGTTATTTTCTTTAACTCTATTTTATCAGCATCTGTTAAAAATTTTTCAATTAATTCTTTTATATTTTTATAGCAAACATTAATTTTATACTTTTTAAAAAGCTTTGCGATCAGATGTAAGTTTTCCCCTTTTTTTAGAATATTTACAAATTCAGAATTAAGTCTTGTTTCAGAAAGCATAGACATTACATTACTTTTTATCGCTTCTATAGCAAGTTTTTCAGTTAATGGTTCGAACTTAAAATTAAGAGTTGCAGCAAACCTTATACCACGGAGGATCCTTGTTGGGTCATCAATAAAACTTTTTTCATGTAAAATCCTAATTTTTTTCTCTCTAATATCTTTTATACCGTTAAATAAATCAAAAAAAGTAAAAAATTTATTGATACAATCATATCGTAAA
>Ga0105158_1000496_pt1 | contig 16871 bp, 20 predicted proteins | sample LHCtaG_FD_81567 | JGI IMG/M metagenome (GOLD analysis project Ga0105158, IMG submission 81567) | Hot spring microbial communities from Little Hot Creek, USA to study Microbial Dark Matter (Phase II) - LHC4sed_matched | ecosystem: Environmental > Aquatic > Thermal springs > Hot (42-90C) >...
ACACCACCACGCCACCTAACAGCCCTAAAAAGCCTTGAACAAGCAAACTCACTCGAAAGAAGATCAAGAACATCCATAAAGAAACATAAGGAGCAGCCACAAAAATCTTATTAAAGAGCGTAACTCTAAAAATTTGTAGATTTTTCGTCTTCGCGCTAGATTTTCTTTTTCCTCTTCCCCTTTTTGGTCTCCCCATAGAATCTGACTTCCTCTCCGCCTTAAAAGGCGAGGGTTCCAGCTAGGGCTGAGAAGGTTTGGGGCTACATCCCCTCTTTCCGAGGGTTTAGCCCCGGACCGGGTTTCCAGCCATTACCCGCTTTAAATGTAGGGAGAAAACTCGATAGCAAAAATGCTGGAAGATGGGTGGCTAAGCCCTTGAACACCAGGCAACCCATATAATGCAGAAGCCAAGTAAACGGAAAAACCCGGCGAAAAAGGCGGAAGCACATAGCAGCAAAACCAAAAATTTTTAATCTACTGTAAAAGGCGAGGCTTTCAGTTGTAAGTGTGTGTCCTATGACCCGAATTATTTTTTGAGTCTATTTCTGAAGCCGCTTTTTGGGCAAGGTTTTCTATCGTCTTGAATGTTCAAAAGCTCGAATAAGGCTCCAGGCCGAGATAGCTGGGAGGGGTTCGGGCGTTTAACATAGGGCTTCTTCATGATTGAAGAAGCCTTTTAACAGGCTGGTGGCACATCTCTTGCCTCGCTTTATCAATTGATTTTTTTCTTAAAGGCCTTCTCATATGTCCACCGCAATATAGACATGTAACAACTATATGAGGTTCTCTTCTTGGCTGGAGGCGGACACGTGCATTTACTCCTGGAAGGATAAACCGCTTACAGTGTCTGCAAATAAGCATCCGCTTATCCTTCGGTATACGAACTCTGGCGCGCATAGATATCCTCCTGGCGATCTCAACATATCTCTGAGATAAATCTGGCCTCTTATCGAATATTTTAACTGCAAGATTAAACAATCTTTCTATGCGGCTTAATGCTATCTCCTTAATCCTACTACTTTTCACAGCTTAACTTCTCCCACATGAATCTTGATTTTCCCTCTCTAAAAGCTCATATATATTTCTAAGCGATATAAGCCAGCTCAGATAGGAGTTTATTGAAGCCCTTAAAGAGGCCGTGTCTCTTGCCTCAAAGGTTAATGTAATCTCATCGCTAAACCTTGAAACTTTGACTTTCGATCTATATCTCGCGGTTATCTCCGTTTCAGGTTTAATTGCCCTAGTAACTATTTCAGCCTCCCTCTCAGAGGAGCATCTTACACGTAGAACGGCATATGCCCCTTTAATCATATATCCCACACGACATGTGAAATTTTTATGCATGGTCCAATTTCAACTCTCCTTGGCAAAAGGAAAAACGACATATAGACCCAACAGTCTTCGCCAGTACTTATATTCATGTATGCTTCATAACCCATCACTTCAGCCGATTTCTCAAATACTGGTAACCTAAAGAACTCGGAGATACTTGAACTAAACTTTTCTATCTCCGGGTTCACGTTTCCACTAACATTTAGAAATAAGAAGTTAATTTTCCCTTTAATCCACTCGTGCGGTATATTAAACTCCCTTCGAAGTTTAACTCCTGAAACATATATGCGGGGCGGGACTTCTCTAAAAACTTCATTAGATGTGCTAAAAAACCTTATTCTTCCAGGTCCTCCCTTCCATCTGTCAACTACAATAAATTTGTTTGAACCCAGTTGAAGTGTTCTTTCAGCGACCTCAAGTAAACTCATCTTTCCACGATTAACTCTAACAAGACCCGGTATGGAGAGAACCAAGTCATTACATAGACTTCTAACTCTTCTTGTGGGTCTATGGGATGTTGTAGCTAAGATCATGGCAAGAATCAAATGCTTGTTTAGACGCCTTTAGCTGCGCGCTCAGCCACCATGCCGATCTTTGTTACTGGTGTATATGCGCCGCCAGTGAACCTAAGCCCACATTTTTTGCAAACCCATATACCGACGCTCTCTCTGCGCACAGCCTTAAGGCCGCATCGTGGGCAGGTGTGCCGCTTCTTCATTTCAGTAACTACGCTAACATATCGTCTCCTAACCGACACACCATATCTTGGACCGAACCCTCTAGCTGGACCAACCTTCTTAACCAATGTTCCTCACCACTAGCCTCCTTAATTCCTCAGATTTATCTTTAGCTATATGAACAGCTTCTATAATTTGTTGCGGTGTCAGTGCTCCCCGACCACCCTTCTGCATGGCACATATATTCCCATTTTTATCAAATGTTATCGTTAACCTGGCGCTCATCACTTCCTCCTCCTCAAGCCATGGGTCAACAACCATCTTATCACTTATGTTTGCAAAGGTTACGGAAATAGGGTAATCCCTTATGGGTAAAGACATGTATTCTTCTGTCTTCTTAACCTCACCGCTCTCAACGACATAGACTGGTATCTTAGTGTTTAAGAGGGCTGCTAATGCTGCTAAAGCCGATGCATCTATCAAATTACCGTCGTGGTTAAGGATGTATATGTCTATAAATATTACATAAACCTTCTTGCCCGGTATTAGACAGAGCTTTTCTAGGTCTATTGCTTGGGATTCACGTATCCCTCTATCAACAACCCTCGCAAGTTCAATGGAATTCTCATCTGGAGGGCCGGGCTCGAACTCCGGCGAGGCTAATGGCACAAACTCTGAGTTAACTGTAAATGTTCCATCATTAGGTCTGTCTGAAAATGGCTCGCCAATCTCAACTTTAATCCCTGTGACAATCTCTGTCTTCCCAAGTAGAACCCTTGCTGACCCATCAGCCTTCTCAATTATTTTAGTCTCTATCTTGATTGGCCGATAGTCTGTAAGTCCTCTGCCATCAAGTCTTTTCCCTGCGGAGATCATCTCATATATTTGTTTCTGTCTTATGCGCGACACTATGGTTGAAGACATGAATCAATCTCCTCCTCAACTTCCTCCTTAATTGCCACATACCTTGCCTTTAAAGATTCCTTCTGCATTTTATACATCTGCTTACATCCCTCAATCGCCAGATTCAAAGCCTGCTTAAATTCATCAACTGTTAGTGTTCCATCCATCTGCAGAAGTGAGATTAAACCTAAATTGGGCATATAAGCGACTGGTAGGTCTGCTTCCCCCTCTTTATCCTCTAAGTCATTGAGGTCTAAAACCAGGACTCCGTCAACTTTTCCAGCAGCACATGCAACTACAAGATCTCTCATCGGTATTCCAGCGTCAGCCAACGCTAAGGCTGCGACGGTTGTACCAGCACACCTTGTTCCACCATCAGCTTGTAAAACCTCTATAAATACATCTATTGAAGTTCTCGGAAACTTCTCTAAAAATACCGCTGGCTCAAGCGCCTCCCTTATAACCTTTGAAAGCTCTATTTCGCGTCTAGTTGGCGCCGGAGACTTGCGCTCTTCTACGGAGAATGGCGCCATATGATATCTACATCTCAAGAGCGCTCTGTCGGGAAGTGCTAGGTGGCGTGGATGGAGTTCTCTGGGTCCATAGACTGCTGCAAGTATCTTGCTTTTTCCCTGCTCAATATATGCTGATCCATCAGCGTTGCTTAGCACACCTACTTCCATCTTTATTGGTCTAAGTTCGTTTGGTTTTCGCCCGTCAACCCTTAAACCATTTTCATCAATTAACCTAATCCTTCCACTCATATCTTCTCACCCTTCTCCCTTCTTATCATTTCAGCTATTCTATCAGTTAACCCAGACGTATGAGCCTCCTGTACTATCTTCTCGATTGCTAAAATGGCCAACCTTTCGCGTTCTGGACTCGGCCCAGAGATTAAAATTACCCCGTTTTGCCCAACAGTTATTTTGCATTCAGTTTCCTTTTTAAGTAGATTTATCATCGAAGCCTTGCGACCAATTATCCTCGGGATTTTTGCCGGCGGCACTTTAACTATTTGTCCCTGCGTTATTTTCCCCAAACCGGGTTCACGTATCGTAAGAAGCGGATCTATTGTGCGGTCAAACGCCATTACCTTCGCAAAGATTAAATCTCCAATATCGAGGAAGCTGGCTAAATTATCCTTCTGCTGCTTGAATGGTTTATTAAGGGCGTCGCTAGCTTTTAAAACAGCCTTATATGGAGAATTTATGTCAACCGCCCAGCCATAAACATTTACATCCTCTATTTTACCGATAACTTGATCCCCTGGTGATGGAATATAAACCGAGTTTAACGCAATAACCTGAACGGTTTTTCCCTGATACTCTACGAGACCAAGTCTACTCGCATAGATTTTTAATCCCTCTTTATAAGTGTTGCTTCCAGCGATATAATCTCCTTCAGCCAGAAGTTCTCCAGGAGTTACAATCTGCCTATTCTCAAAATAAAACATTGCCTAAATAATCCTCCCAAAATTTTTTCACTACATGAATAGTTCCAGCACCTATGTTATTTAAGCATCTTAACATCAACATTTCCACGAGTTATTTCACCCATCTTCTCTAGGAATGGGCCATAAAATCCAGCTGGCATCTCTAAAACCACGGATAATGAGCCATCACTCAACCAATTTTCGCTCTTTATTGCACCAAATGATTTAAGCGCTCCATAAGACTTACTAACATATTCAGCTGGAATCTTAACGGCTACAGAAATCTTCTCTACGCTCAACGGTAAGAGCGCGCGTAAAGCTTTTATAGCTTCATTAGCCTGCTCCTCAATGCTCTTAAATGGATCTATTGAGAAATGAACTTGCTCAAGGGCCTGCTCTATTCGTGTTGGTGGATGCGGCAGCTTAGTTCTCGGGTCAACTGCATTACGCGCTATGAAGTCAATTATCTGTCTTCTTTTCTCCTCAATAAGCCGTCTTCTCTGCTGAGCGGTTAGTGGAAGTGACCCCTTCTTCAATATAATCTTCGCTATTTCTGTCGGATCAGTTGTTCCGAAAGTCTCCTTAAGCTTCTTCTCAGGAGCCCTCAGGCCCTTATTTGCATCAGTGAATATTACGTCCGAAACCAGTATATCTGATATCGAGACTTGTTTACCCATGCGAAATGCAAATGCTGGATCTGGTTTAACGAGGATCTCGAAGTTTTCTCCGCCTATATTTATGCGTGCAATAGCATAATTTTTACTCATTTCCTTCAGCTACCCGCTATTTCTTTGATATATTTCTCTATCTCTTCATCAGATAGAAATCTGAATCTCCTCGTAGAGACTGGTACAATAGCCATTTTAATTCTTGGCTGTTCTCCTCTAGCCTGCATAGACTTAAGCAGACATTTTATACCTAGCTTTATAGTTTCCTCAAGAGTCATGTCGTCACGATACTCATCCTTAAGTATATTCTCAGCGGTTTCACGTCCGATACCTACGGCGACAGCCTTATATGCCCTATATGTTCCACTTGGATCCGTGGTGAATAATTGGCATCCGCTTTTATCAACGCCGGCAAAGATTATAGAAACTCCAAATGGTCTAACACCCCCGTGTTGAGTGTACATCTGCTTTATATCGCCAATCCTTTTGGCAACCATCTCTGTGTCAACTGGTTCATCATACAGGAGCCTACTTGTCTGAGCAAATACTCTAGCTTCATCAATTAATACGCGTGCATCTGAGCTTAATCCTACGACGGCAGCTCCGATATGCTCGTCAACTTCATATATCTTCTGTGTAAATTTTGGATTTTGAAGTTTGGACTCTATCTTCTCTTCGGCTCCTATAACAACGCCCTCGGGGCATACTATGCCGATTATTGTTGAACCCCTATAAACCGTTTCAAGGGCATATTCTACTTGGAAGAGACGGCCGTCTGGAGAGAACACTGTGATGGCTCTATCATATGCTCCCGGAACAGCAAAGACGGACACTTTTCATAACCTCCTCTAGCATCAGCACTACCTTTCTATTTTCTGAAAATAAAAATTAAATGAGACTAAAAAACCTTTTTGTGCTAATACTTGTTTTCATTCAGGGTCAAAATCACGGCGGGATAGAGATGAATGATTTTGGTTTCCAGTTTGGATGTGGCAACTTAGTGGATTATTTTTCGGCCGGTTAAGTTGCAGAAGGTGCCTGAACCTTAAATGATGGAAATCGCGGCTATTTTGGAAATACGCTTAAGGCGATGTGTAGGTTTAACTAGTCGACAGCCAAACTCAAGTTGCCACGTCCAGTTTCTTCACAAAGTTATTCTGCCACTTAAATATTTACTGAATCAGCAAGTTTTCCATTTATGCTTCTTCACGTTAACTTTGAAATTGCTGAGAGGGTTTTCTCGGCTGTTGACGCGCAACTTAATAAGTCGTCGATCGTGGAGAGGAAAGTCGCTATATTTTCTCCGTCATATTTTATGGTTGTAACAACGGAGCAGCCTAAAGCTTTGGTTTCTATGAAAAGTCCTACAGGAGCCTCTAAGTTATCTGGTGATATAGCATTTGAAATAGTCTTTGCCTCATTCTCACTACTATATGTAAGTACTATCTCAGCTTCCAGCACTTTTAATCCTCGCTATGTATTCTCCAACAAGCGAGTTGACAGTTTTTAAGAATTGTGCTTTCTGTTCATATGGTACCTGAGCTCCGGCCGCAATATTGTGTCCACCGCCCATGCCGAAGCATTTTTCAGCGGAAATACGCATTATCTCCCCTATGTTTACTCCCATATCAACTAATCGATCTGTTGCGCGCGCAGATATCTTTAACATGCCTTCTTTTGGTATATGAGAGTAGGCTATTAGGGGTTTATCTGGTTTAGGCAGATTTGTCAAGATTATTGTTGATATTGTGCTTATAGCCCCTTCATCGATATCCTTCTCTCCATGTAGGACATAGATATTCTCCCGCTCCTCAATTCGGCTTGGATTTTCATTAAGCCATGCGAGATACCTTGTTATTGTCTGCCTGTACTCTTCAAGAGTCTTGAAGGCTTCCTCGTAAGCTCTACTTCTATCCCCCATACATATAGCTACACCTAAACTGGGCGTTTTCATTCTTCCAGTTGCATTTAATAGTAAAGCGTATTCCCTAGCATCTCTAAGCGGCGTCCAAGGTTCCTCCCTCACAAAAACATAAACTGTTCCAATTAAGCTCATGGCAACTTCACTTCTGAAACCCTTAGAAATCAAATAATCATGTAGCGCAGAAAACAGTCTGCGTTTTTCTTCTTGAGACAGGTCCCTTAAAGCCCGCCATCTATCATTTCTTTTGAGTTCAATATTTAGATTGTTTAGAAAGGCTAGACTCTTATCTTCTTCACCGCTTATACCTGGAATATAGGGGTTTGTAGTATACGCTAAAGCTTTATGCAGCGGCCTTGTCTCCCTGCCAAAAAATAGTAGATCCGTTTCTACATTCAGGAATTTGGATTCAATAGCATCCTTAACTATAATATCGTTGAGTCCACCAAGTTTTCTTCCCTCATATTTATCTTGTAGATCGCCAAGTGCTCCAACGATAGCTAAGTGCGCTAAATCAAGATTCTTTTTACTCATGAATTTAGCCACGAAGTAAGAGATTCCAGAAGAGCTTATCTCTTTAGATCCATCCATCCCAAATAAATGTGGATTCACCTGCAGAAAGTTTTCCCTCGGTTTTCCTATTGGCTGATGATGGTCAAGTATAATTATTTGTCTGTCCCCCAGCTTAGCACCAAGTACATCAAGATATCCACTTCCCATATCAGTGAAAACAAGTAAAGTATCTTCCCCACCGTGTAAGCGCACCTCCTCTAAAACTTTCTCATCCACCCACCTCTCTATTCGAATTGAAAAGATTGCTCCTACCCTTAACAGGGCCTTACCCATTATGCCAGCTGCAGATATCCCATCAGCATCTATATGTGAAATAACAAATATCTTCCTACCATCACTAACACTCTCAAGAATATCTTCGGAAGCTTTTCTAGCAGAGTCCATAAAACTATTTATGTTTTCTTCATTTAACGTGCAAACCGTTGCGGTTTTCATAGAGTTTCATCCCTTCCTCTCCCTCTATGATTAGAGGACTTACATATCTCACTTAGCAATAAGCTGCTTGACGCCTTTAAAACCACCTTCTCATGAGAAGGTATGTCGGCTTGAACGCCATCTTTCTCCAGCCTATCCATTATCTTAATTGTATACTGAATCTCCATAAATCCTTCTAGGCCTATTTTTCATCTAACATAGACGTAGTTGAACATCTTAGAGTTATATGGATTTTCTTGGGCTGCACGGCATCAGCTCACCTGATAGCCTTAAAAGGCCTTAAATAACCCTAAAAGATTAATAAGCATGCAGCCGATTAGCTGATGGAGGCGATAGCTGTCTTGTATTCCCAATTCGGTAATAGTATTCCCCTCTTTTTATAATATTCTGCTAATCGATGAATCCTCGATTCTATGAGTTGAAGGCCCCTCTTGTTGTGAGTATCCTTTCTATTCTTCTGTAGATGTGCGGTCATTCTTGCGGCTCTCTTAAGAAGGTTCTCTAAGTCCTCTGGCATCTTTGGCGCCAAACCGTTCTCCTTCAGTATCTCAAGTATTCCCTTACCGACGATTGGCTTAACTAGTGGAATACCATATTGATCACGCAGTATAATTCCAATTTTGCTTGGTGGATTGCCCTCTCTTGCAAGCTTAACTACTAGGGCTACGACTTCATCTGACGTATATTTACACCAGCTCGGAGGTCTCTTTCCCACAGGTCTGGTTGAATGTGAGCGACCTTTTTCCCTCTTAGGCAAGGTTCATCCTCCGATAAACTCTTGAAAAAGAAATAAGCACATATATTTAAAAGCTTTGTTAGAAATTATTGGCGTGGCAACTTAACATATAAAGCCTTTATATACTAAGTTGCCAGGTCTGATTATTTGTTGGGAAAGGTTAAAAGCAGTCTTCACTTAATATTTAAAGTGTGAATTGTTAGGTCTGGTTGATTATGTGGGACAAGATAGTAAAGTGTATGGAGGGTTATCCTGAAAGACTCAACGTCGCAAAGATATTGGTTAAGCATGGTTTAAGTGTGAAAAATGGGCGAATCTATTGTGGTGACATACCTATACCAATAGTTGGAATAAGCCGGATTGCTGGTGTCGACAGAAGAACTGTTACGCAGACAATAAAAATGATTGAAGAGAACCCTGAATTAAAAATAATCTTCAGCGGTATAAGCCCCGCAGGTCCATCTCTTCGCGATGTGGCAAAATACTTAAACTTTGGAGTTGTCGAGATAGCTCCCGTAGACGCTAGAATGCCGGGTATATTGGCGGCGGCAGCTTCGCTGATAGCTCAAAAGAATATAAGTGTAAGGCAAGCAATAGTTGATGATCCAGAGCTTACTCCTGAACCAAAGTTAACACTTATAACTGAAACCAAGATACCGGGCGAACTTATACCTGAGTTCCTTAAAATAAAGGGAGTCTTGAAGGTTTCAGTCTACTAGAAAGATGGTCTCTGAGGAAAAGCAATGCCTGACTTACTCTGGATTACTTCATCATCCTTTCTAGCAGCCTTATCAAGAGCTGTAGCTCCAGGACCAGTCTTCGCTTTAGTGGCCTCGGAATCCATTAAAAACAGTAAAATAGCGGGTCCGTTAATTGTTTTTAGGTCATTTTATAATCGAATGCATTGCAATTTTGATGGCTTTTATGGGCCTACAGGTGCTTTTGAAATCAGAAGATGTTAAGCTAGGTAGGTTGTGTTGGCGGCGCTGTACTAATACATATGAGTTTGAAATTAATGCTTGACTGTAGGCTAGAGGCGAATAGGGATGCTGTAGGCGTGTTGAATATAGGCTGCCTCCACGGAGGTGGCGTTAACGGGTGGTGGCCTGCTTCTAAGGTGGGATGGGATGAGGTGGGGGTCTAAAAAGGGCGATGAAAAGCCAACTAATGAACATCCTTAGAAGCAGGAATCTCCCGGCTTTAGTCGTGGAGAATGTCAAATAATCATTAGCTCTATAAAAACTCTGCCCTTTTAGGCGGGAATATGGCGGGTCGGCATGTGTCCAACTTATTCGTGGATCCATATTCATCCATTCACGGTTCCATCACTATGATTTTTAGGCAGTATACTGTGGTTTTTAAGAGCATTCTTGTTTCGGTTGACTCCCTCCTCGCCTTTACTCTGTCTCCGAACCCCACTGTTAACGCCCTGAAGATTCCCTCTTCAACGTCTCTACATGCATATGGTGATCCTAAAATCCCATCTACAAAGCATAAGGAAAAAATAAGCAAACAACCAAAATAATAGCTGGATACAGCTTGGTGTTTCATCTCTTAACCGAAGTTAAGGGTTTTTCTCACATAATCTTGTGTAACATGGTGGTCAATATGATTGTGAGAAATTGAGCAAAATGCTTTTACTTTAGCTTGCTCTTTTTTAGCTGGTCAGCTAAAGATGCTAAGTGATGTTGCTGGCGGTTAGCTTTGACGACCGAAGAGGTACAGCAAGTACAAGATGTAGGAAAAAACGCATTTGATTTGCTAGTTCGCCCCATACGTAAGCTCATTGAGGAGAAAGGCTTTAAAGCTCCAACAGAACCGCAGGAGAAAGTTATACCTAAAATTCTCGAAGGGAAAAATGTTCTGCTAATATCGCCAACAGCCAGCGGTAAAACAGAAGCCGCAATTCTCCCCATTCTTCATATGCTTATTCAGATGCCTGAGAGGGAGCCTGGAATAAAGGTGCTATATATAACCCCTTTAAGAGCTTTAAACCGTGATATGCTTGAGCGCTTAGAGTGGTGGTGTAATAACCTAGACATTAAGCTGGCTGTTAGACATGGAGATACAGATGTAAATGAACGTTCAAAGCAGGCGAGAAGTCCACCAGATATGCTTATAACAACACCTGAAACACTGCAGTCAATATTGGCTGGACGAGTTATGCGCAGTCATCTTAAATCGATACGGTGGGTAGTTGTTGACGAGGTTCACGAGTTAGCCGATAGTAAACGTGGGAGCCAGCTTGCATTAGCACTAGAAAGGCTTAGAACAATAGTTGGCAAGGATTTTCAGATAATTGGCTTATCTGCGACAATAGGTACTCCTGAAAGGGTCGCTCAATTTCTTGTAGGCGACAACAGGCCAATCGAAGTAGTGAAGGTGCCAGTTGCCAGATTAATGAGAATACAGATTCTGTATCCTGAACCTGAGCCTCAAGACTATGAATTGGCTTCGATGCTCTTCACTCACCCAGAGGTAGCAGCTAGGCTTCGAATAATGCGTCAGCTGATAGAGAAAAATAATTCAGTGCTCCTCTTCACGAATACCCGTACTATTTCTGAGGTTCTAGCGAGCAGGTTTAAAATATGGGATGTCGAGTTTCCAGTTTCAATTCACCACGGCTCGCTGGCTAAACCATCAAGGATAGCGGCTGAAAAGGGTTTGAAAGAGGGTGAACTACGAGGCTTGGTCTGTACAAGCAGCTTGGAGCTCGGTATAGATGTCGGCAGAATAGATTTAGTTATACAGTACATGAGCCCGCGGCAGGTGACTAGGTTGATACAACGCGTTGGTAGAAGCGGACATAGAATTGGTCGAATAGCTCAGGGCGTAATTATAACAATGGACTCTGATGACGCCCTGGAGTCTATGGTCATAGGGAGAAAAGCATATGCGGAAGAGCTTGAACCAGTTGATATACCTGAAAAACCATTTGACGTGCTTGCACACCAAATAGCAGCTCTTCTGTTGAAGAGAAAGCGTTTAGAAGTTAATGAAGTATATGAGAATTATAGAAGAGCTTATCCCTACAGAAATCTAACAATTGAGGACGTAAATCGAGTTCTAGAATATATGCACAACAGGTTTCCCAGGCTGGCTTGGGTGTCCTTCGAAGATGGCGTCATTCTTAAGCCGCGTAACTCTAAGGCTCTCTTCGAATACTTTTTTGAGAACCTCTCAATGATACCAGACGAGAAGCATTATTTGGTTATAGATAAGGAAACCGATATGGCGGTAGGCCTCCTCGACGAGGCTTTTGTCGCCGAGTATGGTAAGCCGGGTATAAAATTCATCATTCGTGGTAGCCCTTGGAAAATAGTGAATATTGAAGCTGATAAAATCTATGTGAAGCCAGTGGATGATCCAACTGGCGCTATTCCAAGCTGGGTCGGTGAAGAGATACCAGTACCATTTGAGGTTGCTCAGGAAGTAGGTATGATAAGGGCGTTTGTCGAGGAGGGCCTTAAGAAAGGTCTCAGCCCAGAAGAAATAGCTAAAGAGCTCTCTAAAAGGTACCCGGCTGACGAAAAGACGATTCTAGACGCTATAGCGGAGACGGTTGAACATGTTATGAAAGGTTATCCGGCTCCAACAGACAAGCGTATAACTGTTGAAGAATGGGAAGACTTCGTAATATTACAATGTAACTTTGGCTTGCTGACTAATAGGGCTTTGGCCCAAATTCTAGGTCACATAATCTCTGAAATGACAGGTTACTCCGTAGTTGTTCAACATGATCCATACAGAATATTCATTCAGACTATGGGCGAAGTTAAATCCGAGGCTGTTATAAAGATAATCTCTGATCTGAAAGAGTTTAATGAGAAGCAGGTAAAGGAGACTCTGTCCAGCGCAGTCGTTAAGACTGGTATATTCAAGAGACGCCTAATACATGTTGCTAGAAGGTTTGGAGCAATACAGAAGTGGGTTGATTTCGAAAGCATAAGCTTAAGAAATTTGATAAAAAGCTTTGAGGATACTGTGATTTATGAGGAGACTTTGAAAGAGGTTTTTACGAAGGATCTTGATCTCAAAAACCTTGTTAATGTTCTTAGCATGATAAAGCATGGTGAGATAAAGATCGTTAAGGTTGAAACCGGCGGCGAGGCTACTCCTATAGCTCGTGTTGGGATAGAGCGTGTAGGTATGAAGACGGATCTCATTCCACCGGATAAAATGCGGAGAATATTAATTGAGTCTGCTAAAGCTAGACTTCTAGGTGAAACGAGAACATTTGTCTGCACGGAGTGCTGGGATTATATAGAGATGATAACTTTAAAGGATCTGCCGAGTAAGCCATTATGTCCAAAGTGCAGTTCGCCGAAGCTAGGTATGCTTGAAGTTGAAGAGGAGGAAGCTTATCCATTGATAGAGAAAAAAGATGAGAAATTAACTAAAGGAGAAGAATATCTCAAGGAGCAGGCTGTTGAAACCGCCAAGCTCATCGCGAAATATGGAAAAGCTGCAGCTTTAGCCCTTTCTGGTAAGAAGCTGAGGTTAAGCGACGTAGAAGAGATTCTGAATAAAGAGAGTTCCCTTACAGATAGATTTTTTGAGCTAATAATCGAAGCTGAACGCGAAGCTTTGAAGAAGAGATTTTGGTAGATAAGTTTTTAAGTTCTGGCGTAAGGTAAAAATATTCCCCTAGCAATTAATTGAAAGATAAAAAGAGGTGGATAAGTTGTTCATATCCCCCTTTGTAGCCTCTCCTGAACCAGTGATACGCAGGCTCTTACAAATGGCTGAATTGAAGCCGAGTGAAATTTTTGTTGATTTAGGCGCTGGCGATGGTAAACCAGTGATAATTGCTGCAAAGGAATTTGGCGCGTACGCTATCGGTATAGAGCTTAGGGAAGACTTAGTTAAGCAGGCTATGAGAAAGGTGATGGAATTAGGTTTGCAAGATAGGGTCAAGATAATTCATGGTGATATATTTAGTGTCAATATAAGCATGGCGGATGTAGTCTACTTATACCTAACTACCAGCGCTAATGAAAAAGTTAAACCGAAGCTCGAAGCTGAGCTTAAAAAAGGTACGAGAGTTGTATCCCACGACTATGAGATAATAGGCTGGAAACCGGTTAAAGTTGAGCGTTTCTGCGAGAACTCCTTCCTAGGCTTTCCAACTCACACATTATACCTCTACAAAAAATAGAAACGAGATGCCGCTAAGAATAACAATGTGCTGCCTAAAAATTATAGTAAGGTGGATCTATAAATAGGTTGGACATATTCCTCCTATAAAATGAGGTGGAGATAATTTATATATATTAGGTATGTTATTAACCCGACTATTAGAGTTAAGGCTAGACTGTAGCCGATTAATCTACGCATAATTGTTCCCTCTTCTCCCTTTAATCCCACCGCAGATAACCCGATAGATATACTTTGCAAAGATACTATCTTACCTAAAACCCCTCCAGAAGCGTTCAGACTTGTCGTTAAATGTGGAGAAAGACTTGTCATTTCAGCTACAATTCTCTGGAGATTCCCGAATAGGGCGTTTGAACCGGTCTCCGATCCACTCACAAAGGTTCCAATCCACCCTATAAAGCCCGATATAACTGGGAGGAGAGGTCCAGCATAGGATAGCAAATACCCCAATGTGAGGGATAAACCCGTGTAATTCATGAGAAAAGCCAAGCCTAAAATCTCCGCTATAGTTAGAGTGGCATACTTCATTTTTCTCCATGTATTTAGATAAAGCCTCAGTATGGTGGGTGGCTCTAAGCCATATATATATGCTACTATTAGGGCTGAGATTAGGACAAGTGTTCCATGGGTTAATAATTGCACTTCATATATGGCGCTGGAGGCAGACTTATAGAGCGGGATAAGGACGCCTTCATGAAGATATGGTATATATATTTTAACTGAGAGGAGACGGATTTCTCTAAAACTTGCTGCCCCCATTAGAACCGAGACGATGATCCATGGCAGCCAACCCTTAAGGCCTACAGACTTAATTCTAACTCCAAATTTAACCTTAACGTAGCCTATGGTCAGCAGAATAGACGCTAAGGGCGCCAATATGCCTGAAAGGCGAGGATCAAGGTAAGCTGATACCAGATAGATTGAAACACCCAGTGTTGCGCCCGCCATTATACTAGTTTTATAGACATCGCGTTTAGTTTCTCGCCCTGATGACATATAGACAATAAATAACGCTGTAACTACCGACATAAAGGCGAGCTGTAGTGAAAGATATAAGCATATTTCCCTAATATCCAAGCCTGAAGCCTTACTCAAAGTCTCTATAGGAACACCTAAGCTCGCGAATGGCACTGTCACCGTATTCGCTATAAGCGATACACATACGGCTTCAATTGGCTTAAATCCTAAGCTCATAAGTAGGGTAGACGACATAGCTATGGGGAATCCGTATCCATCTACTCCTTCTACAAGGCTTCCAAATAGGAAGGAAATGAAGAGAGCATATAACCCTCTATCGTTCGGCAAGCTATTTTTCAGCCATCGAGAGAGTTCCTCAACGCATCCACATCTCTCAGATACACCATACAGAAATATGGCGTTCAAAACTATCCATGAGATGGGCCAAAGGCCAAATGCCAGTCCATAGAGATAGCTTGAGAGGACTATGTGAATAGGGGCTCTATACACTATAAGAGAAATGGCGAAACATGCGATTGACGATGTCAGAGCCGCCCTCCAACCAGGTCTCCTAAATAAGCATAGTGATAACACAAGTATCAGGATTGGCATTAATGAGAATAGGAAAGATAATAGTAAATTTCCCAGAGGGTCTATAGGTTGAATCCATATGTCCATATAGACACCATTAAACATGTACAATGATGCAGTATATCTTTCTCGTCCTTCTCTCATTCGCTTCTGCTAATAGGTGGAGCCCCTTTTTACTGCAGCGCTAATTTCTGCGTGTATTTCGACTTATTTAAGTTTTAGGCGAAAATTTATTAGGGGAATTTCTCTCAGTTTTCTTGAAATTAAGGAGTATATAGGGAGCTGAATATGGTTTTCGCGCCTTGGAGATATGCCAATATATGGCGCTGTAATGGATGTGGTCTTTGCTGTAAAGAGTTTGAAGTGGTTTTAACATTTAATGAATGGCTGAATATAACGAAGAAGTACGGTGTAGGTGCTACAAGGGCTGGACTAAATAAGTTTTACATGGGTAAAAAGCCTGACGGTTCATGCATCTTTTTGTACGCGACTCCAAACGGAAAGTGGCTATGCGGTCTGCAGCACAGCAAACCATTAGCATGCAAGCTCTGGCCCTTCAAGGTTCTCAGCAAGCCGACTTATGGACATCCCTCCGAATCCATCTTTGAATATAACGGACAAAGGTTCTATGTTTATATAGACCCATTTTGCCCCGGGATACGGTGGGGCCAGCCATCCCCCGAGCTAGTTCATAAGGTGATACCGGAATTTATTGAAATAGCTCTGGGAATCCGGAATACTCAGCTATATTCAACGATGATTCTTGAGCCACGCTTTTACCTAATTAAAGCAAAGAGCAATTTTAGATTAATTTAAACATCGTTTTTACTCGCTTCTTCAGGGATATACGCAAAAACTTTATAATGAGAATGTTCCTCAAAAATAATTGTCAAATATAACTTGGATGAGGATGATGGGCCGGTCGTCTAGCTTGGTTAGGACGTCTGCCTGACAGATAAGGCTTAATTCCGGGAGGCGCAGAAAACCTAAAAGGGTTCTGCAGGGTCGCCGGTTCAAGTCCGGCCCGGCCCACCATCTTTTGGGTTAAGTAAGGTTAGATTGGGGGTTAGAATTAAGTCTGTAGGTCTTAACCTTCTGAAAGAGAAAGAAAGAGATTTTGAGGTTGATTAAGGAGAGCCGCAGGGAAAGATGACGCTGCTGCTTAAATTTCTCCGCACTACTAAAGAACTCATTGCAAAACCCTCAGGTAGATCACCTACCCGATTATGTGCAGGGGAGATATTTTCCGTATTTATTACATAAAAGCTCGACAAGAAAGCCTGGAACTTCAGTTCTGGGATGAATTGTCGATAAGCCTGGATACTCGCTACTACTATTATAGCTTGACGTAGTATGTCGATGCCTATCAGGATAAAGAAGGACGCTGTTGAGGAGCTTGAGAGGCTGAAGTTTCATCCGAGGGAAACCTGCGGCGACGTTATTAAGAGGCTGATTGAAGCGTGGAGAGAACGAACACATTCATAGTTGA
>Ga0105158_1000497_pt1 | contig 16836 bp, 12 predicted proteins | sample LHCtaG_FD_81567 | JGI IMG/M metagenome (GOLD analysis project Ga0105158, IMG submission 81567) | Hot spring microbial communities from Little Hot Creek, USA to study Microbial Dark Matter (Phase II) - LHC4sed_matched | ecosystem: Environmental > Aquatic > Thermal springs > Hot (42-90C) >...
AAAGCACGCAAAATGGGAGTGAGAATGCTAAACAAAATCCAAATAGTGAAACTTCTAACGTTTGATAATAGGGTTGTAGGAGCTGTCGGGTTTGGCATAGTTGACGGTAAATTCTACATTTTCAAGGCTAAAACTACACTACTTGCAACTGGCGCTTGCAGCTACAAGGTAAAGCGGTTCTGGATGTCTGCAGCTGGTGAAGGTATTGCCGCCGCTTATTGGGCTGGAGCTGAAATGAGAAACGCCGAATTTGGAAATCTTTATGCGCATATAGTGGCAAAGGATTTAGATTCAACTATCGGAGGTATGTATCCTGCCGAACAAGTAGTTAACGCTTTAGGCGAAAGTTTAGTGAAGAAATACGTGCCTGAACCAGGTCCTTGGGGTTACCCAGTGCATCCAACTTTCGCTTTAGGCTGGGAAAAAGAGGTAAGAGAGGGCAGAGGACCGATATACGCCGACTTAACGATTCCGAGACCAGAAAGAGAAGCGCTTCGCGAAACTGTAGTTAGCGGAAGAACAATGTTGCCTAAAAGCGCCGAATTCCATGCCAAACAAGAAGAAAAAATTAAAAAGTATTGGCAGCCCACCTCAACAACAAAGATAGAGCTGGAATTATATTATCATGGCGAGCAGTCATGCATAAAAGTTGACCACAACATGCAGACTACACTTCCGGGCTTGTTTGCCATAGGAGATGCCAGCTACGCAGGTTCAGCCACGGCTGGAGCCACACCTGCCCCTCCAGGCATAACTCAAGGATGCGGATTAGGCTTCGCCATCGTCAGCGCCATGTGGGGTGGCCCTCCAGCAGCTAAATATGCGTTAGAGGCCCCTGAACCTGAATTGGATTATGAGCAGGTAAAGCAATTTAAAAATGAAATATTTGCCCCAATACAGCGCAGCGGTGGAGTTCCACCGGAAGAACTTATAGCGGATGTTCAAGACATAGTGGTTCCAATGAAGATCAACATGCGACGCCACGAAAAAGGATTAAAGGAAGCTCTATATGAAATTGAAAGGATTAAGCGGAAAATACCTAACTTATGGGCGAGAGACCTTCATTACTTGATGAAGTGTCATGAAGCAAAAGCGATGGTAATATGCGCGGAAATGATGTTAAGGGCAGCCCTTATGAGAACTGAAAGCCGAGGATGGCACTATAGGGAGGATTACCCATACATGGACAACAAAAACTGGCTTAAATGGATAATAGTCAGAAAAGAAAATGAAAAAATGAAATTATACACCGAAGACGTCCCAATACACAAATATCCCTATAAACCACAATAACCCTTTTTTGCTATTGTAAATTTGACGCCGGAATCGTAGTATGATGTTCAGATACGAATAGAGTTAAATTCATATGTGTCATAAAGGCTTAACAATACTCGGTGATCTTGTTTGGAAACGTATACAGTAGATGCGGTTATTGTTGGGAGTGGAGTTGCAGGACTAGCAGCAGCTTTAACCTTGGCTGAAGGAAATGCAAAGGTGATTCTATTAGAGAAGTATCGTTTCATTGGCGGTGTTTCTAAACTTGGGATGGGGCTGAGTGCTGTAGATCCGCAAAGAAAAAATGAAGCTTTTAATTATATAATGGAAGGCCTTCGCTGGCGTGTTGACGCTCGGTTGGTGAGAGCGTTTATTGATGAAACGGCTAATACAATTCAGTGGTTAAAAAACCAAGGGGTCGAATTTGATCCGCCTGCAGATGGGCCAGGTCCAGGTTTTAAGATGTACCTTGTAAAGATGCCGGAAAAAATTGAACTCGCACCAGGTGAACCGGGATGGTTAGGTGAAGCAAGACAGGAACGTACATTTCAAGGTGGAAGAACTTATAGGCTGATAAAAACTTTGGCTGACAAGGCCAAAGAAAAAGGCGTGAATATTCGCGTTGGAACTCCAGCTAAAAAGATTCTTATGCAAGGCAGTAAAGTAGCAGGTATTCTGGCGGATGATGAGTCAGGAAAAACTATACAAATAAACTGCAAGGCGATAGTTATTGCAAGTGGTGGATTTTTACATGATAATGAGATGCTAAAAAAGTACTGTGGTTTTGAATTTGGAAAGGATCTCTTTACGATGCATGGCGTTGAATTAACTGGTGATGGTATAAAGATGGCCTGGGAAGTTGGAGCATTTCCTGATATAGAATCGATGGCGCCTCAGTTTGCATTTATACCCGGAGAGGGACGATGGCACGGTGAACTTGATTTAATGTTAGCGGTGTGGGGAGAACCACGCAATCTTTGGGTAAACCAAAAAGGAGAGCGCTTTGTAAACGAAGAATTATGTCATCCTGAAAAGCGTGATTATATGGCAATGGCTATTGCCGGACAAAAAAATCGATGCGCTTATGTAATATTTGACGAGGATATAAAGAGGTCTATGGAGAGAGAAGGTGTTGCCTATCCCCTATATTTATATCAACCCCCAGTGACAAAGGTTCAAGATCTTGACGCTGCTATAAAGAGACAACTGGAAAAAGGTGAAAAAGACATATTCGTAGCCGCCTCTTTAGATGAGCTGGCTAGAAAAATTGAAGTTAGCACAGACGCATTGAAGAAAACTGTTGAAGAGTATAATGTCTTCTGTGAGAAAGGCCGTGACGACCTATTCTTTAAGAATCCCAAGTATCTACACCCAATAAAGCAGCCAAAATTCTACGCATTTCGCCAATATCCTTCTGCCTACGGAACCTGTGGAGGAATAAAAATAAACGAGAAAGCAGAAGTCTTAAATAAAGATTTCGAGCCAATTCCTGGATTATATGCTGCAGGAGACTGTGCGAATCCGCTGATGATAGGCGGTTCTCTCCGTTTCGCGTCACTTTATAGTTTCGCCGCCAATACCGGACGCATAGCTGGCAAAAACGCCCTGAAATATATTGAATCACGCAAATAGGAGTAGTGTATGAATATAAAATAGTTCACTTTATAATAATCGATTTCAATCTAGCGATAAATGTAAAATATGCGTGGATGTATGTTTTGTAAACGTTTTTAAATGGGTTGAAGCTAATAACGTTCCAGTTGTAGCTTATCCTGAAGACTGCTAAATATGTGCAAGACAAATGATCGAAAAAAGAAGGATGGTAATAATATGAGTGAGAAGTTTAAAGGGTTTGAATGGTTAGAAGGTGGGGATCAGCATAACCCTCCGCCACTTTATGATCGGCCGCCAGAATATACTAAAATGATTGTTGAACGTGATGTTATGGTTCCAATGCGGGATGGCATTCGCATATGCATTGATATTTACCGTCCAGAGGCTCCTGGAAAGTTCCCTGCGCTCTTGGCATTTGCTCCCCATAATAAAGATTTAAATTCGCCAGACATCTGCGATTTTCTTCCTCCGCAACCAGCATGGTCCCACCTCTGGTGTGGAGCGCAAGAAGCTGGAGACACGAAATTCCTAGTTTCACGAGGTTACGCTCATGTTATCGGGAACCCTCGAGGTGTAGGGAAATCGGAAGGGACGCCCGGACCAACGATGTTCGGTATTGAAACAGACCTTTACGACTTAATAGAATGGATTGCCCAGCAGCCTTGGTGCGATGGCAATGTTGGAATGATCGGTATTTCCGCTTTTGCAGGCGCCCAGTGGGTTGCCGCTAAACAGCAACCCCCTCATTTAAAGGCAATATTTCCATACGACGCTATGGGGCTGTATGGTTTCAGAGATGCCTTCCCAGGCGGCGTTCTTCACGTCTTTCCATACCTTCTGGATCATCTTAATGTCGTACATACAGTTAAAGGAAAGCCGGCGGATCTTCCGCCTGAACTGGAGCATTTATGGATGGAAGCTATGAGCAACCCGGATTATAAAATGTACCCGCACATTTACAATGTATTGACTCAAAAAGGACAGCATATGCGGTCTTTCTTTTTTACACTTTTATACCCATACGATGTTAAAGGTGCTGTAGAACAAGCCGAGGCTGACTTTGAAAAGGTAAAAGTTCCCGTCTATACCGGTTCAGGCTGGTATGCCTATACCTATAAAGTTCACTTGCAGGGGGCTCAACATTGGTACTGGGGATTAAAAGTGCCTAAAAAACTGCTTTTAACAGGACCAGCGCATCTTGAACGCCCTTGGCGTGCATTTCATAGCGAGATTCTAAGATGGTATGATTATTGGCTTAAAGGCATAAACACGGGAATAATGGATGAGCCACCTGTAAAGATATGGGTGATGGGAGCTAATAAGTGGCTCCTAGCTGAAGACTGGCCCCTTCCAAACACCAAATGGACAAAGTTTTATCTTCACAGCTGGGGGCGACTAAGAACAGAGCCTTATACACCGTTAAGCAGAGATGGCTACGATGAGCCAGACGCATTTGTTCAGATGCCGCCCACCTTAACAAGGACCATAAGCAAGTTGAGGTATATGACCGACCCTCTGCCTGAAGATACATTAGTCGTAGGGCCAAGCGCTTTATATCTATATGCATCAATAGATCAAGAAGACACAAATTGGATAGTAATACTAAAGGATGTTGGTCCAGACGTATCGGTTAGAACCGCAAGGGAAGGTGAAACCGAGATACCTCCTAACCTTCCAGAAAGAGAGCTTACAAGGGGTTGGCTTAAGGCCTCCCATAGAGCCATAGACCAAGCAAGATCCAAACATTGGAAACCATGGCATCCACTCACCAAAGAAGCTCAAAAACCTGTTAAACCAGGTGAAATAGAACTGTACGCAATAGAAATTCTTGCTACTGCAAACCTTTTTAAAGCTGGTCACCGAATTTGCCTTGAAATAACAAGCCTAGACTTACCAACAGGCGTTTCAGGAGCCACCAATGTGGAGTACATACCCTATCATTTATGCAGTAGCAAAACAACCCTTCATAAAATATATCGTAACGAAAAATATCCTTCATACCTACTCCTGCCCATAATTCCCAACACTTAAAAATTTTAGCACATTGATCGGAACATTGAACCGAATCAAAGCAACTTAAAATTTATAGGCTATACGCCTTCTAAAATACTTTTCTTCTTCATTTAGGGACGGGGCAACTTAAGGCTTACCTCCTTAGGCGGCCTTATGACCGTATACTGGCTTTTGACTGCTATTGGCGGAATTGGCGCAATATTACTTCTCTGGTTGGGCAGAGCCCCTGAGACTAAAGGGTTAAAAATGGAAGCTTAAATCTCCTTTTTCTTTTTGTAGTTTTAGGATAGTCTTATGTCCACAAGCTTTAAAAAGTAACTTTTACGTATTAGGCAAATGGTGATTTACCACAAAGGTACGGCAATTCATGACATAACAAAAGAACGCAAAACAGCATTTTAGTTAACGTATTAATTGTTTACACTTTTTCAGCAACCAGTAAGGGGTTTAAAAACTAATGATCTAGAAGGTTGTGGAAACATTTAAGTCTAGATCCCGCTACCCGATCTGCTTGTTTCCCGCCATTAATTTGTACACAAGTAATATAGGGATGATGGGTAACATAGCCCCTATGTTAAAAACGAAAGAAACGCCAATAGCGGATGCTATGGGTGCCATAATTATGGAAGATAAATTGCCAGATGCGGATGAAAAGGAGTTAAGTGCAAAGGCAGCTCCTCGGTTGCTCCTGTCGGAAACAAGAGAAGTTACTACCCCACTCAATAAGTAGAGTCCCCCAAAACAAAAACCCCATACAAAATAAAGTGCTAAGAGCTGTCCGTAATTCGTGGAAAAAGGAATGGCAAAAAAAGTTGGACTGCTCACCGCAAAGAGTAATATAATGAGCCGTTTATACTTAATTCTGTTGAAAATTTCATTTGAAAATAACCTAAATAGCAAGTTAGCAAGATTTCTTACACTTCTCAACGATACTATTTGGGAGTCCGATAGAGAAAAGTTACCTCGGGCAAGAATGGGCATAAAAATATTTTCCGTAGAAAGCATTGCAAACAAGAAAATTTGAACAGAGATTGCTGCAAGCATATTTCTATTCTTGATCAAATTTACTAAACTCGTTTTATAACTACTAATTTTTTCAGCTTTTATTTGTCTTGGTTCCTTTATTATAAATAGTATATAGAGGACAAAGCCTAAACGTAAGAAAAATGAAATGTAAAAAAGCATCTTTATTTTTACACACAGCAGAAGAATACCTGCTACAGTAGGTCCAACCACCATTCCTAAAGAAGAACAAAAGTAAACCGCGTTTGTCACCGAAACTCTTTCAAGAGGTTCAATGGCAAGATCACCGACAAAGGAAGCCACAAGCGATAGCGTTTCTGAGATGCCTCCCACCCCAAAAAAGCTTGCAGCTAAAAGGTGCCACGGCTTACTGGCCATTAATCTAATGGAATCCCCTATAAAGAGCAATAGCTGGCTAATAAGCAACATCTTCTTACGTCCATATCTATCTGAGAAAAAACCTGTCGGGAGCAATATTGCCAGTTCCATAGTGCTTCCAACAATGCTTATTGTGGCGATATCGTACGCCGAGGAACCAAGATCTAAAGCATAAAGAACCAAGCCGTTCGCGGCTAAACCAACTATGTGAATCAATAAGGGTAGCAAAAGTATCGGACCAAACTTTTTATTTGCCAAGTTTTTTATGACGCTCAAAGCGTTAGACTCCTGCTGAATTTTGTCCCGGAAACAACTGGAAAATAATACAAATAAATTTTTTATGCACACACGAGGCTGACTTTCGCTTGCGCTCTGCTTTTTAAACTTTAAGCTGAGCGCTCAGCCATGCGGAAAGTCGGCCGAAATTAGGCTGTGTGTATGAGTTCGGCTGAAATTCAGTAGAAGGGTTAGGTTAAATATGATAATAAAATTATATAATCAGTCTCAACCTCGTTAACCTTTCAATAATTCACCGAATAGGGCCATTTAAAGGAACCCTCTCATTAAACCACTTTTTTAAATCGACGCACGTACTTATATACTTTTAAGTATCAAGGCATGATATCGGGTAGAAAGGTGCACGCGACTATATTAGGTTCATCAATCACAATTATTTTTTCTCCACTATTGCTATTAGCCTAACTATTGATCCGTCTCCTCCAACCCATCTTAGGGGTAAGCCTATTATTGTGCACCTCTTGCCTGTTACTTTGTCTATCTCTCCTCCAACGTTTTCCCAGCCCATTATGCCATGGGTTAATAGAAGCCTATGGCATGGTTCCCAGTATGGGAAATCTTCACGCACGTCTCGGCCTGTTTCTTTTTTGTATTCATCTGCGAGCCATGGTAGTATGCGATTTCTTTCGTCGCCTTCTCCTTGACACCATACTTCTCTCGTTCCAAGGGGATGATCTAATGCCTGGGTATCTATGCCTACAGCCTTCACTTTTTTCTTTACGAACCATTCCCCCGCTTCTTTATAAAAGCCCGGAGCGTAACAGAAATATTTAACCGTGTCACCCCAATAACGATGCCACCCGGTGTTTACTATAACTATGTCACCTTCCTCTATTGCGGGTTCAGCTTTTTCAAGGTCTTCAGCGGTTATTATTTCCCATTTTTTCTTAGGTATAGAGACCACCACACCTTTTCCCATGTATCTTTCTATGGGTATTTGATCGGTGGATGGGAAGCCCTCCTCGACATGTATTGGCGAGTCAGCGTGAGTAGATACATGCATCGTATGTGTAATAACCTGTGTCAGCACACGAGACTTTGCATGGTAATGCATCCTTTCGATTCTTATATCTTCAAAGTAGGGCCAAAGGGGGACTCCTGGTCCAAATGGATGAGATAAATCGTACACCTCTACTTTTTTCCCAAGTATTTCAACATCCACCTTTTTCAAAATTTCCTCAGGTTTGCCAATGTATTTAGGATCCAACATTCCATGGATATATTTCGAGTCCACATCATTTTTTGCCATGTTAAATCACTGAAATGTAATTTTTTTAAATCCTAAAATTATAAAAGTTGTGGTCTAAATTTCAGACTGCACAATTCAAAAGAAAATGCTTAAAGTTGACGAGAAGGCCATACTTTCAACGCCTATCCTTTCAATTTTAGCCATAAGAAAGGCTCTGAAATCTCAAAGGCTCTCATTATAGGCGTCAGCCAATCGTTGATGGAAAGCATATAAAAATCTGGCTGATAGATCTATAGCGAACAACAATAGGCCACTATTCACTGCGTAGTCTGAGCAATGAGTGAAAGGGGGACAGGATGGGCCGTAGAAACTTGAAGTGGTTTACAATTTGGAAATATGACAACACGCATGAAACAGCCCAAGTGAAAAACAATTCCAGAATTCGCGCATGACATTTCCACTTTTTATTTTCAGAGAATTCACTTAACGTGCCTAATTACTAGTTCAAACTTTTCTTTTACAATCGGAATTGTTTAAAAAGTTTATTTTATAGATAACCCCACCTAAATTTTAGGTGGTTTAGGTTGTTCGATGTAGAGGATATAAAAATTATTGTTGTTGTGGGTGCGGGTATCATGGGACATGGCATTGCCCAAGTATGTGCGCAGGCGGGTTATGAGACGAAAATTGTTCGTAGGCGCCCAGAACTTCTTAAGCAGGCCCTAGATGCAATATGGGCAAATCTGCAATTATTAATGGAGAGGGGTGTTATAACTTCTAGGGAGGCGGATGAAACCTTGTCTAGGATTAAGTGTGAAACTAGTTTGGCAGAGGCGGTTAAGGATGCTGATTTCGTCATTGAAGCTGTTACCGAGGATCTGAATGTTAAGAAAAACCTTTTTAAAGAGCTTGACATTTTATGCCAAAAACATACAGTGCTCGCCACAAACACTTCTTCCTTCAGCATCACTGAAATAGCCTCAGCAACAAACAGGCAAGATAAAGTGGTTGGTACACACTGGTGGAATCCCCCTTATTTGATGCCTCTGGTGGAGGTAGTTAAGGGCGAGCGTACCTCCGAGGAAACCGTGAAGATTGCAAGGGAGCTTATGGTAAGGCTTGGAAAAGTGCCAGTTGTATGTAAGGATTCACCAGGCTTTTTAGGTGTTAGGCTTCAGGCAGCATTAGTTATTGAGGCTATTTCTATGCTGGAGGAGGGTTTAGCAACAGCTGAAGACATAGACACGGCTGTCAAAATGACATTAGGGTTTCGTCTGCCCATACTTGGACCTCTGCAAACAGTAGATCTTGGCGGAATGGATACCTTCCTTTACGCCTACGATTACCTATACAAGACGCTTGGGGAGAAATTTAAACCTCCAAACTTACTGAGACGTAAGGTGGAGCTAGGCGAGCTTGGCATAAAAACAGGGAAAGGCTTTTACGATTATAAAGGCAAAGACATAGAATCAATAATAAAAAGTAGAGACGAATGGCTTATAGAGCAATTGAAAAGCAGGGGATTACTAAAATCTCGATAGAATAGGAGCAAAAGCCCCTTATTTTCTATTTAAGGTAATTATATTAGTAATTATAAAAATCATGTTGAATCGAAAAGACTTAAATGAAACAATTTGTATAATTTCTGTACTCTTAGGATGAGATAAATAATGGCTTGGAATTATAACAACATTCAAGAGTATTTAGAGTTGGTTAGAAGGGGGAAGATGCCTCCTTTAATAATTTCCGTTGCCTTGACCGGTGGGGTTCATGGAAAGGAGGTTAATCCTAACTTACCAGAAACTCCGGATGAACAGGCGCAACAGGCCTATGAGGCATATAAAGCTGGTGCAGCAATAGTCCATATACATGCTAGAGATCCGAAAAAGGGATATGCAAGTCCATCCATTAACCCTGAAGATTACCGCATAATAAACAGAAAAATTAGAGAGCTATGCCCAGACATTATAATTAATAACACCACTGGAGGGGGTCTTGGACAGCTAACAACTGAAGAAAGAATGCGATCTCTCGAAGCTGATCCAGAAATAGCCAGCTTAAACATGGGTCCATTGGCTTGGAAAGCCTTTTTAAAAAAGAGGGAGCCCCCTCTTTCAGGAAGACCTGAAGATGTTTTAATGGACAGTGTTTGGCCTCCTACCTTTACATGGAGGGAAACAGAGCTTTTCGCTCAAAGAATGCTGGAGAAAAACATTAAAGCCGAAATGGAGGTTTACCATCAAGGACAATTCCAGCTGGTCTACAATCTTATAGAAAAAAATTTGGTACAACCGCCATATTTAATCCAGTTTGTAATGGGGGCCCCAAGCGCGGTACTGCCAACACCTCAAAATTTGATCTCAATGCTGTATCATGTTCCTCCCAACTCGATTGTCAGCGTGGCAGGCATAGGTCCATTCCAACTACCACTTGCAACGATAGCAATTGTGATGGGTCTCCATGTTAGGGTCGGCCTTGAAGACAACATATATTACAGGAGGGGTGAGTTAGCCAAGAGCAACGCCCAGCTTGTTGAAAGAGTGGTTCGAATAGCCAATGAATTAAACCGCCCAATAGCCACACCAGCCCAAGCCAGAGAAATGCTTGGACTGCCAAAGGAGCCAAAAAGGTATTAACAAAATCGTGTTACGTTTACATTTTTAGAGACGCGAGCTTAGGTTTGCCTTCTTAGATGGTTGTGGTATGTAAATGTCTTGCAGAGTGGGCTCCACCGTATGGTGTGTTTATTTCGTTGTTTGATTTGGTAGGCTACTTAATGGGATTTAATGTTTGTTTCATTTCATTCTCTTAAATGGGCATACCATTCTTGTCCAGTCGAGGCTTTTCAGCGTTAAATAGTTCCCAGATAGAGGAAAGCGTTTCACCAACACTTAAGTTAGAGAAACGCCAGACCTCATCATATACTACTCTTTCTTGCGGCTAAAATGATTTTTGTCTAGCTACGGCAATAAGGGGCTTAGCGAAAACTTTTAAAATTTTTAAAAATTATTACGTAATGAACACTTTAAGGTGGATGTAAGATGTTTAAATTCGGTTATCAATTAAGTTATTCGGCGTGGGATCCTGTGAACTTGATTGATCATGCTCAGCATGCAGAGAAAGCTGGATTCGATTTTATATTTAATGAAGATCATTTTCATCCTTACCTTAGGAGGAATACTTGTGCGAATGCATGGGTAACTATGCCAATAATTCTTCAAGAAACTAAAAGGGCAAAGGTTGGACCGATGGTTACCACCACTTTAGGCGGCAGATATCACCCGGCAGTCATAGCCCAAGCCGCCGCCACTTTAGATTACATATTTCCAGGTAGGATAATTTTGGGGCTTGGAACGGGAGAAGAAATGCAAACTGTCCCGCTAGGCTCCGATTTCCCAAAATATCCAGAACGCCTAAGAAACCTGCGAGAAACGGTCGAGATTATAAAGAAGTTATGGGAGGGAGATTTTGTAAATTACAATGGAAAATATTGGTCATTGAGATTTGCTAAACTTTACACAAAACCGAAAGAAAAAATTCCTATACTTATAGCAGCACATGGTCCTAAAACAGCTGAACTTGCGGGAGAATACGCCGATTTTGTTGATATAGAGCCTGTTGAGGACTATTTAAAAGAGGAAATTTTCCCGGCTATCAGAAAAGGAGCTGAAAAGGTAGGGAGGAATCCCGACGATATAAAAATATGTGGTAGATTGTTTGTTTCAATAGATGAAGATTATGAAAAAGCTTTTAGTTCAGCAAAGGAGTACGCTCTTGGTCATTATGGCATATATCATTGCAGAGGATTCTTCGACCCCAGGAAACTTGAAGAATATGAAAAAGAAATAGAAAATGAAATTAATGATCCCAAGTCAGAGCATTATAAATTCTTTTGCATCACTACCGAGGCAGAGGATATAATTCGTAAACTCGAAAAAATTGGAAACATGGGAGTGAATGTATTTTTTATCCTTAATCCAAGTCCAGATCCAATACACGCCATCAATATATTTAGAAATCAAATAATCCCATATTTTAAACAAAAAACTCATATGTAAAATGTTGCTGGAAAGGCTATTGTAGGTTTTAATTTTTGAGCGTTGTCCTCCTTTTTTGATGGAATATGTGGGTGGGTATAACATTTGCTGAGCTGTTCGATTTGCTTGACTTTTCGCCTTTTCTAGGCTTGCTTCTGCAGCCATACCACGATTCGGGACCAGGAAGACCCTACTACAGCCCTGTAGCCATGATTAAGGCTTTTATGCTTCAGCGTTTCATGTATATACCCTCTAAGAGAGTTTTGGCTGAAGAGTAAGCGGGGATCTGAGATTACAGGCGTATTTGCGTTTTCAGGCGCTATACGCCTAGTAGGGGATGCTTCACATAGGTGGAAAGCGTACGGGTTGGGAGCGTTTCCTTTCTGTGCATTTTGCAGTTTTAATGCGGAGAGAGACCTGAATATGGCTTATTTTGATTGCTCAGAACAAAATAGGCTCTGGTTGTGCATAAGCAGGGTTGAGGTTTCACATGTTTAGGATTAATCAAAGGATTTTAGGGTTGACGTACGCGCTCCTATTGTTCTTTCAGACTGTTGAAAGTATGTTTCTTGCAAAATGTTCTAAATCTTCAATTTTAGAGAAGGTTATTGTGATGAGAGTCACCCCAGCCTTAGCGTATTTCAGGAGTTCTTCAATGATTTGATCCAGTTTACCTGACGGCAGTTCTTCAAGGGTGGTGGCGTATTCCATACAACCTTTTTTAGAAATATTTTTGATGAAATCAATGTTTTCTTTTAATTTTTCAGGCGAAGCGGGGCGACTGTACCAGCCGTCGGCCAATTCCGCTGAGAGTTTCATGGTTTCTTGGGAATTACCGCCAATCCATATAGGTGGATGAGGCTTTTGAACAGGTTTAGGTTCCATGACGGCCTCCTTAATTTGATAATACTTTCCATTAAAAGTTGCGACTGGTTGCGTCCATAGGGCTTTCATCACTAAAATAGCTTCTCTTAACCGCTCGATGCGATCGTCATGTTCTTCCCAGGGAATGCCGTAGGCATCGTATTCTTGTTTAAACCATCCTGCGCCAAGGCTCATTATAAGCCTTCCCTCAGATATTTCGTCGAGAGTTGCAGCCATTTTCGCCAAGACGGATGGATTTCTAAAGGATGGAATTAGAACGTGAAAGCCGATTTTGATGCTTTCTGTCATAGCGGCCAATGCCGACATTAAAGTCCAAGCTTCGTAACAATAAAACATAGGCTTTCCATCCACCGAAAATGGATGCATCAAATGATCCGACGCCCAAATGGAGTCAAAACCTAAATCTTCCGCTTTTAATGCAATATTTTTTATATCTTTAAAATTTGGCGTAAAAGCCTTGCCTTGAAGAACAACTCCAAATTTCATTTTCATAATTTATCGAATAATTAATAACAAAGAGTCCAAATTTAAAGCTTTTATTCGAATGGTATGTGTGTTAATGCGTGGGTAATGTTGAAAAGATAAGCTAGGCTTAGCGTGGTCATAGTAATAAAAATTTGCAAAAGACCGGTATTGGAGGAACCCAAGTTATAGAGATGTACATCAGTTAGCCGCGTCTTTTGCATATGATAAAAACATGGTATTGTTGTTGGGTTAACGATTACGCCGTGCTTAATATGTTAAAGGTGGCGTATGCTGGTTTGTTAAGAACTACAAATATGTGTTTTAGCATATTCTGCTGCGTTTCTCCCTGCAATGCGGCCGGTGTTTAAGGCGAAGCTTAAATTTGCCCCCCACAACATGTATGTCAGTGAGAAGTCGTAGGTCAATACCGAGGCTGCACAGTCGCCTGCAGCGTAGAGGCCGGGAATCCCTTCACCATCCTTATTTAAAACTTCAGCTCTCTCATTTATTTTTATTCCACCCACGGTGGTGTACATGTAAAGCACATATTTTGCAGCGTAGAACTTCGGCTGTTTAATTGGAAACATATATCTAGGGTTCTTGTTGAATAAGTGGTCGTGGCCCCTTTCGCAGGATGCATTATACTCTTCAATAGTCTCCTTTAAAATGCTTGGGTTAACCCCTATTTTGCTGGCTAGCTCTTCTATTGAATCAGCTATCACTAGGGCGGAATGTCCACTTTCAAGGACCCTTCGAACAGAGGATTCAAAAAGCTCTTTGCCTATTTTGATTCTCACAGGCCTAAACAGGTAGTAAATATACTCGACACCCTTTTCTTCCATGTGCCTTCTAATGTTTTCGTCAAAGATTACGTAGGCACACCGGTTTTTTTGTCTAGCCATTGCATATGCCAAATGAATCCAGTTCGCACCCACCTTTTCCTCGTTTATGAAACGCTTCCCATTTTGATTAACTGCCAAATTGAAAGGTTGATTAAACGCGGTCCTCAGAATGGGATCATAAGGTAATAAGGGTTCTGTAAGTATGGCTGGAGCCATATCGTCTTGAGCGGCTCCTAACTCCCAAGCCATTTGGATACCATCCCCAAGCAATTCAACTCCATGAAGAACTAGGATGTCTTTTCCAACATCAAATCCGGTGTACCTCTTAACCATCTCTTTATTATGGCAGAAGCCTCCTGTAGCAATAACCACAGCCTTGCAGTTAACTTGAACTTTCTCCCCACTTCTTTCAGCAATTACACCTGTCACGCGTCCATTTTCTACAAGAATTTTCTTAACAGGGGTTCCGGTGGTTATTTCAACACCTTTTTCTTTTGCCTTTTCTGCCATAATATTGATCATAACGGCGGTTCTGCCACCTTCAATTGGTGATGGTCCTTCAGGTGTAATATGTACTTCCCCAGGAACCCCGGACCATTTGGCTTCCTCAGACGGCATAACGATCTTTCTAGTCCTCTTCACAAGGTGTCCCGTGGGCACAATGAACTCTGGAGACTGATATACGTCTAGCAGCTCAAACTCCACTCCCAAATTCTCCAACCACTCAATAGTGCTTGGCATTTCGTCAACCCATGCCCTGACGAGGCGAGCATCTGCACGCCAGTCCGTATGCTCCATTATTAGCTTGAATGCGTCATCCCTCTTAAAGGGGAAGGCTCTCTCACGTTGAAGTCTACTTTCCACAGCGGCTATCCCCATTCCAAGCTTAGCGATCCCGCCTAGATAGGGGTACTTTTCAAATAAGGCGACCTTTACACCCTTCTCGGCGGCGCTAATGGCCGCAGCTAATCCGGCGGCACTGCCTCCAACAACTATAACGTCAGCTTGCATTTCTATCGCCTCCTCGGCTTTAATATTTTACTGTAAACGGCATACTTAGCCGACAACTCCTTCACCTTATTTAAGTTGTCATAATAATATTTGAAATTCTTTTTGATAAACTCCATATGCTCGGAAATACCCTTCGCAGAGAACCTTGGATATTTAACGCTTTCCATATCCCATTCAATCCTCATTTTACCATTCTCTATAGTTATAACACCCTTCGTCCAGCATACAGGACAGAAAACCTCTGGCAATTTTGTATGCACCTTAAATATGTCACAATGGCAAACTGGACATGCGGTCTCTTTCCTCTCGCCAACATACTTCACCTTCTCAATTGGCATTTTCAACGCATCGACTACACTTTCCCCCATTTTTCTGGCTTTTTCAAGGTATTCAGGGTGCAGAAGAACTTGCCCAGGTCGAGGACAGAAATTAGCCAACATTTGATCCACAATTCTGTAAAAATGCTGCATGAAAATATTTGCTAAAAGTAGGGTTAAGGGGGTCCATTCCGGCTCTCCGCCTCCCACTGCCATAATAGCGCCTATCTTTTTCTTTTCAATGATTTCTGGATGTTTAATTATCATGGGAAGCGTTCTTTCAGCAAGGATCTCAAAATATCCATTCGCTCTAAGATGATATGTTGGAACGCTTACTATTAGCGCATCTCCATCTAATAGGATTTTATCAAGAATCCATGGAACATCGTCGTCTATAACGCATTTTGGCTCTTCCCCCTTAGCCATAGCTATCGTACACGATTCGCATCCCCTACAGGGATGCACATCAAACTCCATGGCGCGAATTAATTCTGTCTCCGCACCGAGTTCCTCACACGTCGTAAGAGCCTCTTTTAATAATATCTCACAGTTGCCGCCAATTCGACCAGTTGATAAACCTATCACCTTCATTTTAGGAACCCCAAATCACTATCTGCCCCGTATTAAAATAAAAACTTTTCAATTTTTTAAAAAGAAAGATCCTATATGCCTACGGTGTTGTTATGAATAAAAGCGAGAATAAAAGTTCTTCATACAAGCAGCTCGCAGTAATTGGTGGATTGGGCAGCTGGTTAGAGGCCATGGGCGAGATGGTTATTCGCTGTTAACGGAAGTTTTAATTGGGAAGTGTGGTTTTTGTTTATTAGTGAATTATGATAACAGTGGTTTGGTGGTTAATTGTCTAGCAAAATTACGGAGCCTACTCTGTATCCATTTATTGGCAAGGTCTTTGAAAAGTTTGGTTGGCGTTATTTTCAGGAGACCAGTTTGGATAAACGTTTTCCAGACTTAGTTCTTAAAGGTGATGGTGTTAAGGTTGTTTCTGAGGTTAAGATTGATTCTGAGGTTCGGGTGAAAAAAGCTATTGCAGATGCTGACCAGAAAGCACGAAGGCTCGGAATGTGGAATGCTGTTGCTTTGCTTTTCCCAAGTTATGTCAGGGATATCCCGCTTACTGGGTTAGAACGTAATTATCCAAGGCTGAAAATTTCAGCTCTTTTTTGACAGATTGGCTTACGGATGTAAAGGAGCTAACGCTAGAAGATTTGGCAGAATACTTCACAATTTCCTTTAAGGATTGGCTTGAAACTAAAAGGACTAGGGTAAGTTATGATCTTGTTGTTGATGTTGCACGCGACTCTATTCTGACTCATAAGTAAAACGGTTCCACAGCATAGCGGGCCAAGATCATTTGCTCTAACAACTGCTTGGAAGTCTAACTTTCGGGCGCGCCTATGAGAAGGCTGCTTAAATAGTTTACCCAGACAACCCCATTCACATGAACATTCATTCATTGTGAAGGGGATTAT
>Ga0105158_1000499_pt1 | contig 16825 bp, 16 predicted proteins | sample LHCtaG_FD_81567 | JGI IMG/M metagenome (GOLD analysis project Ga0105158, IMG submission 81567) | Hot spring microbial communities from Little Hot Creek, USA to study Microbial Dark Matter (Phase II) - LHC4sed_matched | ecosystem: Environmental > Aquatic > Thermal springs > Hot (42-90C) >...
AAATTTTGGTGATAGCTATGCCAAAGAAGAAGAAGGAAGAGAAGAAAGAAGAAAAGAAAGAGGAGAAAAAGTAAACTTTCAAAACTTTTTGAACGGCCTCACCATTTCGTTTCCCGTTTATTTTCATTTTCCTTTTTTGTTTCTTTTTTTAGAACGGAAGAACTGAATCTTCTTAAGTTCTAAGCCTAATTGACGTTAACATGAGCAGAGTTGCCATAGTTAAGGGGTCAAATCCGGTTGAGGGTGACGGTTAAGGCTCTTGAAATGATAAAACATGACTTAAAGGAAGTTCTCTTTTCTGGAAAACCCATTTTGATAAAGCCAAACCATATTGTTGCTAAACACCCGTCAACAGGAATGACAACGAACGGCAGAGTTTTGGAGGGAATTATAAAATTTTTGAAAGATAAAGGGCTGAATGACCTCACTATCGGAGAGGGAAGCGGCTGGACAGACACTTTTGAAGCTTTCAGAGTTGCCGGGATAGACGAAATTGCAAAAAAGTGGAATGTAAAGCTTGTTGATCTAAACAAAGACTGCTTCTTGGAGGTTTACCCACCGAATCCCTTAGCTCTTAAAAAGGTTATGGTGGCAGAGACAGCCCTTAAAAGCTGCATAATAAGCGTTCCAAAACTGAAAATCCACAGATTAACCGTTGTTACGCTGGGCATTAAAAACATGATGGGTGCCTTAGCCTCAAAAGGCTCTATGCACGATGGAAAACTGCATGAAAACATTGCGGATTTAGCCTCTGTTCTAAAACCAAGTCTAACAGTGATTGAGGGGATAATAGCTGGGGAAGGTGGTGAAACTGAGGGAAGCCGGTAACAATGGACTTAGTGATCGCTGGTACAGACCCTGTAGCTGTGGATGCTGTGGGCGCAACGGTTATGGGTATTTCTCCAACAGAAGTTAGACGCTTGGTTTTAGCCGAAAGGAAGGGGCTTGGAACATGCTAACCAGGTAAAATAGAAGTAGTTGGAGAATCCGTCGAAAAAAGTTAAGCGAAAATTTCGAAGGACAACTAGAGTGATATCCTGAAAAGCTTCCAAAGTTAAGGGAAAGCTGTTAAGTTTTCTTTTCAGCCTTAAAGAGGCCTATGGCTGAGAAGCTTAGGGCTTACAGGAAACTGAACAAACCGAGATATGCAAGGACCAATCATAATGGCCCAATAATCCGCACCATTTTGGGCTGGAAAACCCCGCCTTTAAATCAGCTTTAGTTGTAGCGTATTTGTAGCTTGCCAGCAAACACAAAATATGACCAGCGCGGTTAATTAATCAATCTTGGTGCCGAGGGCCGGATTTGAACCGGCGACAACCCGGTCTTCAGCCGGGCGCTCTCCCAGGCTGAGCTACCTCGGCAACAGAGCAGCGTCACCAGTTTTATTTAGTTTTTATTAGGATGCTTATTTGTGTTTTTGCGTGTTATGTTTTATTCAGAATCCGTTACTAAGATAAATCAACAGCTGGAACATTATTTAAAAAGTGCTGTCTAATTTAAGGTGGCACCCAAACTTAAAAGAGGTGATTGAAAAGTGAAACGTCTATGGGCGGTGATAACCATCGAGTTGGTCGACGAGAGCGCCACGGAAAAAACTGAGTCTATTCAGAAAGAGCTTCTAGAATGGTTTGAAGAAAACTGCTCCTTCATTCCATGGTTTAAGCAGGTCAAAAGCATCGTGATAAAAGAGAAATAGTTTAGGATAGAATTTGCTTTGCAAGGAAATAGCCTAACACGGCAAAAGCCACAAAACACAAGACTAGCATAAAGGAATCCATTGGCCTCCAAGGTTTCAAACGTCCACTTTCATTTAAATTTCTCATGCTTTGCTCCCGCCTACACTGTTTCAACAACTTTTGAAAAAGGTTTTATGAACCAAAAATACTAATTCTGGATAAGCAAAGGGGCCGGTAGTCTAGTTGGCTAGGACGTCGCCCTCACGCGGCGAAGGTCGCCGGTTCAAATCCGGCCCGGCCCACTATAAATGCAGCTTACATTGCTTGTATTATAGAGGTTGTTCCAAGGAATTCCAGTATCGTTTTTGGTTTGAAAATCTCTAGTTTTGTGTTTGGCAGATGTTTGCCTATTTTTGGGATTAATCCGACAGCGTCTGTTCCGAGCTTGCAAACAATTGCATGTTCAAAAAGTCCCAGAGGCTCTATGGTTATGATGTCGCTTTGGCACCTTGCATTTTTTATGGCTTTCCATGTTTCTGGTTGGGAAGCGCCCAGGACTATAAGCCTATCGAAGAGGGTTTTCACCCATCTTCTATAGATCGCCAGCTGTGTTTCGGCAAGTTCAGCTTCCACATGGTTTTCGCTGAGACTTGTAATTTTGACTGTTAATGGCATGTTTTCCGTTAAGCCGTAGAGTTCGGTCATCTTCTGCATGGCGATTTTTCTACCGTCCGCAAGCTGAGCTTGCAGTCGTTGTAATGGAACCGACACATCTAACGTTTTGGGAAAAACTACACCGATATCCACAAAGATTTCGTCTAAGCCCAGTTTGGTTACGTAGCCTTTCACCGTCGAAAATTTTTTAAGGGCTTCGAGGCGTGTGGGGCTTAGACCGACCTCCCTTTCCAAATAGTTCAAAGCGACTTTCTTATCCTCGCCGTGAAAGATCACCCGAATTCTGCTGTCCACGGTGATTTCGATGTTTTCTATCCTAACCATTAAGCCTTTAAACAGCCTTTTCAAGTACTCTTCGACATAAACTAATTGCTTATCATTGTAGATTTTTGAGGAAAGCACAACAGTGGTCATTCGCAGTCTCCAATTATGGCCAGCATTTCCATATGAAGCCTTCTAACTCGCGCCACCGCCTGCGGTGGTAGTTCCTTTGAAAACCTTTCTATGGTTTCTTCTATTGGGACTCTTTTTGAACCTTCAATAAGTTTGTCTGCATATGCGACAATCTTTTCTTCGATTGTTTGCGGAGTGTACACATCTTTTGGCCATCCAAGTTTTTTGGCTTCCTCGGCGGTTATTCCGCCACCCACATGCCTCTTTATTATCGCAATTACTGGTTCAGGTAAACCCAAAGCCTTGGCAATCTGCGCTCCAGCCACGGCATGGTGGACGCTGTGGGTTTTAGCTCTTCCAATGTCATGGAGGAGGGCGCCGATCTCTACAAGTTCAAGGTTAACGTTTAACCCTTTCTCCACACATTTTTTGGCGATTTCTAGGGCTAATTCGGCTACTGCCTCACAATGTTTTATGACGTTTTGTGAACAGCCACTCTCCCGTAAAAAGTTAAGGGCTTGCTCCCTTGAGGGAAGCTTTTCACTCACCCAGCTCCTTCCTCAACTGTTCAACCTTTTGGGCTAGAACTTTAACTATTTTCTCGTTGTCGTAGTGCATTAACGGCTTGCCGCATGTCGGACACTTAAAAACAAGTTCGACGGCTTCTTCGAAGGGAACCCGTTTGCAGCCAGGAGTATAGCAGTAATAGAAGTCGTGGTTTTTCTCGTATTCAAGTCGAATATTAAGCTTTTCTAAAACCCTTCGTTTTTGGCTTAATATGAAGCCTTCAAGCTGTTCTGGCTGAAGTTTCCAGTGGAATATGAACCATCCTGTTTTAGGATCCCTCGTTCTTCTTAGGCTTACAAGCGAATGATCATAGAGCTTGTAGAGGATTTTACGCACATTATTAAGCCTTACACCAGTTTTGTTGGCTATTTCATCGTCTGTGATTTCGTCTGAGTTTTTGAGTATCTCGATTACTTTAACGGCTTCCTCGTCGCCTAAAGCCTCTGCAACTTTCATTAGCGTGGCATCGTCAATCGCAGACAACATAACGACCCTTTTTCCGTCCAAGCATCGAACCCGGAGTATTCAACACAGTATTATTTGCAAGTCTTAATTTAAATCTCTTTTCCGATTCCAGATTCAAAATCCATTTTTTCCACGACTTTTTTCCCTCTTTGTTGGGGGATAATCACAAGCCTAGCACCTTCAAAAGTCTTTGTAAGCTCCTTTCCCTCGAAAAACCTGTCCAAAAAGACGGCTAGGCTAGCGCATTCTGAGTGGGGCTGATTACCTATTGCCACGTTGAAGTCTGAAACTGTCGGCGAGAAAAATTCTCTCGGAACCTTTTGGCTTCCAACAATAACTAGGACATCTTTGCCTTGCGCCTTAATGCGCTGCATCACGTCGCTTGTTTCAATGTTTTCTCCGTAAGCCGTTAAATGAACCACCATTCCGCCCTTAGCTCTCCATTCGCGTACAACTTTCCTCCAAGGAGTGCCCATTTCAAAATGGAAGGGGCCGCCCCAGTTTTTCACAACCTTTTCCACGGTTGCTTTTATCTTCTCATCCTCTATGTCGGATAATATGAAGCCCGAAGCACCCAGTGCTCTAGCAGTTAAAGCTACGTGGGTTGTTAGGCGAACATCCCGCTTTGGACGATGCCCCCATCTTAAGACGAAGACTTTTGGCTCTCTTTCAGTTTTGGAAGCTTTCAATTTTTCCTCCGAGTTCTTTGACACGGCCTACCACCTTTTCAACAAACCATGGAACAGCCTCAAAAACAACGTAAACTTCATTGCCAGCATATTCTATTTTTTGGATATCTGCACGGTTGAAAAGCCATGAGATAAAGGACATAGTTTCATCCGTCACTGGAAGGTGGAATGATGCTTTTACAAAAGATTGCAAGGTTCGGGTTATTTCCTCCTTCAGCTGGTCGAGGTTAAGCCCGTAAAGGGCGGAAACTGGCACCGGTTTTGGCGCCATGTCTTTAAGCATATCCATTTTCTGTTGAAGTTCATCCCCAGATATTAGGTCAATTTTGTTTAGAGCCGTTATTATGGGGATGCCTGACGCGTCTATACGGTTTATGGTTTCGAGGCAAACTTTCAGCTTTTTCTCAACGGTGGCTGGCGGCTCGCTGACATCTACAACTAGCAGTATCAAGTCTGAGTATATGGTTTCTTCCAGCGTTGAACGAAAAGCTTCTATTAAGGTTATGGGTAAACGGTCTATGAAGCCGACAGTGTCTGTTAAAAGAAACTTTTTCCTTGAAAACTTTACAAGCCTTGTGGTTGTGGAAAGGGTTGTGAACAAGGCGTTATCGATGGGTACTTCTTCTTCAGTTAACGCTGCAAACAGGGAGCTTTTGCCAGCGTTTGTATATCCAGCCAGAGAAATTGAAGGAAAACCAAGCTCGGCTCTTCTTTCACGGTGTAACAGGCGTTTTCTCCGGATTTTTCGAAGCTTCTCCATTACGGTTTGGATCTGCCTCTTGACGGCTTCATAGTAAACGTCCGCCTCGTAAGCGCCAAGCCCCATGAAGCCCGGCTGTTCGCCCATTTTTGCTAATCGCACTTTTTCCTTTGCGCGGGCTAACTCATACTTCAGCCTAGCCAACTGAATCTGCAGTTTTGCCTCCGTCGTGGAGGCTCTTCTCGCAAATATTTCTAAAATCAGCTGGAAACGGTCTATTGCCTCGACGCCGGTTTCTTTGGCAATATTGTAGGCTTGAACCGGTCTCAAAGGGTTATCGAAAATTATTTTTTGGGCGCCAGTAGCCTTTACAAGCTCGGCTATTTCCTTGATTTTCCCGTAGCCAACCTGGTATTTTGGGTCTGGGGCACGTACTTGTTCAACCTTGCCCACAACAGTGTAGCCGGCGGACTCTACCAAGCTTTTAAGCTCGTCTAGGGTTGAAGGTTCGCTGGGTTTGCGGCGTTGCACTATAATGGCTTTCGTTAGGTTTTCTCCTCCACCCTTTCCTTGTCAAGCTGCACCAAGTCTCCAAGGGTAAGGGGGCGGCTTGGCTGTTTAGAGATTGTTATGGCTGGAACTTTTTCTTCGGATGCTGGAACTAGAAGTTTTATTCTTAAAGCGTGCTCAAGTTTGGCTGCTAGCCTATTGTCCGGCTTAATTTTTCTTGTTTCAATCTTTTTGAGAACCGATACTTTCTCGTTTATCTTTTTGCCAAGCTCTTCATGGGTTAGCCCCATTTTCTCTCTTGCCTGTCTCACTTTCACATCGTAATCGTCCACAAGCTCAAGAGAAACTTCACTAGCCTTCTGCGTTCCAACACCAGTAGCGACTGGAGGCGGCTTTAGAGTAGCAATCTTTTTGGGTTTAGCCTCAGGTTTAGGTGGAAGCGGCGAAGGCGTTTTCGGCTCTTCCCATATTATTGTACCGTGTTTTGCACATTCACCGCACACGACCAGTTTTGCTCCCTCAATTAGGGCTTTGACTGGGTTGCCTTGGATTTTTCTTCCACAGACCTCGCAGCGCAAAGTGTGGGGCACTCCTTGTAAACTCTTTTTAATATTTGACTCTTGGTTATGTTTATAGTTGTCGAATTACGCTTTAAAACGTGAACGGTGGCATAGGTGGAGAACCCTCTTAGACGTATCAGGAGCATAGCGGACTACCAGTTCGGGAAAGGCGTGGGCGAAAAACTGTTTCCGGAAAACGTGGAGATTGTCTATTCAAAACGCACTGGCAGAATTCGCTACATATACCTAAACGGAAAGAGGCTTGCCACTCTCCGCCCAATGGACGGTTTTTTCTCGTTAAGCATTGAAGGCGCAAAAAGAATAGTTGAAAACCGCATTCCAGCAAGGTGCATAGTAACCGTCAAAAACAGCGTTTCAAAGTTTGTGGCTGAAGGCGGCGACGTTTTCGCCGTGCATGTTTTGAAGGCTGACGGTGAAATACGCCCAAAAGATGAAGTTATCGTCGTTAACGAGGGAGGCGAAGTTTTAGCTGTTGGAAGAACCATTTTATCCGGCGAAGAAATGACCGCTTTCAAAACCGGCGTGGCGGTTAAAGTTAGGCGGGGTGTTTTGGAGGAAAGTTAAGTATAAGAAGCTCTAAAATGGTTTTAGTTCGGAGATGAAGACTGTTGATGCGTAGACGGATAAGCCCCCGCGAAGCCAAACGTATGATGCAACGCATGGGCTTAAGCATGGACACAGTTCCAGACGTGGATCAAGTCATCATAAAAACCGCCAGCAAAGAAATAATCATTGAAAATCCAGAAGTCGCAGTGGTTGACATCCAAGGACAGAAAATGTTTCAGGTGGTTGGAGGAAAAATCGCCGAGAAGGCTGTTGAAAGGAAACTAGTCATACCGGAAGAAGATGTTAGGCTTGTGGCTGACCAAACTGGCAGAAGCTTAGAAGAAGCCAGAAAAGCCCTTGAAGAATGTGAAGGAGACTTGGCAAAAGCCATCCTCCTACTTCAATCCAAAATCTAGCCTGGCGAAGCTTAATGAGTTTCGACTTAACCGTTGCTGGACACTTCTGCATAGACACAATACATTTGCCTAACAGACAAAAACCCTACACAATTTTGGGAGGCTCCGCGGCTTATGTTTCCCTTTCAGCCAGACGTCTAAGGGCAAACGTCTCAGTGATTTCAAAGGTTGGCGGCGACTTTCCAAAAGCCTACTTGTGGTGGTTAAGCCAAGAGGGCATAAACCTTGCAAGTGTCCATATAATCGAACATGAAAAAACGACAAAATTTGAACTGCAATACAACAGCGACTTGTCCACCCGCATCCTACGACTGGCAAACAAAGCTCCACTTATCACTGTTGAGGATTTGCCGAACCGTTTAGAGGCGAAAGTGGCACATCTGGCGCCAATAGCCGGCGAAATCCAATACGATGTGGCTGAGAGGCTGAAACAGTCCGTTAAAGTTCTATCATTGGATGTTCAAGGCTTGGTCCGCGCATTTAACGAAAAAGGGGTAGCCGCAAACAAACCTTTAGAAGACAAGCGTATACTTGAGGTAGTGGACATTTACAAATCCTCCATCGAAGAATTAAAGGCGGCTACCGGCATGTCGGACTTGAAGATGGCTATAAAAACTGTTCACGACTTCGGCGTAGAAACAGTCATAGTGACAATGGGAGCTAAGGGTGCCATTCTATCCATCGACGGAGCAGAATATGAGGTTCCCGCTTACCCGCCTAACAGGCTTGTGGATCCTACAGGGGCTGGAGACGCTTTCATCGGCGGCTTTTTAGCCGAATACGTTCGTGACAAAGAAGCCTTTTGGTGTGCGTGTGTGGGTTCAGCCACAGCCTCAACTGTTGTTGAGGGTGTTGGTCCAACCCTCATTGGTTATGGAGGTGAAATTCTCCGCAGGGCAGAGTTGCTTTACGAAAAAGGAATTAAGCACTAGACGCATTTTATTCCAGTTAAAAGCTTCGTACGCTTTAACGCAAGAAGGGACAACTTTGGGAAAAGTTGGGAAAGGCGTTAAATGCAGTGTTTCTGGATGCGGTAAAGATGCTGCTCGTTCACTTTCCGCGGAAAAAGTTAGGATGGCTGGATTAAGCGTGGGCAGCAGCGAAAAACGCGCTTATTTGTGTGAAAACCATTACAAAGAGTTTAAGAAGCGAACCAAAAAGGAACGCAAAATCGAACAGTGGCGATTTAAGGGAGTATGAAAAGCTGGAAGGGGAGAGTGAAAATGCGGATACTGCAGCTTCATTCAAACTATATCGAGTACAAGCCTATTCAAAGGGAGATAGCCATAGCCGAAGAAACGGGCAAGGAGACAAAACGATTAGAAGAGGTTGTTGTTCTCTTCACGGCTGTGGAGGGGGGAGACGACGAAACCATAGCCCGCAAAGCCATCGACGAGGTTAAAGCCTTCCTTGAAAAGTTGAAAGTGAACCGCATTCTCATCTATCCATATGCCCACTTAAGCAGCAACCTTGCAAAGCCCTCTGAAGCGCTGAAAATCGTAAGGGCTATGGAGGAGTATGCGAAAGCCCAAGGCATAGAAACATACCGCGCCCCCTTCGGATGGAACAAGCAGTTCACAATATCGATAAAAGGACACCCCTTAGCGGAACAGTCCCGCACCATACAGCCGACAAAAGCAGAAAAAGAAGCCGAAAAAGTTCCAGAAGCTCTAAAAGCCGAGGAGAAACTTGTTTCCTACTGGTATATTCTGCAGCCAGACGGGAAAATGGTTCCGGTGGAAGAATTTGACTTTAAGGGGCACGAAAATCTAGAGAAGTTTGCGAAATACGAAATATCCAAGGTTAGAGCAAGCCAGCAGATGCCGCCCCACGTGCCATTAATGAAAAGGCTTGAAATAGCGGATTATGAAGCGGGAAGCGACCCCGGAAACATCCGCTGGTATCCAAAGGGCAGACTGATAAAATCGCTTATCGAGCAGTATGTGACCTCCAAAGTCGTCGAGTACGGCGCCATGGAGGTTGAAACTCCAGTGATGTACGATTTCAGCCATCCAAGCCTAGCCGACTACTTGAACCGTTTCCCAGCACGGCAGTATGTCCTAAAATCCGAAGACAAGGAGCTTTTCCTGCGGTTCGCCGCGTGTTTCGGGCAGTTCTTGATGGTTCATGACACGCAGTTCTCGTATAGGCACATGCCCTTAAGAGTTTACGAGTTAACCCGCTACAGCTTCAGACGGGAAAAAAGCGGCGAAGTAGTGGGTTTAAGAAGACTTAGGGCTTTCACAATGCCAGACTGCCACGCCTTTTGCACAGACCTAAACCAAGCCAAAAAAGAATTCATAACAAGGTTTAAACTCTGCATCCAAGTTTTAGAGGGCATAGGCTTAACAAAAGACGACTACGAGGCGGCGTTCCGCTTCACAAAAGACTTCTACGAAGAAAACAAGGACTTCATTAGAGGTTTGGTGGAAATCTTCGGCAAACCAGTCCTCGTTGAAATGTGGAAGGAACCCTTCTTTTATTTCAGGCTCAAATGGGACTTCAACTTCGTCGACAACCAGGACAAGGCGGCAGCCTTATCCACAGACCAAATAGACGTGGAAAACGCCAAAAGATACGAGATAACCTATGTAGACGAGAAAGGCGAAAGACGCTACCCGCTGATACTGCACTGTTCACCAAGCGGCGCCGTGGAACGCTGCATATACGCACTCCTAGAAAAAGCCTACAAACAGCAACAGAAAGGCGAACCGCCAATGCTGCCCCTTTGGCTGTCGCCAACCCAAGTGCGCTTAATTCCAATGTCTGAAAATATGCTCGAACACTGCGAAAAGACGGCTGAAAACCTTGAAACCAACCAAATCCGCGTTGACATAGACGATAGACCATTAACCATGCAAAAACGGGTTAGAGAAGCCGAAATGGAATGGATCCCCTACATAATAGTTGTTGGAGAGCAAGAATTGAAATCCGAAGCCCTTCCAGTCAGAGATAGAAAAGCCAGAAAAATACGAAAAATGACACTGAAAGAGCTCATAGACGAAATCAAAAGCCAAGTTCAAGACAAACCCTTTAAGCCTCTGCCACTGCCCAAGCATGTCTCAAAAAGACCACAGTTCTACGGCTGAGGTTTGGCGGAAAAACTCCAAAACACATATCAATTTAAAAGGAAACACTTTTATCCTCGAAAAGGGGAAAACAGCCTTGGACAAAGAACCACTCGTTTATATAGATGGCGAATATTACCCAAAGTCTCAGGCGAAGATTTCTGTTTATGACCACGGATTTTTGTATGGCGACGGGGTTTTCGAGGGAGTTCGCGTCTACAATGGCATGGCTTTCAAGCTTAAAGAACACATTGACAGACTTTATCGTTCAGCCCACGCTATAATGCTTCAGATTCCAGTCACGAAAGAAGAAATGACAAAAATCGTGTTGGAAACACTCCGCAAAAACGAGCTGAAAGACGCCTACGTACGCGTGGTGATAACAAGGGGTATCGGTGACTTGGGATTAGACCCACGAAAATGCCAGAAACCCACCATAATTGTGATAGCTGACGCCTTTATACTCCATAAAAGCGAAGCAAAAGAAAAGGGTATAACAGCAATGCTCACATGGGTTAAACGAGACCTGGTTGACGCCACAACCCATGAGATAAAATCGCTAAATTATTTGAACAGCGTATTGGCAAAAATAGAGGCTAACAATTATGGTGTGGACGAGGCCATATACCTTGACAAAAATGGCTACGTGTGCGAAGCAGCGGCAGAAAACATATTCGTTGTTAAAAATGGACGAATCTACACGCCTCCAAGCTCTACGGGAGCGCTTCCAGGAGTAACCGCCGAGACCGTTAAAGAACTTGCCAAAAACCTAGGCTACGAGGTTATTGAGAAAAACATTACGCCATACGAGCTTTTTACAGCAGACGAAGTTTTCTTAACCGGAACCGCAGCAGAAATAGTTCCAGTCAGAGAAATAAACAAGCGGCAAATAGGTAACGGCAAACCTGGACCAATAACAAGAAGGCTTATGGAAGAGTTTGCCAAACTCGTCGAAGATCCAAAACATGGAACACCAGTTTATTGTTAAACTCTTTGGATTACGTTATTTGAATAAACCTTCCCACACCCTTTTTTAACGCCTTATCGTACACCAGTTTCGCAACAATAGCATCTTGAATCGCTAATCCGGTAGATGCGAAAACTGTAATTTCGTCCTCCCTTTCCCTTCCCGGCTTCAAACCGGCAACAATTTCACCTATTTCAGCCCAGACATCTTCCTTTGTAATAATTCCTTTACTCAACGGAACATTTATCTCTCCACCATGGGAGGCTTGCTCCCAATCATCCACAACTATTTTAGCCCTCTTTAAAATCATGGGATCCAGCTCCTCTTTTCCAGGCGCATCCGCCCCTATACAGTTAAAATGCATTCCAGGAGAAACCATATCATTCATCACAAGAGGCTGCCTTGACGGAGTTGCTGTTACAACAATGTCTGCTCCTTCAACTGCTTCCCTTACGCTTTTCACGGAAAATGTTCGATTTATGTTGCTGTATTTTGATTTAATTTCAGCTGCAAATTCGTCACCAGTTCCATAAAGTCCCCAAACCCTCACCTCTTCTAGTTTCCCGTAAACTTCAAGGAGGCTGGCTAGCTGGGTTCTAGCTTGTGCTCCAGCTCCAACCATGCCGACAATTTTAGAGTTTTTTCTTGCAAGATATTTTGCTGCAATTCCTCCAGCTGCACCGGTTCTCATGTCTGTTAAGGTTTTGCCCCCCATTATCGCTAATGGAAAACCGTTTTTAGGATTCACTAAAACAACGACCGCCATAACCGTCGGTAAGCCATACTTTACCCTGTTTTCCGGATGCGAATTCACAATTTTAACCGCCGAAACATCTAATTCTTCAAGGTACGAGGGCATCACCCTCAAATCTCCGTCATACTTCCTGTAAAATACGTAAATCTTGGCTGGCATCTGCACCCTTTTCAAACCCTTTTCTTTAAAAGCAAGTTCAACCTTTTCCATAACCTCTCTCATAGAAATGAGTCCTTTAACCTCTGCATCTGACAATACAAGAGTTTCTAAACCTCCATCGCTCAGGTTATTTGCCTCCTCTTAGGATAAAATATCCTTTCTTCTGTTGAAGAAGCTTTGATACGGGGTTTCATTTTTGGGTAATAATAAACCTTTCTGCCAGCCTCCACGTGACAACAACATCACATACAGCATATTTTAAACGGACGCACACTTGTTAGTAACCTTCATCATGGTGGCGAGGGCTTCCATGTTCTTGTCGCTTGAAAGCCCTCGCTGGTATAAACAGTGGCAGTTACGGATACAGCATTGGGCGTTAAATAAATCGGCCAACTTGAGAGACAAACAAATGTAACAGTTTTGTTGATCGAAAGTAGATATCCCTCTGGGAGCAACAGCGGGTATGTTAAAGTACCATCTACCTCAATAGTTTCGCTTCTAAAAGCTGCGCCGTCTCTATAAAGTATCGTTAGGGTGATTTTTGTAATTGTTACGTTTAAGAGAGAGTTGTTTGAATTGCGAACTGTAATATTCACGTATGGAATCACTAATGTTGAATTTGGCAAGGCAAACTCTCCAAAAACGAAATTCTCTTCCAAAATGCTCAGCTTAACAGGTGGGATCCGCACCGTTGCGCTACTTGTGCTTTGTAGGTTTCCCTCACCAGCCACAGAAACGGAAACCGTCACATTAGTGTTTATTAAGCTACGCCATGAAAATGAACAGTTGAGTGTAACTTGTTGGCCGGGGAGAATGACTGATGGCGGATTAACGACATTCACGTTTTCGTTGTTCAATTTCACGGCTGTCACAGTAATGTTTTGTGAACAAAGCCTGTTTGTAATATTTACTGTAAAGAAATCTACTTTATCCAAATCAAAATATACATTAGTGATTTCCCAGAGAATTTCCGTCGGTGTTTTAATCGGGTCGCTTTGTGCTTTGATTCCCTGCTTTGTGTAGACAGTTAAAGTAATGGTCTTGTTTCGATGAGGATGCCAGTCCCAGATACATTTGAAGGTTAATGACTGGTTTGGTAGAAGGAGGATAGGTATAACGTTTATGTTAGCCGGATAGGATGTGTTCAGCGGTATTGGTTGCTCATTTTCTAGTTTTAACTCAATCCTACTTATGTATACCTCTGCAGAGTGTTCAACGCTGCTCACAGTGACGTTAAAGTAGCTGGCATCATCATAATCAAACTTTACTCTTTCAATGTAGATGGTGGCGCCTGGTAATTCGTTGGTTATACATGTTGATTCGTAACCTTCCTCAGTTTTTACGGTTATCTCAACCTTAAGCGACTTTAAATCCTCCCAGTTTCGCCTACAAGTGAGCGTTTTGTTTTGATTGGGCATTAAAATTATTGGGAGCGACGGTTCTGTTTCCACGGTTTCACCGCGAACAAGCACTTGTGAAATTGTAAGGTTCATTAAGGGTTCAGGCTGTCGATTTTCGATAGTTAAATTAAAGTATTCAACACTTTCAAAAAATTGTCTGTCAAAATCCGTAAATACGTTAATTTTAACGTTTGGAAGGGTTGTCTCCATGTTTGCGGCTGGTGACCCCTCAGAGAAAACGTGTACTAGGATTTTTTCTCCGGCAAAAGTATTGGTGAACTCCCCGAAGGTCATGTAGACGTTGTCTTTCTTGAGTTTTAAGCATGTTATGTTTACAACTTCCCCTTCCCGAATTTCTAAGCCTTTTCCAATGGATGGAGTTGTTTCTACAACATCGTAAAGTTGAGCCCCATTTTTTAGGCTTACAGCTATCCTAGTTATATTCGCGCTTTTCGGTGAGTAGGATGGATTTAAAACGGTAACACTAAACGATCTAACATTTTTTGGATTAATGTAAACATTGGTAATCGTTAAAGTAGTTTTTTCTGGGATTTTTGTGTAGTAGGCTATTGTGAATGCATACGATATTATTCCGCCTATTACTGCGGAAATTAACACTAAAAGGATTAGCGCGATTGTGGATATGCCTTTGATGTGACTGCGTAAACCCACAACATCACCACGTGGTGGAATGTTTATTTTCATAAAGTTCTTGGAATAGATAAATATTCCCTTCAAAACAACTTGACAGTTGTAGCAGCGCCAGCGGAGGCATATCATGAGCGCAGATGCTATGGGGAGGCTTGCCACAACCTTTTATGATGAACTTTGAAACGGTGAATTTATTAGGATACAGCGTGCAATATGCAGTTTGTCGCTAAAGTTGGTGTTGTCATGTTTGGCTGGACTGGAAAATTCTTGCGGGTCAATTTAACCAAACAGAAGGCTCTAGCGAAAGAGTATGATGCTGAAATGGCTAGAAAATTTATGGGCGGCAGAGGCTTCGCCGTTAAAATTCTCTGGGATGAACTCAAACCAGGCGTCGACCCGTTATCGCCGGAAAATAGGCTTATCTTCGCAGCTGGTCCATTAACAGGATTTGCTCTTCCAAGTAGCGGCAAGCTTGTTGTTGCAGCTAAAAGTCCATTAACGGGCGGCTATGGCGACGGAAATATAGGGAGTTATGCTGCTGTCCAAATGCGGAAGGCTGGCTATGACGCAATAATTATTGAGGGAAAGGCGAAGTCTCCCACGGTTCTTCTGATTGAGGACAGCATAGCAGAGTTTCTTGACGCCGAGGAGTTTTGGGGTTTAAACACCTTTGAAGTTGAGGAAAAACTGAGAAGCATCTATGGACCAGCCGCTGGGATCCTTACTATTGGACAAGGAGGCGAGAACCTTGTAAAGTTCGCCAACATCGTCTGCCAAATGGGAAGGGGTGGCGGAAGACCCGGAATGGGCGCTGTTATGGGTTCAAAGAATTTGAAGGCTGTGGTGATTGTGGGCTCCGGCGAACTGCCAGCCGCCAACCCGAAAGAGTTGAAAGAGTTGGGCGCCGAAGCATATCGGGAAATTTTGACAAAACCGAACTATGCCTTTTGGAAGAGGCAAGGCACAATGATGACCATTGAATGGAGCCAAGAAAACAGCGTTTTGCCCACATGCAACTTCAGAGAAGGCGTTTTCGAAGATGCAGATGCCATTGGCGGATTTTCCATGGAGAAGATCAAGTCTTCCCAGCGAGGATGCCCCAACTGCAACATGACATGCGGCAACGCTGTTAAAGACGTCGACAAAAAAGAGTCTGAGTTGGACTATGAGAATGTCGCCATGCTAGGATCGAACATAGGCGTTGGCAACTTGAAAAAAGTTGCAGCCTTGAATAGGCTTGCAGACGAGTTCGGCTTGGACACCATTTCATTGGGCAATGTAATAGGCTTTACCATGGAAGCTTCCGAAAGGGGATTAACAAAAGAGAAGATTTCATGGGGAGACTATAAGGCGGCGAGAGCTCTCATTGAAGATATTGCATACAGGCGAGGGCTAGGTGCAGTTCTGGCGGAAGGCGTCTGTTTTGCGGCTGAAAAGTTTGGCGGCGATGCACGAAACTGGGCTATGCACGTGAAGGGGTTGGAGATTTCAGCCTACGACTGTCATGCCGCCCCGGCGATGGCTTTGTCTTACGCCACAAGCCCCATAGGAGCCCACCACAAAGACGCTTGGGTAATTTCTTGGGAGGTCAAAGCTGGAAGAGAACGGTACAGCGAAGACAAAGTGGACAAAGTTATAGAGCTTCAACGCCTTCGAGGAGGCTTTTTTGAATGCGCCACTGTTTGCAGACTACCATGGGTTGAGCTTGGCTTCGAGCTTGAATGGTATCCAAAATTCCTGCATGCAGCAACTGGTTTAGACATGGGATGGGACGAGCTGCACACCATCGCCGACCGAGTTTACACGCTGATGCGGGCGTTTTGGGTGCGGGAGTTCGGCGAAAAATGGAGCGCTGAAATGGATTATCCTCCGGCAAGGTGGTTTAACGAACCGCTAAACAAGGGCGCATTGAAAGGCGCAAAGCTTGACAAGACGAAATATGAGGTCATGTTGAAGACATATTACAAGAAGAGGGGATGGGACGAAAGGGGAATCCCAACAAAAACAACCCTTGAAAAGTTGGGCTTAAAGGACGTTGCTAAACAATTGAAGAAACATGCAAAATTGTGGGATTAAACGTCAATATGACCTTGCAAAGTAGACAAGCTCCTTTGCTTCGCCGCCGCAGTAAATACAACTAGAAACTGGTTCTTCCCTTTCGAAGGGAATCAACCTAATAGTTGCTCCAGTTTCCTCCTTTATTTTCTGTTCACATTCTTGGCTGCCACACCACGAAGCCTTGATGAAGCCTCCTTTGGTTCGCAGCACTTCCTTGAATTCGTCGTAGCTCTTAACTGTGGTTATGTGGTCTTCAAGGAATTTTCTAGCTCTGTTAAATAGGTTGCGTTGTATCTCGTCCAAAAGCCTTTTAACAGTTTCAACAACCTCCTCGTCCTTGACCACGATTTTTTCGAAGGTGTCCCTTCTAGCTAAAGTCACCTGCCCATTTGCCACATCTCGGGGGCCTATCTCGACTCTTACCGGCACGCCTTTGAGTTCCCAGTCGTTGAACTTCCAGCCAGGCGTGTACTCTTTTCTATCGTCAACTACTGTGGAGATTCCAGCCTTGTCAAGTTTGTCACGAATTGCGTGGGCTTTAGCGAGG
>Ga0105158_1000500_pt1 | contig 16820 bp, 18 predicted proteins | sample LHCtaG_FD_81567 | JGI IMG/M metagenome (GOLD analysis project Ga0105158, IMG submission 81567) | Hot spring microbial communities from Little Hot Creek, USA to study Microbial Dark Matter (Phase II) - LHC4sed_matched | ecosystem: Environmental > Aquatic > Thermal springs > Hot (42-90C) >...
CTATAAATTTCTCTTAGATTTGAGGGTGAAGGAAAATTCTTCCCCCAACAAACATTACTGAAAAATTCCCTAAAACAGAAAAGAAGCAAAAATAACAGTCAAAAATAATTAAGCCACAAAGCAATTTTTATGTTGCTTCACCGCATAGGGCAGCTATTCTTCTCCAGTTTTCATCAACCCATCTCTGCAGTGTCTCCAGTTCACTCTGGAACTCTGGCCGAAATAGATGGGAGAATCTTCCCTGCATCTTTAAGAAGTCTATTAGGGGCCTCGGCTGCGGAACTTTTATGTTAAGCTTATACTTTCCCTTTTCAACTTCATAGACAGGCCAGTATCTTGTTTGAACAGCTAGCTTAGCGATTTCTATGCTCTTCGAGGAATCAAATCTCATGCCGGTTGGACACGGCGCAAATACGTGTATGACAGCTGGACCGTTAACCTCTAAGCCCCTTCTAACTTTAGTTATATAGTCATTCCAGTAGGCTGGCGAGGCTGTTGCAGCATATTCTATCCCGTGGGCAACACATATGCCTATTAAATCCTTCTTGAACTCTGGTTTACCGGGTATTTTTCTCCCGGCGGGGCTTGTTGTTGTAGCAGCTCCATGTGGAGTAGCCCCGGAGCGCTGTATTCCAGTATTCATGTAGGCCTCATTATCATAGCATATGTAGAGGAAGTCATGTCCCCTCTCAAGAGCGCCTGAGAGAGCTTGTATACCGATGTCAAATGTTCCTCCGTCGCCACCAATAGCGATTATATCTACATGCTTATCCCATAAACCTTTGCGCCTCAAAATTTTATAGGCTGCTTCGATCCCAGAGGCCACTGCAGCGGCGTTCTCAAATGCTACATGAACCCATGAAACCTTCCATGCAGTATACGGGTATATGGTTGATGCCACTTCAACACATCCAGTGGCGTTTACAACTATAGTCGGCCCGCGAAGAGCCTTCATAGTCATCCTCATAATTGTTCCGGGGCCACATCCAGCGCATAATCTATGTCCAGATGTGAATAGCTCCTCTACAGGCAAATCATGAAGCCTAACCATTTTACTCCCTTACCCCCACAAACTTCATATATTCCTTCACCTTTCCGGTTTTAGCAGCTTCAAGCGCCTCTTCAAATATGCTTCTGAAATCGCTTGGCGTTATATCTCTTCCACCTAAGCCGTATAGGCAATTGAAGACTTTAACATCTCTTCCATAGCGATATAACGTCGCTATAATGTCGCTGCATAGGGCATTAAATGGTGCACCGAAACTGCATGCCTTGTCGAGAACAGCTAGGACCTTAACTTCGCCCAGAACCTTATTTATCTCTTCATCTGGAAATTGCCTGTAAACCCATGGCTTAATTACCCCAACCTTCTTTCCCTCCCTACGCATCTCTCTAGCAACAGCTTTAGCTGTTCCAGCGGCGCTACCCAGGCAGACTACTGCGGCTTCAGCGTCCTCCATACCATATGTCTCTACAAAACCATATCTGCGCCCAAACAGGTCCTTATACTCCTTGTTAACTTCGCGTATAACGTTATATGCTTCCTTCATGGCTTGCATCTGCTGGAACTTCACCTCAAAATAGTAGTCTGGTAAGCATAGTGCACCGACAGTTATAGGATTTACCGGGTCAATTGTTATGAGGGGTTTTCTCGGCGGGAGAAACTTTGAGACGTCATCATCCTCCAAGACCACCACCCTCTCCATAGAATGTGATAGTGTAAAGCCGTCGATGTTGACGCTTATTGGTAGCAGGACTCTTGGATCCTCAGCTATTTTAAATGCCTGGATAATCCAGTCATAGGCCTCTTGGGCGTTCTCCACATATATTTGTATCCAACCGCAGTCTCTTGAACCCATCATGTCAGAGTGGTCTCCATGAATATTTATCGGCGCTGATAGGGCTCTGTTTGCGACGCCCATAACTATTGGGCACCTAAGCCCAGAAGCTATGTACAGCATTTCATGCATTAGAGCTAAGCCTTGGCTTGCTGTTGCGGTAAAAACTCTTGCGCCGGTCAGGCTAGCTCCTATACAGGCGGACATCGCGGAGTGTTCAGACTCAACGCATATAAATTCGGCATCCATTTCGCCATTATAAACATACTCGCTTATTACTTCGACCATTATGGTCTGTGGGGTAATTGGGTAGGCGGCTACAACATCCACATTGCACTGTTTAACGGCGTATGCTATGGCTTCATTGCTAGTTAAACCCATAATCCTACTCATAGCATTGTTCACCTCTTTTCCTCCACCATGGTTATACATTTCACGGGGCACTCATTTGCACATATGCCGCATCCCTTGCAGTACTCATAGTTTACGTCAACGTATTTTTCAAGCCTAATTATCGCGGCATCTGGACAATAAATCCAGCATAAAAGGCAATTAATGCATCTCCCCTGATCTACAACGGGTCTAAAAGCCCTCCAGTCGCCGGTCTTATACTTCATCGCTGAACCAGGCTCAAGTAAGTATCCGCCTATGGGGAGAGATTTCCACCCCATCTTTTTCTCCTCACTCAACGCCAATCGCCTCCTCATAAGCTCTCTTTACAACTGCAACATTTTTCTCACCTAGAGCTCCCGGAAACCTCTCTTTTATAACCTTAGTTAATGAATCCATTGTTGCCAGCGGCGCAGCCCTTAGGAGGACGCCTAGCATAGCTGTGTTATATATCGGCCTGCCAAGTATATCAAGCGCTATTTTCATCGCATCAGCTGTGTAGACTCTTGCATCCTTCACGCCTAGGATTTTCCTCAGCTCTTCTGGACTTTTATCGAAATGTGCTACAATTAAGCCCTTTGAAGTTAAACCCATGGCAACGTCAACTTTACCAATAAGCGTTGGATCCACGACGACAACTATGCTTGGATTATATATTTGGCTATGTATAAGGATAGGTTCATCCGATATCCTCGTATAGCCGGTTACTGGGGCTCCTCTTCTTTCCGGACCAAACTCTGGAAAAGCCTGCGCATATTTCCCATCTAGCAGAGCTGCTTGAGCAAGCATTCGGCTGACGGTCACTATGCCTTGTCCACCTCTACCATGCCATCGAACTTCGATAAACGCCATTCTTCCTCCTCCTTAGATCTAAATGGATAAATCAGTGTTGTATGGGATAAATATAATCTTTTGGTAAATAAGTCTACTGGTTATTTATTCAAGGTTTGTAGATGAGAACTCATATTGCTAGAGACCAAGGCGCAATAATCTTGGCGGCTAGAAGAATTAGGAAGGAAGTTATCGGTATAAGGACGTTGTCATCCAGTGGTTTAAATTCGAAGTGTTCAACGATGGATGCTGCCACCCCAGCTAGAATCCCAGCGAACCCAACAGCTGCGCCGGCGATCATCGAAAATAGTGCCATCGCAAGGTTGCCCCACCAAGACTTAGTTCTCCTCTTATAGATCATATTTCTAACTACGCCAGTTATTGCGTCGCCAATGGACATGAAGATGATCGGCAGAATTCCCATCGCGAAGTTCCCATCTGATGTTATCCAGCTCAACGTTAAAATGGAGCCCCACATTATGCAGAATGAAACTTCATACATGTTATCTTCCGTTTGAAACCAACGCATTATTCGCTTTTTTCTATGATAAAACATGAGAAATATTGCTAGAAGAAGGCTCATAGTTAACGGCAGGATAAATGACTTAAAAAGCCATGGTACAAAAAGGGCGCAAAGCCCGCCTGTCAGCACATGTATTATTTTCCTATTATAGTAAACTGATACATTATGCTCAAACCCATGCTTCCTCATCAGGCTATAGAGTTTCCTAGTTAGAACCATGACTACAAATATGACCCAAGAGAATAGTAAAAGGGCTGCAAGTATCTCCTCGATCCCAATGTATATCATGATTACATGGTTTTGAAAAGGATTTATTTAATAGTTTCTATACTAGAGGAAGACCTGGCAACTTAGTATATAAAAGCTTTATATGTTAAGTTGCCACGTCCAAAAACTGCGTTTTGGCAAATTAGTATATAAGGCTTTATATGTTAAGTTGCCAGGTCCCTAGAGGAAAAAATTAATGGAGAAATTTCCTTTATGTTGACTCATCTTCCAATAGGGATTTGGGCTTCCATTCACCTAAATAGACCTTTGGCCTATATCCCCTCAGAGTCTCTGGGCTAAACTTCACTTTCTTTCCCTTCTCAGCAGACATATAGGCAGACATCATTAACTGTGTTACTAATAAGCCGTCTCTCCAGTTCTCCTCCGGTTGCTTCCCCCTCAAAAAGCACTCAACCATATGCCTGTTTTCATCTTGATAACCATAGGTTATAGCTTCGTTTGGAACCATTGGCATCAATCCCTGCTCCGCTGCCTGTTTTTCAACAAACTCCTCTGTGGGCGGTATTTTAACATTCCTGCTTAAGAAAATGTTCAACTCCTGTTGCAGAGAGTTTATGTTCACCGAGTACTCTGGACCTAATACCTCAAACGTTAACCTTAAGCCGGGGCCAATATAGCTCCATGATGTTCTAGCCTCAGATAACACTAAACTGCCATCTTCATCCTCATAGACGATTAACGTTAGGGCATAATCTTCAGCGGGAGCCTTATCATAATCCACATTCATATCCCTCTTAAGCTTGGACAGATATGGCTCCTTAGTCCACTTGAGCGACGCTATCACTGATTGAACAGCTCTAGGCTTCAGCGATTCTTTAGGCTTCTCGGGGTCTATGAGCATATATCTAGATGCCTCAATACTGTGACATGCCATGTCTAGTAGGACACCACCTCCAGAAAGCTGAGGGTTCCAGAACCACGGTGAGTGTGGGCCACCATGCTCTTCAGCAGCCCTGGCAAGATAGGGTCTTCCAGAATATTTAGCGCCATATTTCCATATAACGTCTCTAGCTCTACTAACCGAAGGCGCGAATACCTGGTCTTCTAAGTAGCCGTCTAGGAGCCCGGCTTTCTCAATAAGTTTAACCATTTCCTCAGCCTCATCGACGTTTCTCGCTAAGGGCTTTTCGCAGCACACCCCTATAATATTCGTTTTCCCCTGAGTTACCTCCTCAACTATGGTTCTCACAACTTCAAGTCTAACAAAGTTTGGGTTCAATATCCATACGGCGTTAACAGATGGATCCGAAAGCATCTTTCTAAGATCCGCATAAACTTTTGGTTTACCGACGCCTAAAGTCTCGACGAAGTTTGCGAGTCTACGCGCGCTTTCCTCTCTAACATTATATATTGCCGCTATCTCCGCTTTTCTTATGCCAGTCCATGAAAGGGCGTGGAACCTGGCGACGAAACCCGAGCCTATAAAACCTACACCTAATTTCTCCATTCCATAAACACCAAGATATTTTTTAACGTATAAGGAGATATTAGATTTTTCCTTAAGTTAGGTCTCCACATACACATTTAATCTCATAAAGGAGTGCTAAAATGTCCTCGAATCCCTCTCCAGTCTTAGCGGAGATCAGCGGCACCCTTTTTGGTGGAAAGAAAACCCTTAGAGCTTTTAACATCTTCGTATCCATTTCCTCTCTAACACTAGATGGCCTCTTGCTAAAGACGCTTTTAGGTTTCAGAATTTTCTTCCTTAAATTTTCTAGCTCCTCTCTAGATAAGAGGTCTATCTTATTTAACACGGCGATGGTCTCGGTCTCAAGGGTGTAGTGTGCCGTTAAGGCATAGAGGTAGAAACTTAAAAGGTTTCCCCTCAGAGCTGAAAGATCCCCTAGAAATATGCAGCATCTATCCCTAAATTTATTCATTATTAATCTTCCAGCGTCTCTAAATAGAAATGGCTCAAGTTGCCCTGGGGTATCAAATAGCGTATGGTCGGCGTCCTTAAATTCCGGTAAATTGATCATAGCTAACCTATTCATGGCTTCAAGTATTGCACCGTTAGGTCCAAGGTTCTCTTCCCGCATAATCCTCTCTACAGTGAATATTGATCGGACATCAACATCTGGCTTATAGCCTGGGTCTAAAACTCCTGGGTCAAGATTCACTATTTTAACTGAATAGCCTTCGCTAACTAAATAGGATGAAAAGTTCCTAACGAAGAGACTTTTTCCCGATCCAGCTGGACCCAAAACGAATATATTCATTCTCCCCACAGGCGCGATAACAGTCTTCACTTAAGGGGAAAACATGCTTCGCTTTAATAACTATTTCTCAACAATTAAACTCAGGGCATAATCAGATTTCCTGATTTTTGTGAAACCGGCGAGTCTTAAGCGCTTCATAATACCCTTCAAATAGTTTTTCCCCTGCTTCTCCCCCGGCCTCCCCACATAATGAAGCATCCTACCGCCATATTTAAGGACTCTAAATAACTGTTTATAGATTTCCAGCGAGTAGAGTTCTGGAGCAATACTTATTCTCGGGGGATCATGAATTATAAAGTTAAAATAGCTATCATTAAACTCCTTCACTACTTCAAGTATATCGCCAATCACCAGCTTGATCTTTTTATCTTCGAAGAGTTGTTTTGAAAATGGGTTCTGCATGGCAATCAATATGACGTTTTCATCTTTTTCAACAGTTATAACTTCTCTAACGTTCTTTGATTTGGCTGCTAAAATAGCTGTGTACCCTAGACCGGTGCAGCAGTCAAGAACTGAGCCGTAAATTCTCCCTAAGGCCCTAATCTTCAGGATGGCGTCGGTCTTAGGGTCTACTTCATCAGCTCTATGCATACGTATTCCGGAAATTTCAAGATAGGGCCATGTATTCGTCCCAACAAGTCTATAGAATCTTCCAGTCCCCTCACTATAGAATTTTATTAAAACCCTCTTTTCTTCGTCCTCGCTGTTCACGTTTACTCTGGCCTTTAGATATCTTCACTTAACTTCATATTTTTCTCCTGGCTTAAGCAAGATAACCTTGATCTCCGATGAAGCTGCTTCAACTCTTCTCTTGAATTCTTCTGGGCTCGTATCCCACCTATGCATTGGAATAGCTATCTCCGGGCTTATCGCTATTGTTGCCTCGGCAGCTTCTGGATTATCCATCGTATATGTGCCGCCGCTTGGCAATAGAGCCAAAGTAATCCTCCTATTCTTAAGCTCCCTCATTTCTGGAATGAAATCGGTATCCCCCGCATGATATATGACTTTATCGCCTATTGTTATTATGTATCCAACGCCGAAGCCTTTTGGGTGAAACGGCTTTCCCGGAGATCTAAATCGCCTCACGTTGTATGCGTGAACCGCCTCGATGAGGACTCCATTTACAGATACTCTATCTCCAGGCTTAACAGCTTTAACATTGCCACTTATTTTTGGAGCGCACTCCTCAGGCGCGATGATGACGGTGTCACTTTTGCGCACCCTCTCGATTTTAGATGTGTCGCAGTGATCGTAGTGTGAGTGCGTCACGAGAACGATGTCCGCCTTATCTGCGTATTTACCTTCATATGGATCAATATAGATATTCTTTCCGTCAAACGTTATTTGAAAACTCGCATGCCCAAACCACTTTACAGATACATTAACCATAACCACATTCTCCAAAATATATATCTTTCACAAATAACTTATGATTCCTCCAAATAAAATTTATCGCTTAAATAAGCAACATTTTCTGCTTAATGCAAGGGTTCTGAACTAAGTATAGATTCGTATAGAACCTATACTTAGTCCTTGAGCCTCACTGCCCTCATCTCCTCGGGGTTCATTGGGAGCATCGGGCTTGGCTCCTTTCGGGTCTCGTCTCTTCAATCCGTGGACAATAACGAATTTTTGGGCACGTCCCACATGAGGATAAAATTTAAATATTGTGTTCTTGATTTATTTCAATTTGGCGTCCTGGCAATTAGACAGCCCTGGTAGTATAGTCCGGCCTAGTATAGGCGGCTGTCGCCCGCCTGACATTACATGAAAAATGTAACAGGAACCGGGTTCAAATCCCGGCCAGGGCGCCACCTATTCCGGTTCAAATCCCACCACTGGCACCAATGAATGAATCCCCTGCGGTTTATTTTCTCTTTCTAAAGAATAGGAGCCCGTCTTTCTGGCATACATATTCAAATCCTTCCTCTATCAGTTTCGCTATTTCTTCAGGCGTCTTCACAACTTTGCAGGTATATTCGTCGCTGTCAAACTTGATGAGCTGAGTGTAAATGAGCGTGTTCTGGATGTTTTTGTGTCCGAGAATCTTTTGTATCCATTAATCCCTCTAAAAGAAGTCTCCGCGTTTTCATCTCATGCGATCCGATAAGATTATTGATCCTCGAGGCTTAACGAGACCATCTCCGTCTAGTGGCGGCTGGAAGAAGAAGTATCCCCTAACATTTAAAGTGTCAAGTGAATCCGAGCTAGAGTATGCTGTCGGCTTACTTAGGCAATCATACGAGTTTGCTTTGGAAAAGATTGGAAAGAGGGCGACTGCTAAGGTCAAGAGGGCGGAGGAGAGACCTATCACGCATAGCGAAATCGTTAGTATGCTCTGTGATGTCGGCAACATCTTAGGCTTTTTCGTTAGAGTTGAGGAGACTACGCCGGACGGAGCGTACAGATGCGATGTAACATGGAGGGACTCTGAAGCACATGCGCCCCTCAAGGTTTTTGAGGTTGAAACGAGCCACCGCATAGATCATGCCCTCTCAAGCCTGGCGCATGCGCATGACGTCTGGCGCCCAGAAAGACTATACCTCATAGTATCTGATGAAAGGGACCTTAACAGGGCAATTAAGCTAGCAGAACCATACGTGAAGGGAGCATTCTACAGGATTTTGCGCAAACTAAAAATACACGCCTATAAAGAAATAAAGGATCTATATGATGACGTCATCAACCACAAAGATATGATTGCGGATTTAAGCATGCGATAAGCAAGATCATCCCCTTAAATTGCTCACTATTCCCATCGAATCATTCGCTGTCAATCACTAAATAAGCAAACAAGCATGAAGACTAAATTAAACTCAGTTATAGTGATACAACTGTTCAAATTTAAAAAATATTTTAAAATGCATGAAGACCGCCAAAAAACTCGCTATCGGATAGCAAGTTTTCTTAAGAGAAGTTAGCAGAGAAGGTTAAGGTTTCTCGACAAAAGGTTAGTCAAGATTTAAAGATTGCCCAAGCTTTAAAGAAGCATCCAGAATTAAAAGAATGCAAAAACCAAAAAGCAGCATTAGAAAAGAGGACGTGTCCAAAAATTCGTTATTGTCCATGGACTGAAGGGGCGAGGCCATGAGACCCGAAAGGAGGATAATGCCTAGATCAGCCATTAATGCATGGGGAAATTATAGCTCAGTTAGGATATAGCCAATTTTTGGACACGCCCTAGAAAAGATAAAGCAAATTAAATGGGGAAGGATTTAGCTAGCCAGCTCCTGCAACATCTTTTCGATTTCGTTTAGCTTCCGCTCAACCTCCGCCAATTTCTGTTTTAACTCTAAGTTTTCGCTTTCCAAAGCCATAAGCCTAGATTGAAGCTGCATGTTTATGGTTTCAAGCAGGCGGCTCCGCTCCTCAACCTGTTTAATCCTCACCTCGTCCGGATGCTCCTCCGTGAATATTTGAAGATCGCTTATCGTCTTCATGTAGGCTTCCCCTAGAAACCGTTCTGGATCCGGATATTTCCTGTAAACCTCGGATAAGTAGGCGCCGTGCCCCATTAGCGTTTCAGCCGTGTCCATGCCTGCAATGGCTCCAACCATGCTGCGAAAATATTTGCGCAGTACATGGGGCCTCATAAGTAAACGTTTAGTTCGAGGATCCACTTTTCCATTTCCAGTTTTCTTTAAAGCATTGCGCCACATGGCTCTAGCGTTTGCTGAAGTAAACGGGAAAACCCTCCGGTCATCTAGGCTTTTCCCATAAAGGTGGCTTTTCTCAGCTGCAGCTCTAAGCCAGCTTTCCCGCACCTTCAGCCATTCGCGGACAGCCTCAGCGGCTTCAGGCGTGATAAAAGTTATCCGCTTCTCCCCGGTTTTAGTGTATTCGGCGCGTATCCGAATCATAGGCGGGTTTCTTTCAAGCTCCAAATCGTCAAGCTGGATCTTTAAAGCCTCGCCGATCCTCATGCCGCTTGAAACCAGCACGAGGAACAGCGCTTTGCCGGCTACAGGCAGATGCATCATAACGCTGCGCAGCTCCGCCTTTGTCGGAACCTTCTCCTCGCTTACAGGCTGGCTTCCTTTTATCCGCCCACGCAGTCTCCTCCAGAAAAGCTGAGGCAATTCTACGCCGTTTTCCAGCAGAAACACTTTAACGGCAGTCAAATAAAGCCTCCGAGTTTTAGGCGGAGCCTCTTTAAGCGCCACGGCGAAAGCCTGAACATCCGCTTCAAAGTTTCTACGCTCATTAAAGTATTGCTCTGCAAGCTTCTCTAAGTCTGGCTCATGCACATCATATATTGTTTGGAAGAACTTTTTCAAAGCAGCCTTGTAAGCCCGCACCGTGCTGCTGCTTTCAAACTGATTTAAATATTCAAGCCGCGCCATAATATTTCCAACCTCATTGTGGTAACTAACTGATCTACGCTTTTGTTAAATAAAAAGTTTACTATTTCTTAGCAATAATTAATGGAAATACGTAGCGTAAATAAATTTGTCATGCGTGTGCAAGTGAAATACCTCTAACCGGATGGGACTTCAGAAGATGGCCAAAGATGCCTCTTGAGACCTCTCCAGTTTAAGCTCTCCCAGCCTGTTTGGAACAACCTTTAGAAGGTAATTGCCTGAGGGGTAGATGTAGGTTGAGAGCCTAACTGGTTTGCCGTCCAATTTAAAGTTTGAGCCGCAGCAGAACGCGAGGCACATGCCGGTGAAAACAAACTTCACCACTCCAATTTTCACCCCGCACAATCTTACTACACTTCCCTCAGATGGCTTCACTGACAAATGCACTCCAAAATACCCGTAATGCGGTATTCCACCATCCAAAAAGCCGACCTCTCCATCCACATCCACAGGCAGTCCGCAGCCTAAACCATTATTTAAGCTGATTAGGGAGTATTCCGGCTTAGATTCGACGACAACTCCCCTAAGCTCTTCAGTCAAACCGTTAACGGTATCCAACTCGTTAAGCCTTTCAAGCGTGAACCCTCCCCTGGCGCGGATAGGGTCTGAAGGGCTTCTAACCTCCACATGGACGTGCGGATCCGTCCAAAAATCGAAGAAGCCGGACCTCAAAAGAAAGCCCAAGGGAGCGCCCGCCCTCACAACTTCGCCAACTAGGACGCACGGTTTCACATGGAGGACTTTAACCCACACGTCAGGATTTTCAAGGCTGCGCAGCAAAATAACATAGTCAAGCGTTGAAGCTTCAAAACCCCTACCCTCAGGACACCTAACAGCTCTAATAGCAACAACTTTGCCTTCAACAGGCGAAGGGGCCTCACAGCCGAAGCCTACGCCCGGATAAATATCGACGGCCGAGCAGTTGCGGTGAGGCTGATAGGGGCTATTAAAAAAGGAGAACCTTCCAGTCGCTGGACAGTAAACCGTCACGCCTTTGGAGCGAGCAACAGCTTCCATACCTCCCACTAAACAGTCCAGCCATTTAAAAATTCCTTCAAGCACGCAAAACTGTTTGCGCAAATAAATGAGCAATGTCCATAAATGCGGTGGATGGGTTGAGAGAGTGTATGGGAGGAGGAAGCGTCACATTAAGGTACATTTCGCAGTTGACGTTAAGACGAGGGAGGTTTTAGCGATGTATGTGACGACAGATGACATACATGACTCAGAGGCCCTGCCAAGCATAATGGCGGATGCCTCAAGGCATAGGCTGATCCCCGAGACATGTATGGATGGAGCATACGATTCGGGGAAATCCTATAGGCTCCTGAAGAGCTGGAATAAAGCCTATCATTAAGCCTAGAAGGAATGCTAGGGCAGATAGAGGTCCTCAGGAGAGACGCTCTTCAGCCATAATATTCAAGATGCTTGGGGAGGAAGATGTGGAGTAGATTGGTGGGCTATGGTGGGCGCTGGAGACAGCATTCTCAGCATTCAAACGCCTACACGGAGAATACTCCATGGCTAAAAACAATATTTAATTTTGGGCTGCTTCTATTCGGTTTTCTAACAACAATTTACTTGGCTAGGTCGCTAATTAACTACGCGAAATACACCAGCATGTTAGTGGCGTTTTCAGCCCTAATGCTGCAGGCTGTAGCGGCATTTGATGAAGTATATGAGCGATTTCATTTCGTTGTATCGGTGCTATTCTTCGTTTCAGCTGGCATATCCTGCATCATATATTTTGTGGAGAAGAGGTCTATTCTGACCATTATAGCATTTCTAGTAGGTTTATTGGCTTGGCTAACGTACTGGTTTGGCGTATATAGAGCCGGGGTTGCCGTGCCGGAGATAATATCCGCCGTGGCCGTAACATTATGCATCATTCAATCAGCGCTTAAGATAATGGGCATAATTTAGCACAGCATGTCTACAATTTATGGCCGCTATCGAAAGGATCCTGCTCGTCGTTATGGCGCCCTCCATGTCGATGAGCCAGGCGCCGGCATCCCCCCGGCTGACGGCGTTGACCGCGGCCGTCTGGAGGAGACACGTCTTCCCAACGCCGTAGGGCCCGCTCACGCCCGTCGGCTCGCCGGTCCTGATCCCGCCGCCGAGTATCCTGTCGACCTCCCTCGAGCCGGTTGAGATGAACGCCCTCCTCCTCGAGGAGCTCCGAGATAGTCATGAAGTTTATCCTGGTGGCGTTCCTAGTCTCGCGGATTATCTGCTGAGCCCTCTCCAGGTTCAGCCCAGCGGCGCTCCCAACCTTTTCTAAGAGAATGTGCGGGGCCTCGATGGCAAGCGCCTCAACGGTGTAGTACCCATGGTCCCTAAGGGCCCTCGCAAGCTGGGTGGTCATCCCCTTAACCCTGAGGAGGGGGTCCCCAACCTCCCTCCTCAATCTCCTCCTTTACCTCATCAAGCACTCCCATAGCGAACACCAGAAAGGAGTGGGCTGAGCGCTTAAAAAGGGACCACGGGAAATTTTCTCTGTTCGCGCTGCGGAATCGCTTAGGGGCGTATTGGCGTTTTAGGATGCGTGGAGAAAAAATGGGTTCTCCGGCGCCTAGGTTCTCGGCGCCCTCCTCCCCCTCAAGATCAGGATGGCCGCTGCGGCTGCAACCGCGACGGCGGCGGCTCCCCCCGCGTAGAGCCAGAGCGGGGTTTGGGCGGGCTCGGCTTCAGCGCTCACCTCGCTGCTCTTTGAGGGCTCGTATGCGGCGTCTCCCAGGAATTCCGCCGCGAACGTGTATGCGCCGACCTTATCGAGCCTCACGTTAAATGCGAATGCGCCGTCCGGCCCGGAGGTTGCGTTGAGTCTCCTCACGGCGCCGTCGGGCTCCTTAACCACCAGCGTTATGGGCGCAGTTATGGCCGGCGCTATAGCGCCACTCACCGTTATGCTGTCGCCGGCGGTCGCCTTGGCGGGCACTGCTGAAATGCTTATGCTGGTGATCACCGTCACCCTTAGGTTGCCCATCTCCCTAATCTTAGCCTCCTGAACCTCGGCTCCGCCGCGCCTTATCTTGACTCCATGCGGCACGAGCTCGGCGCTCGCCTCAAGCAGGCCGTCGGCTCCAAACTTCTCCCTGACCTTCGCGGCTAAGTTGTAGAGCGCCAGGAGGGTGTCCCCTGGGAGGCTTGAGCCCCTCTTAACCACCCTCGGCGTGGCGATGCTTATCGTTAGAAGCCTATCCTCTAACTCGACAGCCACCGCCCCGCTGGACTTAGCTATCGCGAAGTTCTCTGTGAACTCCTCCATTACCTCGATGAGCGGCTCGAGACTTGGTTGTGGAGGAGTTATGGGCATTATGCCGCCAACCGCCTGCCCGCCGGGATAGGCCCCCAGCATCTTTATTCCCTTAACCACCCTCGCTAGATCCTCGTTCACGTCGCCGTAGACTAGCAGCGCCGCGCTCGCATACAGGTTGGTGGAGTTATAGTGGAGGCGGAGGCTGAAGGAGGTTGGCGGTATGGGCTCCATGACTTGGGCGGGGCTCATGCCTGAGGCCCTCGCGAGCTTGTCGTAGTTGAGTTCAACCTTAAAGTTGATGGACACATTACTGTTGGCTATAGTTGTGCTCAGCGACTTTACCTCGATCCACGTGATGTTTGCCTGCGCTAGGAGTTCCTCTATTACTGGCTTGTTTAGTGCCGCCAACACCGTGAGGAGCCCCTCAGCCTTACCAGTAGCATACGCGTTTAGGGAGCCGCTAAGCTCGGCCACCAGTCTGCTGGCGTCAACCACGCAGGTCAGCGGGTCGAGGGTTACCCTAAACTCGCTGCCCTCTTCGTCCCAAATCTTCAAGCTCACTTTGCCCGTTGAGTTGTAGCCGGCCCCGCTGGCATCGGCGGAGAAATCCACGTATATGTGGGCCTCGGGCGCTGCGGCCGCTTCTAGGCTTGCGTTGGCCAGCACCTCATAGTAGCCGTCCGCAACATCGAGCGTCCCTTGGAGCCGCATCCGCTTCGGCCCCAAAAACCCACCCTCATACGCCTCCGTATACGTTAATTCAACCGAAACACTCCCGTCGCCGTAGACGTGGATCTTTGGGATCGCGGTGGGTTCGGCGGCCGACGGAACTAGGAGCGCCAGGAGAAGGAACAGTGCGAGGACGCATTTCAATGTCTTCCTCATCTATACACCCTCAAAATAATAGTATGCCTCCTCCGTTTAAAACTTAAGGGTGCAAGTTTAAATAAAGCGCCCTAAATTGATGGCTAGGTCAGCTTCAGTGTTCTCAGAGCCCTCTCCAGGCTTCGACGAGTATTTTGGGCTGGAAGCCGCTTTCTACCCCAGCTACTCCTCCCAGACGTGCTCATTCTGTGCCCGGAAGACTACAAGATGGAGTAGCCGCGGAGGGCCAATTTTCCAGTCCATCCCTCAGAAACCGTATTATTCATGAGGCCTCCCGACTTTATCCGCCGATATGACGCCGTTATAGCGGCTGAGGGTCCCATTTCGGATATTTTTTACCAAAAAATGGCTCGGCCGAGCAGCCGATGGGGCGCAGCGGACAATTTTTTCCATCCATCTTAGAGATGGCAAGGGGATTATATGTATTCATCGCCTTTCTGACTTATCCTAACTTTCCATGTTTCCTCAGTATAGCCAACCTGCTTGGCTGTCTTCGTGGCCCATAGTTAGATATATTTCTCTAAACGTGTAAACCGAATAACTAGCTGGAATATAGTCACTTATTTACGAGATGTATTCCAGTCAGTATTAGCATGAGACCTAAAAGCGTGGTTTGCTCGATAGATTCCCCTAAAAAGATCCAGCTGAGGATGAGCGCCATAGCTGGGATGATTAGGCTTGATGTTGAAACAACTGCTGTCTCCTCCTCTTTTATGAGAATCAACCATATTGTGGATGCAGCGGCTGAGCCAAGCGCTGACATATATAGGAGGGCGAGAATATATAGCGCATTACTGCTGAAAGCTGGCTCCTCAAAAGTTAATATTATAGATAGAAGGAAAGCTGCCCCTATGGAGAATTGAGTAATATTTATGATTGCCGGATCTACGTGACTTAAAAACTTCTTATAGTAGATTACTGTGAGAGCCCATAGAAAAGCCCCTAAAATTAGGAACAGGAACGGGCTGGAGAGGTTTATTTGAGAGCGAAGTCTCCCCACATATAATGTGAGTATACCTAAAAAACCAGATATGACGCCAAATACCCTAGTTAAACTAATCTTTTCACCTAGAAATGGTACGGCTAGGCAGAAGACGAATAGGGGCTGCGTGTAGGTTAGTAGGGAGCTTAAGCCTGAAGTCTCGTGGAGCAAGCCTATATTCGTGGATGCCATACCTATAGCATTTATTAGGCTAAGCACGCCAATCTTAAGCCAAGTAAATTTATCTCTTGGAAGATTCTTCCGTCTCCATATTAGAGTAGGGGATAATATTATTGAGGATAGTAGAAGTCTTTGCATGACGAGATTCAATGGATCAACAAACTTTAATCCAACTTTCATAACAACCCAGTTTAAGCTCCATAAAAGAGCCATTAGAGTGAAGAGCAGCCAGCTTCGCTTTCTCAAGCATACGCCTCCAAAATAAAGACATTAAACTCTTAGCAGGCCCTATATAAACTTTTGCGCTCTTTAATACAATGTGGCAACTTAGTATATAAAGGCTTTATATGTTAAGTTGCCACGTCCCTTTAATAAGATTTTTGTGGCTGCTCCTTATGTTCTTTTATGGATGTTCTTGGTCTTCTTTCGAGTGAGTTTGCTTGTTCGAGGTTTTTTGGGCTGTTAGGTGGCGTGGTGGCGTTTACTGCCCTAGGTGCGGCTCTTGTATGGTGATGGGTCATGGGAGTTATGGGCGGGGGCTTAAGCGCTACAAGTGTAGGGCTTGCGGGCGGGCCTTCAACGATAAGACTGGATTCCACTATTCTAGGCTAAGCCTTAGAGAATGGTTTACACTCATAATCCTATTCCTCCTCAGAAACCATGACAACATTCACGCCTAAGCTCATTAAAGTTTTAATTCTCTGTCTTGGAGTTCTAGGTGGCACAATGGCGAAAATCTTTTTATCCATTTCATTTGCCAATATGCCAAGCTCTAACGCGAAGTTTCCGGATGAAGCAGAAACCCAAACTTTTCTCTTTGGATTTAGTTCATTGGCGAAGAGACCCATTATGCTAGCTGGCTTTCTCTTAATAGACCTCGCCGGATCAACTCCTCTAGCATTATCATGCCCAACCTTAACAAACAACCTAACACTACCGTTATTAAATGCGTCGACCTCCATGATAGGGTAAGGCTCTAGACTTTTGAGTTGCGCCAAATCTTCGGCAATCTTTTCAAAGAGGCGCTTGCGATTTATCTTATAGTCTTCACTCAATCGTTA
>Ga0105158_1000503_pt1 | contig 16754 bp, 16 predicted proteins | sample LHCtaG_FD_81567 | JGI IMG/M metagenome (GOLD analysis project Ga0105158, IMG submission 81567) | Hot spring microbial communities from Little Hot Creek, USA to study Microbial Dark Matter (Phase II) - LHC4sed_matched | ecosystem: Environmental > Aquatic > Thermal springs > Hot (42-90C) >...
ATCTAAACTGGCGGATCAAGATCCCCATCATAAAGAATAACATCTACTTAAGGGGGTTCGGTATCTTATTTGGAGGCACGGTGCTGGTTTTCGCTGCAATCATTTTCATAATCTTCGCAGTTTCCCCTCCTTACGGAGTGGATTATGTGAGTGCCGCCGCCCAAGTAGTCCTTATAGTCGCGGGCATAATCCTCGGCTTGCTCCTCATCTCTTTACTCATCCTCAACCTTGTATGCTGGGGTGGGCTCGACACAGGCTTTCATGTAGGGAAGGATGGAGTCGCATATAAAATACAAGATACAAGGTATAAGAGGATGAACAGGTTCATCCTGCTGATATCGTTATTATCAATAGGGAATTCAAACGCAGCATTAACAACAACAGGCGCGGCGTTGATCGCGATCTCAAAAGAATCTGGGTTCATTAAGTGGAGCGAAGTTCGGGGCATTACCGTTCATGGGAAAGAGAAAGTCATTTACTTCCGGAGAAAGAGGCTCATCAACCCCATACCCGTCTTTTGCTTGCCAGAGAACTTCGATACTGCAGTTGCGCTGGTAAGAAAGTATGCGCAGGGCACAAGGATCAACGTGAAGTAGTATAATTCATGAATTATCTAACTACAAAAATAATTGGATAAAATAAGTCTCTTCGCACCTTTATAGTAGTAGATGTTATAAATGATATACTTTAGTGCATTTTCCATAGATTCAAACAAAAAGAATGGGGGATCTGTTGTTTGGTATTTCTTTAATTTTATTTGATTTTTCACGGCGGGTACGCAGTCTCTTCTTTACGATTTTTGTTATTTTTATTATGGTTAATGCTGGTAGTATATGTTTGTTGCTATGATTGCAGCTGTTATGAAAGCGATTACAGAAGCGAGTTCCGCGTTAATTTGCGCCAGGTATTGATATTGCATTGAGATAGGATGCATGGAGTAGATTCCTTCGGTAATTTCCTTCTCGATGACATCCATTATAAGCCTATCCTCTCTATATGTTGTCTCATCAATAATTACCAGAAGCATATCTCCTTCTTCTCTAATTTTGTTAAAAGCTATAGCTTTTAACAAAATCTATAGCTGCCATCATTAGCAAATCTATTAGCAATTTCATTATTGTCCATGGATTGAAGGAACGAGACCATAAGCCGCGAAAGGAGGATAAAGCCTAGATCAGCCATCAATGTATTGAGAAATCATAGCTCAGTTAGGATAATAGCCAATTTTTGGACACGCCAACTTGACAATAAAGCTTTTTAACATCCTTAAAATAGTATCCTTTGTGACCTTACATGTTAAGAGAACTGGCGCATCTTAAGAAAGCTAAAGTGGGTCGCTTTTCTTCCTACGACAAAACTGGCCGCAATCAAGATTATTGGATTATTCCTCCAGGAGAGTCTAGGGTCTTAGCTGACATTGAAGGCCCAGGGATGATAACTCATATCTGGATGACTCAGAGAAATCATTACCGCGAAGTCCTTCTTAAAATTACATGGGATGATGCAGGATATCCAAGCGTTCTCTGCCCTCTAGGCGACTTCTTTTGCCTCGGTCACGGAATCGTCAATTCTTTTCAGTCGTTGTTGTTCTCTGCATCAACGCGGCACAATAACCAATTCAATATGCCGTGCGCTTTAAATTGCTACGCACCAATGCCATTCCGAAAAAGAGCGAAAATAGAGCTGATAAATGAAAGCTCAGAGCCTCATCTACAATACTTCCACATAGACTATGAAGTCTATGATTCTGAAGATGATCTAAAAGATTTGGGATACTTCCACGCAGAATTCCACCGCGAGAATCCCTTCGGAGGTTGGGGGCATGAAATCGATGTTAACTCACCTGAATCGAACATCGTTAATAAAGAAATGATTGCTTGGGAAAACAATTATGTGATCCTGGAGACAAGGGGGCGCGGCCACTACATCGGTTGTAATATGAGTGTAACGAATTTTAAGGGGCAATGGTGGGGTGAAGGCGATGAAATGATATGGGTGGATGGCTATAAATGGCCGCCGGAAATACATGGCACTGGTTCTGAAGACTACTTTAACCAAGCTTGGGGGATGCAGAAAAATGCTTTTCTACGCAACGGCAGTTCAGTTCATGAGGAAGATACGGGAGGCTATCAAACCTGCTATGTCTTCCATATTGAGAATCCAATACGCTTCGAGAGAGATATTAAAGTGACTATTGAGGTCGGGCATGGAAACCACCTCTGTAACGAAGTTAGCAGCGTCGCCTACTGGTATGCTGAGAAACCCACAAAGGCTCTAGATCCACCTCCAGTGGAAAAGCGTTTGCCAATTCTACGGGATGGATATAGGAAAGCATGGATTCAAGATGAGAAGAAGCAAATTACCACCAAGAGAGTTCAACTGACTGAAGAAATGCTTGAAATGAAGAGAAGATGGAAAGAAAAGCATCCATAACCAACTTTTTTCACTCATTTTTTGTCTTCTTTTTTTATGTTTCGAAAAAGGGAAGATTATTATTGCGATTTCAAGGATGCTTTTAGAGTCTTCGTGTGGTCTCCGGCTTGAAATAAATTTGGGAAGCTATGTTTTAAGATATATGCGGGCGCTTATATATCGGGCAAAAATGGTAAGACTCAGGGTCTTTCCAGACCAGTTATTGCATCCTCCAGGCGAAGCATAGAAGACTGTAGAGTCATCGTTAGCCCCCTCACTATACGTAAAATATTCACACATTACTGCGCTCACTATGAAATGCCGCTGCGACAGCTAAAATATAAGCCTTTCAAATATCCTTCGCTAAAAGTCGGCGAGAAAATAACTTGTGAACTCGTTTCAAAACTAGATTTGAATAGACTAAAATCTTTATGTGTTTTGTGGATTGGGTTTGCAGGTCTTTGGTGGAGGTTCTAGGTAGGGGTGGAGCTTTGAGTCTAGGCCAGCTCATAGATAGGTCCGGCTTTGCGCGTCAGACGGTTTACAACCATTTGAACCACCTCATCGCGGCTGGCATAGTCTTTAAGGAGGCTGTGGTCGTGGTAGGCCAGCCATCCTCTACAGCCTCTCTAAACATTCGGTCGGACGTTGTGAGCTTAACGTTCCAGAGGCTGAGGCATGTATGCCGCTTTGAGAAGGGTGCAAGGAGACTAAAGGCATATGCGCAGCGGAGAACTGCCCATTAACAATCAAATAAAATCTATTTTAGTCTACTTTCGAAATGAGTTCTGTGAAAAGGGTGTAAATGCTTGGATTTTAGGCCTCCATTTTTCTCCCGAATTCTTCAAAGCTAATTATTTCCTCCAGCTTTTTACGCCTTCTTATGGTGTGTAGAATTGCACCTTGAATATCAATTTTCTTACGCGGATACCCTAAGGCGAGTAAGGCCACTATTCGATATTCACCCGGTATCTTGAGCATCTCCCTGACTTCTTTCTCATTAAAGCTGCCGATCCAGCATGTCCCCAATCCCTCCGCCGTCGCCGCTAAAACCATATTCTGCATGGCTATAGCGACGTCAACCATAAACCATCTTGGAGAAGCCCTCTGATTACCACAGCCAACTATAACGACAGGCGCCTCCTTAAGAAAACCTGCGAAGGGCGCCTTTGCCAAGCGCTCCCTTTTGCTGGGGTTCGTTATAACTATAAAGTGCCATGGTTGTATGTTCTCAGCTGAAGGCGCAAGCCTAGCAGCTTCAAGAATCTTATTTAGCTTCTCTTTCGGAACGGGGGTTGGCTCATAAGCCCTTACTGAACGCCTAGTTTGGATCGCCCCAAAAACATCCATCTTCAACACCATAAAAACCTAGAAGCTTAAACAAATATTTTTTATGAACAAATTTCAATTAGAAATCTATTGTATGTTCTATTCTCAAAGAGAAGCCTATTTACGCTCTGTGTTGTTACTAGTAATAAACTTATGGTATTTAGCCGTGGAGAGCGTCAACCAGAGAGGCGCGACAACATAAAGTAGAAGGAAGTAAAGCAGTGAATTTTTACATGTTCTCGGTAAACATTATTTCTGGAAAGCCAGTCCGCTCAAAGAAGTAGTTTCCTACCACGATTATCGATCCAGCTAACGCCGATGCGAATATAACGGGATGCGGTTCTTGAAAACCTTTAACATAATATTGTAACGTTAGTTTGAAGATTTCGTTATTTATTCGTAATATGAGCTCTAAAGAATTGCTTGAAATATGACATACGTCATCGTTAAGATTATTCCGCCTACCTGTGTCACTCCGCCCTTTGTTAGGTACCTTCGAAGGATGAGATTTGTTATAAGAACGAAAAAGAGGATTTGAGCCTAGGAAGATACTGGTTATACTCGCGGCGACGCAGCCAAGGAGATGATGCGGGTGGCCGAGGAGAAGAGCGTAGAACTTATAATTGGGAAGATTGTGGGCTAACCTATTCTGAAACTAAGTGATAATTTCTCTCCATCCCACCAATTATTATTGAAGGATCTTTCTGGAGAAGTTTTTGATTGGGGCTAGGTTTATTTTTGGCGCTGTCTCTATCCCGCCACCAATAGTTGGAGGGCGTAGTTATTTAAGTTTCACTATGCTAGTAATAAAAATTTTTAAATAGAAATAGGTGGGGTTTGGCTGGGAGCGGCCGATTTCCTTATTTCTCTTTCGGCTAGTCTACTGGGGCTAGGGGTTCCTGGATTGTTTTCTTTTCCCATCACTTCTAGGCCTGCTCTGAGTTCGACTTCCGCCTGCTTGGCTAGTTCAGCCCTCTGCTCTTCTGTTAAAGCCATGAAGGACTTGTGTAGCTCGCTGATCTTCTACCCTACAAGTTTTGAGCGCCCTCTGATCCGTGTCCTCTTAAATTTCAGTAGGATTTCTGGAAGACTATGATCGAATGCTTGGCTGTTATATTGCTGCTCTCTCCATCAGTATAATTGCTCCGCTTCTACCAGTAAAGGTTTAAGCCACTAAGCTTCTCTTTGAGTCTCGATAGCTCATCTTCATTTAGTGGTCTCAGCGGCTTCTTCGGCAGTCCCGCTTTTACGCCCCTTAATTCAAGAGCCGCTTTTATCATCGCTATGTTGGATGGCCCAGTAGTGTAAAGTATTCGCCTTAAAGCGTTCACTTTTCTCTGTAATCTGAGGGCTTTAGCGTAATCATTTTCTCTATATGCTTCGTATAGTTCAACCATTAATTCCGGAGCTACATTAGCTATTCCAGATATCTCTGCACTCGCGCCGACAATCAGGGCTGCTAAAAATATGTCGTCGGCGCCATTTATGACGGTTATGGATTTAGGCGCAGTATCTATTATTTCTTGAATCTGACTTAAGTTTCCGCTGGAATCTTTTATCCCCGCTAATCTCTCGATGGCACATAATCTCCTAAAGATCTCCGGAGTTAGGTTGAAGCCAGTTAACTGCGGTATATTGTAGGCGAAGACTGGTATGTTAACTGCTTCGGCGATTGCCTGATAATGAATCATCAAGCCTTCTATATCTGGTTTAAAGAAGTATGGCGTTATTACTCCAATAGCCTTAGCGCCGCTCTTTTCGGCATGTTTAGCGAGATCTATACATTCATCTGTATTAGTTGTACCAACATGCGCCACTACTGGAACCTTGTCTCCAGCCTCCTTAATGATGGCCTCTACTGCAGCCTTTCTCTGGCTGATGCTCATTAAGGCGCCCTCTCCGACAGTTCCGCAGGCAAAGAAGCCGTGAACACCGCTATTGATCTGAAAGCGTACAACCTCCTTAAGCGCATCAAAGTCTATGTCGCCGGCTGAGTTGAAGGGCGTAATTATGGCTGGGAAAACTCCTCTAAATAGAGGCTTGCTCATCAAACCACCTATAAAAATAGAACGCTACATATTAAATAAGTTTTAACCAATAATTTAACGGAGGCATGTGGAGAGAAATTTTGGCAATATAGCGAGTGCCTTGCATTTCTTCATTCTCCAGCATTAGGTAAATCGTTTACTGTAGCTTTAACCTGCGCTGTACTTTTAGTCTTTGGCCCCACTATAAGCCAGTCGAAAAATAGGTCTCTTTCACCCTTTAAGAAGGCTTCAAGTGCTCATTTCATCCTCATCGCTCTTGGGTAAATAACATAATTCATCGCTCTTCCTGGAAACATGTACTCTATGCGCTCCTTTTCCATCCACTTCTCCCAGCGGGTCCCTACGCCACCTTCTCCAGCACTCTCCTGCTTCCCTATTAATTTGATAGCTTATAAATGGATGAGAGTCATCTCCCTTAATTCTGGTGATTTTTGAAGATTTACTGGAAATCTCGATTATGGTGGATGAGAAAAATTCGTCCTCCGGCAAATACGGCTGATTCCCTAAAACGGGTAGGGAAATAGCAATCAAAAATAATTAAGCCGCAAAACATTTTCTATTCTAAGGTTCATTAATGTCGCAGTGCTTCTCCATAAACTTTTTGTCGGTGATAGGTCTCGGGGATGTGTCATCTTATTAACGGCAGGATGTCCTCCATTACATAGTTTACAAAGTCTTCGATTGAACTCTTGCTGAAAAGAGTCACTACACAGTACCTGGTAACTCCTACGACTATACCCCTCCTCTGGACTTCGAAGACAACATACCATATTTTTCCATGTTTAAGGTATTCCTGGTAAAGACTAGTGTCGGTGATATCTGAACCAGCTAAACACAGCTTTTCAACGCCTGGTATATCAATGTTGTCAAACCATATTAGTTTAGTGGCCTGAGGATTTGATTCATGAAGAGCCTTCAGCCTTTCATGCGGTATTTCAGATTCAAGTATGGTATTAGGCTTTATAAACAAGATTTTACTGATTTTATTTGCAACGTAATTTGTAAGTAGTTTTTTTAATCCGCGGGCAGTTGATGGCGCTAAGACTATTAGGAAGAACCTATCGTTAAATCGTTTGATCCAAAACGGCGTTTCTTCCGTAACGGGAGTTTCTATGACCCTACGCTTATAAATTCGGCTTCGAATAAAATCTTTACTGAATACTCCGGAAACCAAATCTTCGCCCAATTTTAAATCCAGTATCTCAGAAACCAGATTTAGAGTCTCGCCATTAACCGTTGTGTACGTTTCTTCTTCGCGAAAATTCTTAAGCTTCTGGCTGACAAATGGCAAATTAATGTTCTCCTTAATTTCAAAGATTTTCGCTGGTAGAACCAATTCTAACACCTATAGGAAGAAAATGTTAAATTAACTTTATAAATAATTTCCCGCAAAACATTAAAGTTTAAAATAGACTGGAGATTAATTAAGTTATTAAGAAGCCTTAAAAATGGTGATAATAGTGTCTAAGCAGAAAGAGGTTATAGGTCAAGGCAAATTCCTTTCGAGAGCCGTGATCTTCGGTAACCTAATATTTGTCTCAGGTATAGGCCCCCATGACCCTGAGACTGGTAAAGTCGTTGAGGGCGGAATCAAAGAGCAGACGAAGAGGGTTATGGAAACCATGAAGACAGTGCTTGAGAAGGCGGGAAGCAGCCTTGAAAATGTCTTAAAATGCACAGTTTACCTAACTGATATAAACCATTATGGTGAAGTAAACGAGGTTTATGGTTCATATTTTAAAGTTCCACCTGCAAGAACATGCGTCCAAGTTGCGAAGCTTCCTAGGCCAGGAGAAAACGTCTTGATAGAAATAGATGCAATAGCTTATAAGCCGTGAGCTAAAAATCGATATCCTTTCATTAGAAGGCTAATATTATGAGCATCTACGATGAGTTAGGAGTTAAACGTGTTATTAACGCCATGGGAACATACACCTCTCTAGGCGGCTCAATAATATTGCCTGAAGCCCTTAAAGCGATGTGTGAGGCGGCGAAAGCCTTTGTCAACATGGATGAACTCCAGAAGAGAGCTGGCGAGATAATAGCCAATATAACTGGCGCCGAGGCGGCCTGCGTAACCTCTGGCGCAGCAGCTGGTCTTGTCCTAGCAGTTGCAGCCTGTATGACTGGGAATGATCCGGAGAAGATGGCTAAAATACCATACGTGGACTTTTATAGAAACGAGGTCATTTTGCCAGCCATGCACGATAACCCATACGTTAGAAATCTAGCTATTCCATGCGCGAAGATAGTTAGAGTTGGAAATGAGGAGGGGTATACTCTCGACGACATAGAGAAGGCCATTAATGATAGAACTGTGGCAATAGCCTTCATGTTTTTCACTTCGAGAAAGGGATGCAACCTGGAAGCTTTAAGAGAAGTTGTGAAGATTGGGAAAAAACATGGAGTGCCAGTTATCGTGGACGCCGCAGCAGAATTGCCTCCAATCGAGAATCTGAGAGATATCGTAGCTACTGGAGCTGATTTAGTTGTATTCAGCGGCGGAAAAGATATACGCGGACCCAATGACACTGGATTTGTTATTGGTAGAGCTGACCTTATAGAGGCGATAATTGCACACAGCTGCCCACACCACTATATAGGGAGGCCGATGAAGGTAAGTAAGGAAGACATTGTCGGATTAATTGTCGCCTTAAAGCATTATACGCGGGAAGCTGTAGAGGCGAGGAAAAGAAGGTGGGAGGAAATAGTTCAATACCTCGTTAGGGAGTTATCAAGCAGGTGCATTAAAGTTGAGAGGGTGATGCCGGATCCATCTAGACATGAGTATTCAGCGCAGGGCTGGCCTAGAGCAAAATTAACTTTTGATGAAAAATATCTAGGTGTGACTGCGGCCGAAATTCATAAAATGCTTCTTGAAGGCGACCCGCCTATATGTGCGCATCTAGTGCAAAACCACGTAATCATTAACCCACAGTGTTTACAGGATGGAGAGGAGGAAATTATAGTTAAGAGAATAAAAGAAATTGTGGGGTTTAGAAACTGCTTCCATTTAGCGTGAAATTTATTAACTGACATTACTACGTGTATGGCGAAGGTAGGCTCGAATTCATCCGCCGCTTATCAAACGTGCCGGCCTAATGGTCCAGGACTGTAGCAGAGTCAGTTCTTCAATAAGTTTAGAGCTGAAATCTTTTGGAAAGATTATCCATTTCCATTGGTTGCTAATTCGCTTATTTAGATTCCACCTATCTACGACCTCGGGGAGATTTGGAAGACCATGCACCTCAATGCTCTCTGGAACCGATCCGCGTTCGAAGTAGTGAAGGACTGTTTTAGCAGCAGCCTCAAGGATCGCTCCGGGGCCGTATTTGACACCATGTTTTACTATGATCGGCGGCATTCTTTGATATTTATCCATGAAGTTTTTGCTGATGCGTGATAACTCGAAGATATCCTTTATGCCGACCTTTCTAGAATATGTTTTTGCACAAAGCATCTCTGAGGGGTTATCTGTCGGTCCAAGCGTGAAACGTATTGGGGTGGTCTCCACTTCAACGTTTTCCTGAAGGAAATTTACAATAACGTCAATTAAAAGTCTAAATATTTCGGCTGGAGAAATAGATATGCCATCAATAATCTGCCAGTCGTTTTTTCTAGACGCTTTCCTCGCCAGAACAAAAATTTGATCCGAGCTTAACCTCCGCTCCTCCGGCTCACGGAATAAGCTGAAAACCTCCCTAAAAGTTATTACCTTAACATTTCGGTGCTCTAATATGAAGCCCAAGAATCGATGAAAGACTTCGAGAGACTCCTTAATTTTCTCCTTCTTCCTTAAAGGCGCCGGCGTAAGTTTTCCCTGAGGCGTATTCTTTCCATAGGAGAAATTGGCAGCGTCCCAAAAATTCTCTGTGACAAACATGCAGGGATGCATAACAATCGTGATTAAACCACCATTAACCTTAGAGCTATAGATGCTGTCAAACTTTGATTTCAATGCTTCGAGATCAGATAAGGTCGAATGCTCTGGGAAACTCATCGCCGCCCGGAGACAAAGGCTGCCGCAGAACCATACTGGGTCGCTTTCAAAGATGCCATCAGCGTAAACCGGCACCCCCAGCTCCCTCAGAGCATAGGGGGTTTCAGGAGCCCAGCTTCCACCTGGCTGAATGAAAGCTGAGGGAGCAACGCCAAACACTCTTCTCAGATATTCTAGTCCAGGTCCCTCGCGCTTTTTAACCTCTTTAACCCCTTCATCCCATTTCTTATCTTTAAGATACTCCGATATCACAGGATGCACGGAGTGAAAATTTGATTGATATGCTACATCATGTTTTTTAAGGGACTCTATGACGTCAAATCTACCCCGCCTCTCCAAAGACCTAGCTTTTTCGGCAACTATGCAAAAAGTGCCTCTTATTCCATGCTGATCCAAAATGTCTATGAGATCTAACAGGATATCATCGGTCTCCGGAGTTATGAAGTCTTCCGTATCAAGCTGAAAAATCACATATACTTTTTCCATCAACTCTCTCCTCACTTTTCAACTTTTTAGAAGGTATTGCTTTGCGGCCTAATTATCCTTAGATTATATTTCTCCCTTTTAGAATTTTTTTCAGCAGTATTCTGCGGAGGATGAATCTCCCTCCTAAATGGGATCTAGGATTGCGGTGAATCGCCAGTTCTAACTGAAAAATAAAGTCTAGACTGCGAGGAGGCTATAAAAAAGTAGAATTAGAAGAGGGTGGAGAAAACTTCAAAAATCAGCTAGAATTAAGCCGCAGAGCTTAATTTTACACCATATTTTTCATTTGAAAAATTCTCGTTATTAAAGCCGAGTAAAGCAAAATGGACTGTGCGATGATGCAGAGAGCGAGAAGAAAAATAGATGTCGGAGGAGGAGAAAATATTGTGAGGTGAAGCTGCAAAGCTATGCTTGAAGATTTGGAGGGGGCGAATACATGTGTATGAATATGATGTCGTTGTGAAGAATGGTTTGGTGATAGACCCATATCAAGAAATAAATGAGGTTATGGATGTAGCCATATCCTATGGAAAAATCATTGATCTGCGTAGGGGTATAAACGCCGCCAACGCAAAATATGTTATTGACGCTTCAGGGCTAATAGTCACTCCAGGTTTAATTGACCTGCATGTGCATTGCTGCTATGGAATTGCACATCTAGGCATAAATCCGGATTTGGCATGTCTAGCGAAGGGAAGTACAACGGTATTAGATGCCGGGTCAACGGGGGAATTGAATTTTATGGGTTTCCGTAGGTATATTATAGGCGCCGCCAAGACCAGAATTTACGCCCTAATCAACATTGAGTCTCAGGGTATGATCGAATTCTCCCGCCCAAATCAAAAATGGCCTAGTTTAATTACTGGACGCGATGAAATGTTCATAAATATTGATGGAACCATAGATGAAATTAGGCGTAACCGCGACATTATTGTTGGCATAAAGTGGGCTCATCATGGAATTGAGGGACTTAAGCTAGCCAGGGAAGCAGCTGATAAAGCCAGGTGCCTTCTAATGGCTGAGAACCACCTTCAGCCCGAGACGCTGAAGTACGTGAAAGGCGGAGATATAATTACGCACCTCTATCATGGGTTAAGAATGGAGCAGCATGATGGACTGCTGGATGCTGATGGCAATGTTCAACCTGAATTCTTTGATGCCGTAAAACGCAATGTAATCTTAGACGTTGGTCACGGTGCAGCTAGCTTCAAGTGGTCTGTTGCTAAAAGGGGTATTGAACAGGGAGTGAAGCCCGATACAATAAGCACAGACCTTCACGCAGAAAGCTATAATAGTCCAGCCTATGATTTACCTACAGTGATGTCTAAATTTCTCCATTTAGGCTTATCGCTTGAAGAAGTTATAAAAGCTGCAACATCTAAGCCTGCAGAAGTTTTAGGCAAGGAGGGGACTCTTGGCTCCTTAAAGCCCGGCGCAAACGGCGATGTTACGGTTCTTAAGCTCGAGGAGGGAAAGTTTCCACTTGAAGATTGCTCCAGAGAATGGGAAATTTGTAGGCGAAGATTAAGGGCTATGAAAGTAATTAAAGATGGGGAGATAGTTTTTTAGCCGCCAGCAGCTGGCGGCAAAAACACTACGGTATCCCCATCATTTAATTTTGTTTTAGGCCCATTGAGAAGGTTAATGTTGGCTCCATTTAGAAGTATTGTAAAGTTGAAGTCTGTTATTCCCTGTTGACTGGATAGAGACTTAACTTTTTCTCTGAAGTCAGGTACCTTCTCTGCGATTTCTAGAATTAAGTCGTTTATTTCCGACCCCTCATTTAGCTCGATAGCCATTTCATTGCCTAAGAGTTTGATTAAATCGCCGAAAACTCTAACTTTGACTTTTATCACATGCATTTCCTCAGAATGAAAAATAATATGTGGGGAAAGTTTAATCTTAGGTTGCTAGCTTCGCATCCTTACCCTCTCTAGAGCTTTATCGACGTCCTCAAGCCCAAGATCCTTGAGAACCGAGGATTTAGGTATTCCCCGCTCATCCCAACCTATAGCCTCATAATATTGCTTTCTCATCTCCTCAAATGTTTTTCTATCCGTAGTTTTTCCCTTATATGGCCCAGATGGGAGAGGTTCGTAAAATCTCGGCGGGTTATCATCATGGGCCTCCGGTTTCCAGAATATGTCTGGACCACCCAATAGTAAAGCTGCCCTCTGGATTTGCGTTATTCTCCGCCCAAGTTTACGTCGCCATTCCTCCTGCGTCAAGTTCCATCCAGTGACAGCCCTGTAGAAATCCCATATCAATGGGGTCCCACATATGCTGCATACAACAGATGAGTCGTAGAAAACAATATCCATGTCGTTGTGGGCGTCATAAACCCCGGAGGTGTGATCACCGCACTGCGATGAACAGGCATATCCTATCGGGTTGAAATCCAATCCACTCCTCGTTCCATGCGCGCCTACTTCAACGCCTTTAACATGCACGGCATACTTTGTGGCATCTACGCCCTTCATCTCGCTTATTTTTAAGGCAGCTCTATAGGTTCCTTCGGCAAGTATATTTCCGATCCCTTCGCGTCTAGCTATCATCCTTGCAAGTCTCTCAAATGCTTCTACATCGCCCCACCTGAGTTCAAAGCCTAAATCATCCTTTGTTAATATGTCTCTCTCATATAGCTCTGCAGCGAAGGCTAATGTGTTTCCCCCGTTTATACCGGAGAAGCCTAGGTAGTCGATGAGCGCTGATAAATATATGCATTTGTCTGGATCAAATATTCCGAGGTTTGGCCCAAGGTATGCTTGCATCTCATAGTCTGGGTCATCTGTGAAGGCTCCCTTATATGGCCCTGCTTTAATGACAGCTATTTTCATACATGCAACTGGGCAGTTAAAGTCGCTCCAGTATCTCTTAACCCAGTATCTGAAGTCAAACTTCGGCCCGCCGAATCTCTTTTCATCGTGCCATTCCTCTTGCCAATTCTTCACCGGTTCAGAGCTTAGGGCTGCCCCCACCTCATATCCGCCATAGCCAGTGCCCCAGCGTCTTATTCTATCTCTCTCATAAAGCCGCCTTTCAACCTCGCGGAGAAGAACCTTCACTGTTTCTGGGCTAAATACATCTGGCATAGGTTTTCTTCCCTTAGCTACTATTGCCTTTAGATTCTTTGACCCCATTACGGCTCCATATCCACCATAACCAGCTGCATGGCTTATCTTCTGCATCACCGCCGCTGTTCTAACCCTATTCTCGCCTGCCGGTCCACAATATATTATGGCCGGCTCCCTAATTTTTCCCATATTTGGCTTCGTCTTTTCAAGTAGCTCACGTGTCTCCCTGACGAGAATTCTTATTGTTTCTGGAGCTTCCTTACCCCAAATGTGCTCTGCGCTTCTTATCTCAGCGTTATCGTCCGTTATGAAAATATAGACCGGTTTCTCAGCTTTTCCAGCAACTATTACGCCATCGTAGCCGGCGCATTTAAGCTCGTTTCCAAATTCGCCGCTTAAAGTTGAACCTATTATGCCGTTAGATTGAGGCGATTTACCTGAGATACATGTGCGGGAACCCGGATATATGCCTGTTAGTGGTCCTGTGAGGGCTAAAAATATGTTTTCCGATCCTAATGGATCTACTTCCTCCCACTTGTGACCGAGCCTATCCCAGAGTATTTTTGCAGCTAAACCCCTCCCGCCAATGAAGTCTCTTAGGATTTCATCGTTGAAGACCACGTCCTTTATTTGTCCAGAGGATAGATCTACTTCAAGAAATTTACCAGCATATCCTCTTGCCATTTAAATCCACCCCTCACCTTTCTCCCCATAAAGATTTACCGCGACATCCCTTGCAATCTCCTCAGGCGGCTGGGCAAACAGCTTCTTACTGTAGCTATCTTTTCTCTCTCTGACAACCCAGAGAGCATTAAATCTCGCCTCCTGACAGACTTTAACGCATTGCGGATCACCATTACAGAGATCGCATATCACCGCCTTTCCATCGCGTGGATGTAAAAATGGAATATTTCCAGGGCAACTGTGGATGCATATTCCGCATCCAGTGCATTTCTCTTTATCAACTAAAACTGCTCCAGTCCTATTATCAACTGAGAGGGCGCCAGCCGGGCACGCCGAGACACATGGATAGTCGTGGCATTGAGAGCAGAAATGGGGTGCTTCAACTCCAGGTATAAGCATGAAGACTCTTATCCTAGATGCCTCTGGCCAAATCCACCCTTCATGGAATAGAGAACACGCTATCTCGCAGCGTCTGCATCCAGTGCACTTCAAATAGTCTCTGGCAATCCAAATGACGGTTTCAACCCTTGACATAACTCTCACCAACAGTTCTTAAGCCATCTGCCTAATCTTTAGTTCAACTCTCTTAAAAATCTTAAGTGATCAAATGGCAAGTAATAGAACTCCGATGAAGATTAGAGTTCCAGCTATCGCTGTTTATTTTTCACCTAGAATTAATGCAGATAACGCCAGCACGGATAGTAGGCTTGCCCTATCTACGGATGCAACTTTTGATGTATCAGCCAGCTTTAGGGCGGCAAAGTATAGCAGTCATAAATGCGTCTAAAATGGCTAAAATGAACCAACCATTATTGGCTACCAAAACCCTAAACTGTGATTGCATTATAGCTGAAAACCTCGCTGTTCACGGCGGGGGTGGCGGAAAGCCTTTTCCGATTAGTAGTAGCTCACCATCATTGGCTGCTGCTGAACAGAAATGAGAAGGTTTTATCGACGAAACCTGGGTCTAGTTTTTCGTATGCCTCAGTGCTTCCAACATCATACCAGAAGGCGTCGGTGACATATCCATAGACGCTTCTTCCACTGTCTATTAAATATGGTATCACGTCGCCCATAAAATCAAGTTCACGTTTTCTACTGGTCATTCTATCAATCTCGTCGAGGACTTTTCCCTCCAAAGCAGCTATCGCTATACTGACAGGCTTCTCTATCCTAGGCTTTTCCTGAAAGGATCTTATTCTACCATCCTCCTCTAATTCAGCCACACCAACCCTAACGGCGAAGCCGCTGGCGAGGGCAATAGTTGCAGCAGCATTCTTCTCCTTATGAAAACTCATGAAGTCTCTGAGGTTCATGTTCGTCAAGATATCCCCGTAGTATATTAGCAGAGTTTCATCCGCACCTAAAACCTTCTTCCTATAGGCGTTAACTATTGACCCCGCAGTTCCCTTAAGCTGGGGGTCGTCATAAACATATGTTATATTCACGTCGAATCTAGACCCGTCATCAAAATAGTTCACTATTTGCTCAGCCTTATAATTCACTAGAAAAGCCATGTTTCTTATACTGTAAAACCTTAACAACCTAACAATATATTCAAGTAGAGGCTTCTGCATCTTCCCAATAGGAATCATAGCCTTCTGAAAATAATATGTAATAGGCCTAAGCCTTTTCCCAGGACCACCGCATAAAATCACACCTTTAACCTCACCCATCTAAACCACCATTCAGCATTAATTAAAAAGAAAAATAAAAGAACATTTAACGCTTACTCATATGCGGAGAAAATAGTATACAACGGAGAGACAACGTTCCCATAATTTTCGCGATTAAGCCGAAAAATCAAAGATGGATGGTCGGATTAGCGGGCTTAACACAACCCCCACAACCATTTCATCTTAGGAGGTGATCCGGCCGCAGGTTCCCCTACGGCCACCTTGTTACGACTTCTCCCCCCTCCCGAAGCCTAGACTCGACGCAGCCAATAAACTGCGCCTTGTCTAGACCTCAGTCGGGTGGAGCGACGGGCGGTGTGTGCAAGGGGCGGGGACGTATTCACCGCGGGATGATGACCCGCGATTACTAGGGATTCCATGTTCACGAGGGCGGGTTGCAGCCCTCGATCCCAACTGAGGCAGGGTTTAAGGATTGCCTCCCCCTTTCGGGGTCGGAACCCATTGTCCCTGCCATTGCAGCTCGCGTGTGGCCCGGGGGATTCGGGGCATACTGACCTGCCGTAGCCCGCTCCTTCCTCCGCCTTAGCGGCGGCAGTCCCCCTCGTGTGCCCGACTCCCTCCCGGGAGCCGCTGGCAACAAGGGGCGCGGGTCTCGCTCGTTGCCTGACTTAACAGGACACCTCACGGCACGAGCTGGCGACGGCCATGCACCTCCTCTCAGCTTGTCTGGCAAGATCTTCAATCTGGCCTTCATCCTGCTGTCTCCCCCGGTAAGGTTCCCGGAGTTGACTCCAATTGAACCGCAAGCTTCACCCCTTGTGGTGCCCCCCCGCCAATTCCTTTAAGTTTCAGTCTTGCGACCGTACTCCCCAGGCGGCGGGCTTAACGGCTTCCCTGCGGCACTGGCGCGACTCGTAGTCGCACCAACACCTAGCCCGCATCGTTTACAGCCGGGACTACCCGGGTATCTAATCCGGTTCGCTCCCCCGGCTTTCGTCCCTCACCGTCGGGCGCGTTCTGGCCGGCCGCCTTCGCCACTGGTGGTCCTCCCGGGATTATAGGATTTCACCCCTACCCCGGGAAT
>Ga0105158_1000504_pt1 | contig 16751 bp, 19 predicted proteins | sample LHCtaG_FD_81567 | JGI IMG/M metagenome (GOLD analysis project Ga0105158, IMG submission 81567) | Hot spring microbial communities from Little Hot Creek, USA to study Microbial Dark Matter (Phase II) - LHC4sed_matched | ecosystem: Environmental > Aquatic > Thermal springs > Hot (42-90C) >...
AAATTCCACATCTATTTCAAATAATTTCGCTTTTAAAGCTTGTACAATTTTATTTTGTAATTCGTATATCTTTGCTCTAAAGTCTTCTAAGATTCTTGAGGCCTCATTAAAAACGAGTTTCAGCTTTTCTTTTTCAAAGAGAAACGTATTTTCCAATTTAATGGGTAAAACAAGCAATTCCCTACCCTTTAACTCTAAATGAGGCCCTCTTGGACTTTCCATAAATATTTTGCTTTCTTTAAAACCAGTGTTCCTAGCGATCTTAACTAACTTTATAGCAGTTTCTATATTGTAACAGGATACATGTATTATTGGAGGTTGCACGAAAAGCCAAAGATTTTCATCCTCTAAAACAAATATCTTTTCTAGAACCTCATGCTTAATCTGTTCATTAATTTCATGAAACTTGAACATTATTTTCACATTCCTTTTTCGCCAAGGGACTCGTGACGCTAAAACCAGTATTCTTCCAGAACAGCTACTAGTGGGATATGCGTCTTTCAGTTTAAACAACGTTTTTATCACAGGTATCATTTCTTTATCGAAATATCCTGAAACTATATCTCTCTCCATTCTATTGTAAAATGACATTTTACGTTTTTCCCATCTTTCTCTAATTTCGTTCAATACAATCTAGTTAGTCTTCCTTAGATTAATATTTTTATTCCTTAAAGTTAATATTTTGATGGGATGTCTTTATCCGTTAAGGTACTAAATATACTGTCTGGGAAAAGAGCGGCTATCTTGAATAAGCTTGATGCAGAAGGCTTAGGAATAAACTTGCATGATAGAATAAAAATTTTGCATGAAAACAAGACTACAACAGTTTTGGTCGAAATAAGTGAGGAGCCAGAACTTGTTCCAAGAGGGTTTATTGGTCTATATAAGGAAGTTGCACTCGAACTTGGTGCATTAAATGGTGAAATCGTTAAAATTGAGCTTGCTAAAACACCGCAAAGTGTAACATTTATTAGAAAAAAGCTTAGGGGCCAGACTTTATCTTCCGAAGAAATATCAAGTATAGTTCAAGATACAGTTTCATTAAACTTAAGCGAGCTTGAAATTGCGGCATTTTTGTTAGCTCAAGAATTTTACGGCATGAACATGAATGAAATCGAGGCTTTAGCAAAGAGCATGTTGAAGACTGGAGACGTCTTAGATTTGCCAGGTAAAGCTGTAGACAAGCATAGCATAGGGGGTGTGCCCGGTAATAAAGTTTCACTACTTATTGTTCCCATAATCGCCTCCACAGGCCTTCTTATTCCCAAAACTTCTTCTAAAGCTATAACAAGTCCTTCTGGGACAACTGATACAATGAGTGTTTTAGCTAACGTCGAATTTTCTATAGAAGAGCTTAGAAAGATTGTTTTAAAGGTTGGTGGTGCAATTGTTTGGGGTGGCGCATTAAATCTTGCTCCTGCTGATGACATTTTTATAAGGGTAGAGTATCCACTTAAGATTGATCCTAGGCCTCAAATGCTCGCTAGTATTATGTCAAAGAAGGCTGCAGAGGGGATATCATATCTTGTAATTGATATTCCAACGGGTAGAGGCGCTAAAGTTCAGACGAGGGAGGAAGCGTATTCTCTAGCTCAAGACTTCGTAGAACTTGGTAAGAGAATGGGTATTAACGTAAAATGTGGCATTACCTACGGTGGCCAGCCTATTGGAAAGGCTGTAGGCCCAGCTTTAGAGGCTAAGGAAGCCTTAAGTGCTTTAGAAGGTCCTGAAGAAGCTTCTAAAAGTCTGGTTGAAAAGTCCGTTTCTCTAGCTGGACTTATTTTAGAAATGACAGGATATGCCTTCAAAGGTGAAGGCAGTAAAATTGCGATGGAGATACTAAAAAGTGGGCGAGCGTTAAAGAAATTTAGGGAAATTATCGAACATCAAGGCGGTAACCCAAACGTTAAACCCGACGATATACCTGTCGGAAAATACAAGTACGAGGTTACAGCTGAATCAGATGGGTATGTAACATTAGTTGATAATACTTTAATAAATGCTATTGGCCGCGCTACTGGTGCTCCACTTGAAAAAGGAGCTGGGCTAATGCTTTACGCGAAGCAAGGATATAAGGTTGGGAAGGGACAGGTTTTAATGGAAATTTATGCAGAACGTGCCACTAAATTGCAGGAAGCCATTTCCATCTGCAATAGCAGCAGGCCTATTGTTGTTGAAGGTATGCTTCTTTCAACATACCCAGAATTCTAATCAGTTTAAAATGCTTAGGGCTTAAGAATATAGTAAATTTGTTTTAGAAAAATTTTTAAATTTATATTAAAAATTATGTGATGCATTGAACGTAGAAAGTTTTGAAAATATTCTGAAAAAGGTTCATGCATCATATAACAAGAATCCCTTAGGCTGGAAAGTGTTTATTAGCAATGATGAGAAGGGATTTCCTACAATAATATTCTTTTCTCCTGACGAAATTTGGGAGATAAAGTTGGATAGCTTATATAAACCTAACCCTATCTGTGTTGGTCTTAACTTAAAAAATGAAAATAGTGATTTAGTTGACAAGCTAGATAGTCCACATTACGGTTTTAGACCTGTAGAAGATAATATTGCAAAAAGTATAATTGAAGCGCTTTCAAAAAACGAGGTTCCGGTACAAATTCTAAACAGTATACTGAAAAGGACGCCGAAGCCTTTAGAGGAACTTGGAAAAGATAAGATGATATTACATGGCCCCGTTATACGTTCGCAAAAACTTCCACTTGTTTCTGAAAAGCAGATTGACTTAGACTTAAAGTTAAGACAGGAATTGCAGAAGCTTCTGATGAACAGGGGCATATACTCATTATATACCTAGAGAGTTTGATCAAATGCGTTCCTATGTTGAAAAACCCATTTGGACATACATATTCATAATTTTATGCACGATAATGTTTGTTGTCCAAAATTTAACAAACTATTGGATATATTTAACCTTCTTTCCAGCTTATGCGTTTATAATGCCATGGACCTTTATAACCTCAATATTTCTACACGCTGATATTGAGCATTTGCTTTTTAACATGATTGCACTATTTTTCTTTGGACTTAGTCTTGAAAATATTGTTGGTAGAAGACTTTTTGCAATAATATTTATCTTAGCCGGGGTTTTTGGAAACATAGGTTATCTGATAACCGAACCAATTCCATTTATACCTGGAATCGGTGCATCTGGCGCAATATATGGTGTTGTTGGAACATTGGTTGTACTAACACCATTTAGAAGAGTATTTTTATACGGACTTTTTCCAATACCTCTAATTTTGCTCGTGTTCCTTTGGACAATAATTGATCTTGCAGGCCTTTTTTCACCTTCCACAGTCGCTCATGGAGCACATCTAGCAGGATTGTTTGTCGGCATTTTATTTGGAATATATTTAAGAAGGTATCTTGTTAAAGTCGAGTATTAATAATTTTAAGACTTTTAACCGCTTTATCTATCAATTCTTCGACTGGAGGAATTCCTATTGCCAAAATTTTATAGAAGCCGTTATTATTTAATACTATAGAAAGGCTCGCATTCGGTATAACAATACCCCATGCGCTTAATTCGTCTTCGAGACCGATATGTTTTGCTATGAAGGCTCTTATTATATCATAGTGTGATATTATGATAACGTTTTTGTATTTAACTTCCTCAACAAGGTTCTTCACTCTAAAATATATTTCATCCCATCCTTCAACACTATTTTTCGATGCCTCATCAATTAAAAATGTTTTCCAATCTAATGGCTCAATTCTTCTGTTGTTAAAATTTCCAAAGTATCGCTCCGTTATTCTTTTATCATAGACAAGAGGACATTTTACATGTTCAGCAATAATCTGAGCTGTTTGCCTACATCTTAGAATTGGACTAGAATATATAGCATCTAAATTCAAATTTTTTAATCCATTTCCAACAATTTTACTTTGTTCAACACCCTTTTCTGTTAAGGGAAAACTTTCAGGATCATGACTTATAACATGTCTAACATTACTTTCACTTTCACCATGCCTAATAAAAAGTATGTAATTCATTTTTAAGTAACTCTACCTCTCCCCATAAGCCAAAGATTATAAAAAATTTAAATTATATGGGTAGTAGTACGCCAAGTACTGCCGTTAAGAGCGGAACTGTGAGATTATCGTCAACCCAAGGCTGGTATTCTAATAATGTAGCTATTAAAGAGAGTATTATACCCTTATAACTTAAAAAGAATGCGCCTATAATAAGGCATGTAATGAGCATTGCAATACTGCCGGACCAATGTTTTCCCCTATTTTTTAGGAAACGTGACCTAACTATTCCTGTAACTGAATCGCCTACTGCCATAAAAAGCATTGAAACGCCACCTAATATTCTCCAGTTTTCCCAGCATGGTATGGCAAGTATTGCAAAGCTTAGACAGAAGAAGACTTCACCATAATTTTTCTTTTCTTGAAACCATGTTAGTTCCTTTGATTTAGCATGCGGTAATATTAGAAATATTACAAAAAAGATTGCAAATGAGAAGAAAACATATGGTTCGTTGAAAACGTACATATAGCATAAAACTGCTGGAACTACCGAAAGATGGATGATCTTCCTGTTAATCCAAATGTTAGAAAACTTTTTTGTAATAAAGACAGTTACAATTATTACTGAAAAGAGGATCAAGGCAAGAGTGAAATCTGATAACAGTGAACTGAATAAATCTCCCATGTAAGCAGATTTTTTATGAATGTTTATAAATTTTTAAGTTTTTAGAAAAAATTACTTTCTAATCCAAAGCGAACCGTTCTCTCAGACTAGATAGGCTACAATTTTAATATACTTGTTTCCTAGAGGGCTTAGACATGCTTAGTGATATCAAGGGAATATTTTTTGACTTAGACGGTTGCATATACAGAGGAAAGACTCCCATCCCTGGCGTAGGCGACACAATAGCATATTTGAAAAGCAAGGGATTAAAAATCATCTATTTAACAAATAATGCTTCACGTTCACAAAAGGAGTATGTTGAACACTTTAAAAGTATGGGCTTAGATGCAGTAGAAAGTGAATTCTATACTTCTGGAATGGCAACAGTAGAATACATGTATAAAAAATATGGAGCAGGTCATAAAGTCTATGTTGTTGGAGGGTCTGCCCTCAAATCTCTTTTTAAGGAAAGGGGTTTCATTATCGTTGACGAAGAGCATGCTAAAGAAGCAGATTTTGTTGTCTCATGCTTTGACCCAGAATTTAATTTCAAACGTCTTGAGGCAGCATGCTATGCTATCCAATATGGTGCCAAATTCATTGCAACCAACCTTGATATGGTTTTACCAGTAGAGGACGGGTATAGGCCAGGTGCTGGGGCTATGGCAGCCGCTATATCCGCCGCAACTAAAGTAAAACCATTTCTGATTGGAAAACCTTCTAAAATAATTGTAGAAATGGCGTTAAAATATTCTGGTTTAAAAAGAGACGAGGCTTTGATTGTCGGGGATAAGGTTGAAACGGACATTATTGCCGCGAAAAGAGCTCGCATGAAATCGGCTCTTGTTTTGACAGGTGTTACAAAAGCTGAAGATTTAAAAAGGATACCTGAAAGATATTATCCTGATATTGTTTTAGAAAGCGTGAACGACCTTGAGAAGTTATTCTAGCTAAAGTTTATATACATGATATTAAATTAACTATATTAGGTGATTTTTATGAATGAAGACTGGTTTAGTCCATTTAGAAGAAGACGGTGGCCTTTCTTCAGAGGATGGTTCTTTGAAGACATAGACGAATTCTTCAAAGAAATTGAAGAGGAAATGGAACGCGAATTCAAAGCACTAAGCGAAATGGTGCCAAAAGAACTCGTCAGAGAAAGGACATTACCAGACGGAAGCAAGGTTAAAGAATGGGGTCCATTCGTATACGGATATAGCGTAACCATAGGCCCAGACGGTAAACCTCAAGTAAGGACATTTGGCAACCTTAAAGTCGGCCCTGGACCAGGCAGGCCGAGCATCGACTTTAAAGTTGAAAGAGAGCCTATCGTTGACGTATTGACAACAGATAATGAGGTCAAAGTAATCGCAGAACTGCCAGGTGTAGAGAAGGACGATATAAAATTACATGGCACAGAAACTTCTCTAACCATCTCTGTTGATACACCGCAAAGAAAATACTATAAAGAAGTTGACCTGCCTGCAAAGGTTGACCCCAAAAAAGCTAAATCCTCTTACCGCAATGGAATACTAGAAGTTTCATTGCCGAAAAAAGAGGAGAAGCCAAAAGGTGAACCAATAAAGATAGATTAAAAGGAAGCCCAACACTTTTTTTTAAAAAATTAAAAGGTCCCCAACAAACCTGAACTATATTGGAGGAGGCGTATCCATTAGTTCAGGTTTGTTGAGGAGCCAGCGGAGCCAATAGCCGTTGAAGGCAATCCCATCATAGGGCTCACCTCCAGGGCCATTAGCCCCGTTAATAATAATATTATATAATTGTTATATATAAATATTTCGTTTTTTTGAATGAGATTTTGCTTATCATTATTTGTACCCGATAAACTCACCAGACTATAAAGCATAAATACAACCTTAATCTTTCAAAAGCTATGTCAAAAATTAATAAACCAAAGTATGGTTTATATGGGCTACTACTATTTGTCATGTTAATGGGTTTTTGTGGCATACTTTATTTTGGAAGTATTTTGGTTAATTTTGAAATTTACTTAAGTATAATTTTAACTGGTTTAGGTTCCTATACATTAATTTACACCTTTTTCTATAAAGCAGTTATCTTTAAAAATGAAAGGAACTATATGATTTTATGGGGTTACATCTTTCTTTCACTTGGCTTGGCATTCTTATTTGATATATTTACTGGAAATTTTATGCTCAATATTAGTGTGGCTGTTTTTATTGGAGCGATATTGGCTTTTTTAAGTATAAAATTTGCCTAAAAGAAAAGATAAAAGATAAAAATGTTATAGTGGATGCATTATTGTATGTACTTGCTTCTAACATATTCAACACTATTTTCATTTATTGTCTTTACCCATATTTTCCAAAATGGTGCCTTTGGCGAGGAAACCTATTTTCAGAAAAAATTACATACGTTTTACGCGAAAATTGAGCCTACCGTCGTGAGAATAATAGACCGTTTACTTAGGAATAGATTTTTGAATGGAACAAGACCGGGCAGGTTTTTCTTGAAAATTACTGGAAAACTTTTATGGTTCTTGCCACATGGCGTTGTTATTGAGCATGAGGCAGCATTACGTCTAATTGACAACTTACCTGAAAATGGAACACATATTGCTATTGGTCCTTGCGTTTGTAAGAAGTCTATCGGTGTTAAAGAGGAGCCTTATGTTACTGACATGGTTATTATGTACGGTGCTGAAGCCTACAAGGCAGCTGACCCAGAGGAATATGTTTATATTTCTAAGGAAGAGGCGAAAAAACTTCTTAAAGAATTCAGAGAACATAACCTTATACATGAAGTTTTCGCCTGTTTTAAGGCTAAAAAGTGGGCTTTTGTTATCTGCAACTGTGATGCAAGATACTGTATGCCGACAAGGAGTCAACTCATTGCCGGTGAAGGAGTTTATCCTGGTCCCCTTTATGCGACAGTAGATTCTGAAAAATGTAGGGGTTTAGACAATTGTGGCTTATGCTATACCGTCTGTAAATTTAATGCAATCTCAAAGGATAACGATGGCAAAGCGTCTGTAGATCCTGATAAATGTATGGGCTGCGGACTATGCGTTTACCGTTGTCCTAGTGAGGCTAGACATTTGACGCCCAGAACAAGTTATGATCCGAAATTCCTTCCAATAGAACATACTCACCCCACATTGGTTCATAAGTCATAAAATTATCCTCTTTTTCTTTGAAACTTTATATAATGCATAATCACAATTTTTGATAAGATATGTATGGAAAATATAATGGATAAGGTAAAAGGAGAACAAAATCTTATGGAAAAGATTACTTCATATGTTCCTGGTTATCACGGGTACAAGGAAAAGGAACTAAGACGTGAAGTGGACAAGATTATAAGAAACTATTTAGTGAAAGAATTAAATGAAGCCAGAATGATATTAAATGATTTCCTTAAGGAAATAGCAGAATCAAATAACACCACAGCTTTTTCTACTGCAAACAGAACTGCTGCTGTTTTAGACAGAATAATTAGCAAAATAGAACATGCCAACTACGGTTATTCCGGATTTTTTGATGCGGTTAAGGTTAGGGAAGATAAGCTGGACAAGTTGATAGAATTCGATTGCAAGATTTTAGAAAATGTAAAGTCCGTGAAGGAGGTGGCGAAAAATCTTTCAGCTCAAGGTGACAGTAAAAAGGCTTTAGAAGACTTTAGGAAAACACTTATAGAACTTGAGAACGCTTTCGACCAAAGAAATAATGTGATATTTGAGGTGAGCCGATAGTGCCAGATGTTATAGAATGGGCTACACAAGACGAAAACGACATAGTATATAGATACCCTAAGAACACAATATCCTGGGGCAGTCAACTTGTCGTAAGGGAATTCCAAGTCGCAGTATTCTTTAGGGACGGAAAAGCTTACGACGTATTCCAAGCTGGAAGACATACGTTAACAACACAAAACCTTCCACTTTTAACAAGCATATTAAGCAAAATAGCGGGCTTTGACAGATCACCTTTCACAGCCGACATAATATTTGTTTCAACAAAACAGTTTAAGGGACTCTACGGTGCAAGCGGACAAACAACAGACTTAGCTCCACTAAAATTCTACGGATCATACTGGTTTAAGGTTTCAGACCCAAAAATTTTTGTAATGGAAGTAGTAGGAGGACAAAGCGTATTCGAAACACCCCAAGTAAACGAATTTCTAAGAGGATACATGAATGAAAGATTAATTTCACAACTGTCAAAATACGACCTAGTCACAGTATTCAGCAAACTGGAGGAAGTATCATTCAAAGTCAAAACAGCCATCACAGAAGAACTCGCAAGAATAGGAATACAATTGATAGACCTAAAATTCGAAGGAATAGACACAACACCAGAATACAGAGAAAGACTATTCTGGCTAAAACAGACCGGAGCCACAACAACAGTGCTACAAATGGACACAGCAAAATCAGTTGCAGAATCACTATCAAAATCACCGGGAGCAGCACTAGGAGCAGGAATGGTCATCATACCCCCAATAATGCAACCCCAACCAACGCCACAAGCTCAACCCCAACAGCAAACACAGCCAGCAACAGCATCAGCAGGAACACAAACAGCCCCAACAACAGCCATAAAAATAAACTTCTGCCCCAACTGCGGAACAGACTTAAGAAACCTTCCCACAACACCTAAATTCTGTCCAAATTGTGGATTAAAACTAGCATAAGTTCATAAATATGAACTTTTTCACTATTTACCACTTTTTATTCTTTTATTTCACACAATATTTTTATATAGCATATATGAGGGATTGCTTATGCCCGAAATCAAAAAAATGGAATTAGATTGGTTGGGTGAATTAAAATTTGTTGGCAAAAATCAAAGAGGTAATACTGTCTTTTTTGATGTTCCAATTGAAAAAGGAGGACAGGGAACTGCACCTTCTCCAATGGAAACACTTTTGGCATGCCTAGCCGCCTGCAGTAGCATCGATGTTGTGTTAATCCTTAGGAGAAAAAGACAAAATGTTACAGGGCTAAGTGTAGAGGTTACAGGTATTAGGAGGGACGAGGATCCAAAGATCTATACTGATATAAATTTGAAATATGTTGTTAAGGGTTGTGGCTTGGATGAAAAAGCTGTAGAAAGTGCGATTAAACTTTCTCATGAAAAGTATTGTTCTGTAGGAGGTATGCTGAGGGAGGCTGCTAAAATATCAACTTACTATGAAATTATTAATGAATAGCAATTATTTTTTTACGATAGGATAAACGATATTACTGACATTTTTTACCTTTTTGTATCTTCGTAGATTATATGCCTTCAATATAATGTATAATCTGTTCAGACTTACACCAGTTTTTGAGACAATTTCTTTTACAGGAACACCACCCTTATACATACTTATTGCTTTTTCTAGTGCCTTAATATTTTCCTCTCTACTTCTTTTTTGAACCTTAGGATGCCACTTAGCAAAAAATTCTTTGAATTTAATAAATTCATGGTATTTAATTTGCAACTTGTGTGTTTCGAAGAAGTTTATAATTTTCTTTAGTTCATCGCATTTGGTAACGGAATAGATGTAAATTGGCTTTTTTCTACTTTTAGTTTTTACAGTGATTTTTCCAATATTAAAGAATGAGTATAGCAAATTTGCTATGTTCCTGTTTTGTGTGTATACAATAAATTTTGGGTAAGAATAATTTTTATAAGTAAATATGGAGAAGTGACCCAGACAATCTACAATACCTAACAAATATTGTGCGTCTACTTTATCCATTCAAAATTATTTTAACTGGAACTGTATATAAATTTTTAATAGGATGGTTGTAGTAAAACTATTGTACCATCCTTTGCTTTATATCCTTTATTGCCTTAGCAAGACTTAACTGTGCAAAAGAATGTGGCTCTACATTAAACTGATTGTAAAGCCTGTTTATAATTATTGGTAGAATGAATGTGGCACCATAACCAAAGACACCTATTATAAATTCCTCAAACTCATCAATATAATCAATTATATCTTCTATTGTATTTAATTTCTTGTTTTTCATGAAATGGTAGAATATAGCGTTTTTCGCATTCTCCCCTAAAAATGAAAGGCTGTAATTTATAATTTGTATACTTTTACTTTTTAACTGCTTTTCTGAAACTAGTCCATTATATGTCATGTCCTATCTAATTTCTTTGAAAAAATTATATAGTTCAAAGACAAAAATAACTAATCATCTTATAAAAAAAATTATTTAAAAAAATGAAACGGGCAAGCCACTAAACCTAAATGGTGTATGACTTATACCCATGATGTTAAAGGGATCATAAGTGTATGCCTATCAAAAAAATTCAAGTTTGATATCAAGCTTGATAAACAAAATATTTATGACTTGTATATTTGCGCCAGAATAGCGTCTAAAATATTTTTTATGATATTTGGGTTATAAACGCTCTTTAGAAGTGTCACACCGGTACCATATCCGGGTGTGCTAATCCAAATTCGACCATAATTTAATATCTTGCCAATAAACCCTTGACTTACCAAATAGCTTGATATCCATTCATTTCTAATCTCATAAGTTTTCTTATTTAAAAGACCGTACCTGACAAAAATCCTTTTATTTGAAATAAAGTACTCTGCAGAGACCACTCTTAAATATCCTATTATAAGAAAGATTAGGCCAAACCCATAAGCCCAAACTGTCAGTAAGAATGCAACAATAAGCAACCAGTTTGATCTCCAACTCATCCGTCCATACCATAAAGGTTTCTCGCCTTCAATCAAATTCAGACCCTTGGGGACCTTGCTCAAAGCCTTCACTATTCTAATTTAAAGCTTTCACATATTTAAGAGTTTAAAATTTTATTAAAATAGTGCAAATCACCCTTATATATTTGAAAAAGTGACCCCTAATACTATAAAATGATTGAGATAATATTCGCCATTTTATCCTCATTCACATTCGCATATAATGTTATTGGTATTAGAAGAGGATTGCAAAAAATGGATTACATCACATGTAGCCTAATTGTTTCTGTAATTACTACAATGTCTTATATACCCCTCCTACTATTTATCAACATAAGTAATGTTAACGCAACTAGTGCACTCCTATTTGCCTTAAGCGGGATCCTCGCCCCAGGTCTAGCCCGCCTATTTTTCTTCCAAAGTATACAAAGGGTGGGTGCCATGATTACTTCTTCTGTCATGCCCTCACAACCGATTATTACGGCAATATTTGCTGTAATAATTCTTTCAGAGAAACCTTCGCCAAAAATTTGGATAGGGATTATTGCAATCATAATAGGTGCAATAATAATTGAAGCAAGCATGAGCAAAAATAGAACTCAAAAGGTTAAGACGCCTTGGATCATACTACCGCTATTAGGTGTTATCTCGGGAAGTTTAGGCGACCCTATAAGAAAAATTGCATTGAATATTTCAAACGAACCAATACTTGGAACAATTATTGCAAACTTGGCATCACTTACACTATATTATGGTATATATTATTTTAAAATTAAAAAAGATAGGCCAATAAAATCCGAAGATTTTAAATTAATGTTCACAACTGGTATAATAATGGCACTCGCCTGGATCTTCACCTTTTACGCATTAAGCTACGGTGAAGTTACAAAAGTTACACCAATCATAAATACTCAACCTTTATTCATTTATTTTCTAGCTCACTTTTTCCCGAAAGAAATTGGTAAGGTTCACTTAAGGCCACTTATTGGCGCAATTATCATAATTATAGGGCTTATTCTTTTCCTCTTTATTTAAATAATTAGGACCTTGTTGATGAAAAATGTTGTTATTTAAAACATTTTGATGTGGGACACCATGGTATAATTTTAAAATATAAAAGTATGAAGGTATGATGGTATTACGGTATGAAGAAAGTTAAGATAACGGTAGCCATAAAAGAAGAATTGCTGACAAAAATTGATGAAATAGTTAGAGAAAGACAATTAAAGGAACTTGAAAGTGGTGGTATTGCTAAATCAAATAGAAGCAATATAATTGAAGAACTTTTGGAAACAGCGATATTCAAAGAAAAGCGTAAATGACTGTACCCTATTGAATACAACATTTGATTAATTGATACTTTAATATCACTAAATCTGGCAAAACCCTTTAACCCTATATGATAGAAAAATATCACTAGAATACAATAGTCGCAAAGAATCGGGGTATCGTGCCATGCTGTTTTTTGTAGGCCAATATTGATATTTAACTATCCCTAATTGAACTAATTTGAGGCTCAATCCATTCTCTCTTTGTTTAAAAATGATGTTTTCATTGTCCTTAGAAAGTTATTCTTGGATGTTAATTTAAGGATAGTAAAATAAAATAAACCTTTAATAACATGGACTCAAAGAGTATCGTAAATGCATATTCTAGAAGGGCGAGTGGCTAGAATAGACTTATCAAAGAGCAAGTTCTTCTATGAGGATTTTAAGCCGTACTTCAAAATGTTTCTTGGAGGCAGAGGAATAAACCAGTATATATTATTTAATGAGAATCCTATCGGTATTTCATGCTTTGATCCATCTAATCTTTTGATAATAGGTGCGGGATTGCTGTGTGGAACTGACGCTCCTGGCGCTTCAAGGATAAGCATAGATTCAAAGAATCCTTTTACAGGGGGGATAGGCTCAGCTAACGTAGGAGGAAATTTTGGTTATGCTTTAAGGAAGTCAGGTTTAACGAACTTAGTTATAAGTGGAAGAGCTGAAGAGTTATCGTATATTGTAATTGATGACGGTTATATTAGAATTGTTAAGTCGCCTGAGCTTAGGCTTAAAACTGTTTCAGAAACTAATAAGGTAATTAATGAATTTTTGGGTGAAGATTTTGAAGTCATGTGCATTGGGCCTGCAGGAGAGAATATTGTTTATAGTGCATGTGTTATAGTTAGCGGTAGCCGGTCAGCTAGTAGGTGTGGCCTAGGTGCTATTTTTGGTTCAAAGAATATTAAAGCGATCGCTGTCAGGGGAACTAAGACGATTGACGTCGTATCTCCTGAAAGGTTTGATAAAGCTAGAGAACATTGTATAGAAGTTCTTTATGGAGACGAATTTAATAGAAGACGTATGAAGTATGGTGTATACTGTTACTTAGAACCTTGGGATGTGGAATCACCATACCTTAACTTTTCAGGAGAAGTGCCTCCAGAGGCCTTGAAACAGAAGCTTATGCCTGATGAATTCTACAAGTTTAAGGTTGGTAGTAAAACCTGTAAAGGTTGCCCGATAGGATGTTGGGCGATTCATAAAATTTTAGATGATGGAAATGATTTAATTGTTGAAGCAATTCAGGGTAATACAATTCATAACTTTGGAGCTAAACTTGGTATCAGTGAGCCAAAGAAGGTGTTGAAAGCACACTACTTATGCAACGAATACGGTTTAGATGAAGACGTCACATCGAATGTGATAGCATGGGCAATCGACTGCTATCAAAAAGGTGTTATCGACGACAAAATTACAGAAGGCCGAAAACTTGTATGGGGTGATGGAGACTTGATAAATAGTATTATTGAGCAGATTGCTTACAGGAAGGGAAAGCTTGGTGAATTATTATCGGAAGGCTGTTTAAGAGCATCTAAAAAGGTTGGAGGTGAATCTGAAGCATTATGTGTTCACGTGAATGGTAACGACCTTTTTGAATGTCTATGGGGTTCGGTTGCATGGGCGTTGGGTGTAACCGTTTCACCTAGAGGTGGAACACATACAAGAGGAGGTGTTATTGAAGAAAGGTTAAAAGGAGCTTCTTCTGAAGTGTTAATCAAACTCTTCGGTATCCCGGTCATTGAGGAACCACAATCTTATACAAATAAAGAGAAATTGGTTGTTTTCATGGAAAGACTGAACGCTGCCCTAGATTGTATTGGTATGTGTATGTTCACACATAGCAGTAGGGTTACCATGCTGTTGCCTGACCACTACGCTAACTTAGTCGCCGCAGCCACTGGAGAAGATTTTACACCCTCCAGTTTACTTTTGTTAGGAGAGAAGGTTCAAACAATGGAAAGATCATATAATATACTACATGCAGGTTGGGGTAGGAAGAACGATATACCTCCTACAATATTCTTTAACAGGGCTTTGGCTGGAAGATATCGATTGGATCTTAAACAGTATGAGCTGCTGTTGGACAAATATTACGAACTCCATGGCTGGGATAGCAACGGTCATCCAAAGAAGAGGACATTAAAAAGCTTGGAGCTGGATTTTATAATTCGCAAATTAGAGGAAAATGGCATCTTATTAAATTAGCTTACTACAGAGAATAGCTTCTTCAGATATTGTTGCAACAGAACTTTAGTCACACGACTAATTTTAACATCATTTTTTGTTAGACCTTTAAGATTTAAAATCTTTTAAGCCGATTTCTTCTTTGAACGTTAGCTTGTGTTAAGTAATGCGAGGAATATGCTTACTGGAACTATTAGGGGTTCATCGTTGAATTGGTCTTTGGATAGTGTTATAGTATACTCTATTTTCCCTATTCTTACTCTACTTGTTTCAACCCTTTTCTTATACTTTATTTCTATTCCAATTAAATTTCTATTTTCTAAGGCCACAATATCTATTTCTTTACTATTTTTCCAGTAACCTATATCATATTTTCTAGCCATATGTGAAGCTACAACACTTTCAACTATTACAGAATCGTCGGGTTTCTTTGTTAAACACCAATAGGAAAGTATGCTGTATAGGAATGGGTCTGTTATGTGAACTTTTTTCTGCTTGTAAAAGACTTCAATGCCTTCGTTTGGATCTATATAGTGGAGAACCTTTATCAGAAATAATTTTTCAAGCATATCCACGTGCTGAAAAACTGTCCTATGCGATTTGATCTCAAATTCTCTGGCTATATTGTGATAGCTTATTGTTGAAGGCGACTTTTCTATTATAGCCTTTAAAACCCTCTTTGTTAGACTTTCGTTTCTTTTAAGCCTTGCAATATCACCCCTTATCCAACTTAAGTAAGTGTTGACGACATCCTGTTTGATTTTCCCACTTTCAAGAATAGATCTTATCGATAGGGGGAAACCTCCTGAGTTTAGGTAGAGTTCAAATAGTTCCTCTAGTCTATTCAGCCAAGGCCTTGCCTTAAAGCATTTCTCTATAACTTCATATCTATCGAGGCTTTCAAGTTCTCCAATACTTTTGGTTATGTTGTCGTCCAAGACTTGAACGAATTCTCTAAAACTCAGCGGATACATTATGAAGTCCTTCCCTTTACCTCTTCTACCTGGAAAAGTTTCAATCTCTCCTTTAACGAACATGCTCAGGGAGCCTGTAAGGTAAAGAATGTCATTTTTAAAGCTGCCCATGTCTATGTGCCATTTGATGGCTCTAAACCATTCTCTTGGAAAAGTTATCTCATCCAAAAAGATGTAGGACCCTTCTATTCCTTCAACTTTTTTGATTTTCAAATACTCTCTAATCACTTCATCCAGTTCCTTGAAGTCGGCTAGCTCATCGCATTTAAAATAAAAAATTGATTTTGGGTTCTCTGTCTCCAAAAGCTTCCTTATCAACAGCTTAAGTAAAGTTGTCTTTCCAACTTGTCTAGGGCCAAATATAAAATGTAATGAAAATGGCTCTAGATTATCCTTTTCAAGTAATCTTCCTAATAGGGGTGGTTCCCATTTGACCTTACTATTATTCCACCTCCTATAGTCTTCATCCTCTTCAATCCCTTCTTTACCCTTCCACCACGGATTGTGTACCTCTAGACCCATATATTGATATTTTAAATATCAATTATTTAAATATTAATTGATATTATGAATACCAATATCCATCGAAAATTATATGAAAGGCCATAAAATTATTCTATTTCAAAACTCCTGGACTATAGCACTTACCTATTTAAAAATGAGCAAGACTTTGTTTGCCCCATTCAGGCTAAAGCAGGAACCTCGTAGCGTAAGCAATGTTTTCAGTAAAAGGGGTTGACCATAAGAGATGAAACCTGAAGGGAAGGAAAAGTTATACGCTTAACAGTGGAGAGGACGTCACAGGTCTAGTCTTTTAGCAGCCTCCCTATAAACAGGGTCTATGAATTCATAATTTTTGATTATACTTAATTCCTCTAATGTACCTAGAATGTTAGAGAGTATACTTGATGAAATAGT
>Ga0105158_1000505_pt1 | contig 16688 bp, 15 predicted proteins | sample LHCtaG_FD_81567 | JGI IMG/M metagenome (GOLD analysis project Ga0105158, IMG submission 81567) | Hot spring microbial communities from Little Hot Creek, USA to study Microbial Dark Matter (Phase II) - LHC4sed_matched | ecosystem: Environmental > Aquatic > Thermal springs > Hot (42-90C) >...
CGGCGGTGAAGAAGGTGGTGGAAAAATTGACCTCAGAACACTAGCTCCCTGACTATCGTTTTCCAAGGCACGTTGTCCGTGGGTGTGCTGAGTAATCCAAGCTGAAAAAGCTGTTGGGCTTCCCGAGCCGAGGCAACCCCTCGCAGAGTGGTGCGAAGCTGGCGGGCTGGGTCAGATCGGGAGAAAGTGGGCAGATGAGGTTTACATTTAACGGTTCTTCAAGGATCGACGGTAGTCATTTTATTTTTGCTGGTTGTTAGTTTAAGTTTGCCCCGGTGGTGTAGCCCGGTCAATCATACGGCCCTTTCGAGTGGTGAACGGAGAAAGGCCGTGACGCGGGTTCAAATCCCGCCCGGGGCACCCCCATGGCTAGGAGGAAATAAGCCAGGGTACTGACCGAGAGTGTCGGAACCCGCTACTCCACCAGCTTGCTTTCCTTCAGCTTCGAAACCACGCTGGTTACGATGGGTTTGACCTGCTCGAGGGTCATCCCGCTCTTGGAGGCCACTTCCTTACAGAGTTCTTCCTCCTCCTTCCCCTCGGCCAGGTACCATATGGCGGCGACCAGCACATCCACCTTGAAGCCCTGCTCGTTCTCGTTCACCAGCACCATGGATCCGTCCTCCATCTCGAGCACCCGCCCCTTCCGCTTGAGCTTTTTGGGCTTTTTGGGTGTTTGGGCCATTCACAAGGGCCCGCTTCCTTATAAACCTCTTCCAGAATCCAGCCCACGGCGCCCTAGGGGGAGAGTCTGAGCACCTCCGACGGGCTCTTGGTCGCCTTTCTGGGGTAGACCCTCTCGGCGAGGGTCTCGACGAAGGTGGGGAAGCCCAGCGGGGAGCCCATCCCCATCAGGTAGCCCACGTGGTCCTCGAGCCCGCTCAGCAGGCTGGCCACCCTGTACTGCGGGTAGCCCGTGACCCCGGCGATCTGCTCGTGGTCGGCCGAGGACATGAGCCTGAAGCTGAGGAAGGTGTTGCACTGGGAGAGGACGGATTTGCTCACGTAGGCCGGGCGCTGGCTCATGACGATGAACCCCACGTTAAACCCGCCGAGCTGGGAGAGGCCGGCCGTGACGGCGTTGAGGGATCCCGTGTCCTGGGGGTTCCCGTAGCTCACCACCCGCTCGGGCGCGTAGAACTGGGCCTCCTCCAGGACCACCAGGAAGGTCAGCTCCTCCCCCTTCGTGGAGGTGGCGAAGGTGAAGACCTGATCGAGCACGCTGGCCACCGTCACCTGCTGGTTTTCTATGGATCGCTCCCTCGAGAGGTCCACGATCACGGCCTGCGCCTTTTTCAGCAAGTCTATTACGTTCAGGGGTTCTGGCTTCAGGGCGGTGAGTTTATCCAACTGCTCGCGGCGGCGCGTCAGCCCCCCCTTTATCTCCTCCAGTGTGGCCTCCTTGTATCTGAGGATCTTCTCTTGGCACAGGGAAAGCACGCGGTCGACCGTCAGCTCCTCCCCCTTTTCGAGCAACTCTCTTAACACCTTCGCCAGCACGCTTCCGGAACTCCTTTTGGTGGTGAGCCCGAACATGGACGCCAGCTGCTCGTCGGTGAGGGAGGAGAGGCCCTGGAACTCGGAGGGATCCACCACCTCGCACCCCACCCCGGCCTCCTGCAGCGGCTGGACGTACTCACCCGTTCTGTCGAAGATAAGGAACCTAGCCCCCCTCCTGCAGGCCTCTCGGATGAAGGTGAGGACGAAGGTGCTCTTCCCCGAGCGGGTCATGCCGCAGATGGCCAGGTGCCCCTTGGTGATGAGGTCCAGGCTCAGCGAGATTTCTATCCCCGAATAGGGATCGGTCCCCACCGGGATTTGCACGCCCTCGCCCGCCCTCACGAACTCCCTGACCCTCTCGGGGCCGGCGGGGTAGACCTCCGAGCCGGGGGCAACGGGGAAGTCCATGGGTCTGAACTTTTCCCCCTCCCGGTACCCGATGGCCTCCACATCCAGAACCGAGACTTCCCTTTCGGGCGAGATCTGGAAGCCCCTCTTGAAGAGGACGGCGGTGAGGGCGGTGGGGAGGATTTCCGGGTTTGCCCTCCTTCCCCCTATGATTCTCCCCAGACACCAGATCTCGGGCTTGAGGGGGTGCCTGAAGGTGCAATACTCCCCCCTCCTTGCCGACTTCCCCGGCAGGAGGATCATGTCGAACTCGTCAACCTTGGAGGGCGAGCTCACCACTCCTATCGGCTCAGCCAACCTCCCACCTCGCCGCCAGGAATTCCTCCCCGTGAAGGGGCATCAGGTCCTCCAGCGTGGCGCTCTTCCCCAGCATCCTGAGGTATATCGATTTCAGGATCTCGTCCCCCATCCTTATCAGCCCCTCCACCCTCAAAATGTGCACGGGCACGCCTGAGATGGGGTCGGAGAGCGCCAGGACGGCCTCCGCCGCCTGCCTCGGATCCACCCAGTAGGGGACCTCCAGCCTGACCGGGGGTTTGACCCTCGAACTCCTCAGGTACACCACCTTGAAGAAATCCTCCCAGCCCACCTCCGCCTCGAAGCCCCCCTCCTTGGCCCTCTTCGCGTAAAGCCTGAGGCTGGGATGCTTTCCGGGGGCGACGGCTTGGGTCATCTGCCCGTAGCCCAGATGTTTCTGCAGGATGGAGGCGTCCCTTCTCCTCCCGCTCCTGTCGAACAGGGAGGACCTCACCCTCTTGACCAGCCCCATGACGTTCACCCTCCTCTCCCGGCAGGCACGGAAGAACTCCAGGACGGCGTCGGTGCAGCGGTAGAGGGCGGTCCGGTAGCTCTCCAGCCTGTCGAGGTCCATCCCCGAGATCTCTTCCTCCTCCGAGAAGAAGATCGAGCGGGGGATGAGGGAGGGGTAGAGGAGGAGGGGGCCGTCCACGATGAGCCAGTCGGGTCTCCTCTCCTCCACCGCCCTCTTTGCCACCGTGAAGACGAAGTGGACGTCTTGCAGGGAGAGCCAGAGGTCGCCGAAGATGCTGTTCAGGCGGAAGAGGTCCCCCTCAAAGATTGGGCTGGGGTCGCTGATCACCCTCCAGTCAGAGGTGTAGGCCATGGCTACTGCCACCCCGAAGTAGAAGCCGGCCAGCTCCTTCCCGTTGTGGGAGCCGTCAACGCCCGTTATCCTCTTCCCCTCCAAGTCCGCCGGCTGCAGGGTCTCGATGGGGGGGATCTGTGCCTGCTCAGCGGGAGGGATGGGGAGGCGCTGTGAGACCTTCTGGAGGAGCTGTAGGAAAGCTTCCGGCCAGAGGTACTCCCCTTCAATCTTTTCCTCAGCTTCCATCCCATTCTTGGGGCCACCCCTTAAGCCGTTGGGTGAAGTGGTGTTACCATAGTAACGCCCGAAGTTTTCCGTTACCATAGTAACGCAAAAACGTTCAGAACCATTGAGTTGCTTGGCGACGGTTCTGCCAATGAGCATTGTTTTTGGCCTCATCCTCCAGGGTTGCCATCTTGCGTTTTTGGCGGGGGCCCGGATTTTAAAAAGAAAAAGTTAAATTAAGTCACTAAAACTAATGTTTTTATGGAAAAACAGGAAATAATTCCGCGGGACATTTTGGTCGAGCTCCAAAAGTGGCTTGACCGCAGGGAGGCGTTCGCCATCAGGGGGCCCCGGCAGTCGGGAAAAACCACGCTCCTCAAAATCCTTGCCAAGATGCTGGAGGGGAGGGGGAAAGTCACGCTTTTGAACTTCGAGGATCCAGACATCCTCGAGGCATTTGAGAGGAACCCCAAAGCTTACATCGGGAGTTTTCTGGAGGGTCAGGGGAGGCATTTCTTCCTCATGGACGAATACCACTCCGTCCGGGAGTCGGGTAGGAAACTGAAGCTGCTCTACGACACCTTCGAGCAGGCGAAGTTCGTGGTGACAGGAAGCTCCTCATTGGAGCTCGGAGGGGGGATGGGCAGGTTCCTCGTCGGCAGGATTTTCTTCTTCGAGCTCCTTCCCTTCAGTTTTCACGAGTTCCTCAAGGCCAAAGGGGAGAGGCTGGCACGCTTGCAGGCCGAGAAGAACGAGCTTGTGAGGGGTTTCATTAAAGGGGAGGAGGTCGAGCCGGGGGAGGAGGTGTTCTCGAGGGAGTTTGAGCCCCTCCTCCACGAGTACCTGAGGTACGGCGGGTATCCGGCGGTCGTGCTGGCGGAGGACGAGGAGACCAAGCGGATGATTCTCAAGGGAATCTACGATACCTACATCTCAAGGGACGTGGTCGGGTTCCTGAGGTTCGCAGACGCCTTCAAGTACAGGGACTCGGTCCGGACCCTCTCGGCCTCTCTGGGCGGCCTCCTGAACTATCACGGGCTCGCCTCCGCCGTGGGGGGTCATTTCAAGGAGGTGAAGCGGATTGTCTCCATTCTTTCCGAGACCTACATCGTGAACCTCGTCCGGCCCTTTTACAGGAACCCGAGGACGGAGCTGAGGAAGGCCCCAAAGGTTTACTTCTTCGATCTAGGGCTCAGGAATTACGTCATAAACAACTTCAACCCCCCAGACCTCCGGCCCGACCGCGGACAGCTTGTGGAAAACTTTGTCCTCCTCGAGTTGATGAGGATGGTCCCGAGGGAGGACATCCACTACTGGAGGACGGTCGCGAAGGCGGAGGTCGACTTTGTCCTCAGGGTGGGCGGCGAGCCTGTCCCAGTCGAAGTGAAGTATCAAAGGGGGGAGGTTGGGGTCCCTCGCAGCCTGAGAAACTTCATTCGGGCCTACAAGCCCAGCAGGGCCCTCCTCGTCACAAGGGACTTCCTTTCCAAGCAGGAGGTGGGAGAAACCCAGGTGCTTTTCGTGCCCGCGTACTGCTTCTAGTTCGCCCAACTCTTTAACCCCCTCCTCCTATCCTGAGATGCAAATCCCTGAGGACCTTTACTACACCCAGGAGCACGAGTGGGTGAGGATGGAGGGAAGGCTGGCAAGGGTTGGGATCACGGACTTCGCCCAGAAGAAGCTGGGGGAGGTGGTCTACCTGGAGCTTCCGGAGGTGGGGAAGCGCGTCCGCCAGCTCTCCGAGCCGAAAACCCCGGACATGGAGCTGGGGGTGGTGGAGTCCATCAAGGCCGTGTCCGTGATTTACAGCCCCCTCAGCGGCACGGTCAGGGAGGTGAACCGGGAGCTGGCCTCCAAGCCCGAGCTCGTGAACTCCGATCCCTACGGAAGGGGGTGGATATGCGTGCTGGAGCCGGAGAACTTGGAGGCCGAGCTGAGGAACCTCCTCGCTCCCCCCTCCTACGCGGAGCTCCTCCGAAAGCTGGAGAGATGACAAACCCCTACGTCCCGAATCCCCCCTCGGTCAGAGCCGAGATGCTGAAAGAGCTGGGGCTCGAGGATGTGGAGAAGCTTTTCTCCGACATTCCCCCGGAGTGCAGATTTGCCGGCCTCTCCTTCCCACCGAAATCGGAGCCGGAACTCCTCAGGTTCTTCGGGGAGGTGCTCTCCAAGAACAGGCCTGTCCTCTGCTTCATGGGCGGAGGAGTCTGGCCCCATCACTCCCCTCCCCACATCCGCCACCTCACGGGACTTCCCGGTTTCAGGACCTCCTACACCCCCTACCAGCCCGAGCTGAATCAGGGTGTCCTTCAGGCCCTTTTCGAGTACCAGAGCTTGGTGGCGGAGCTGGTGGGGCTGGAGGTCGTCAACGCCTCCATGTACGACTGGGCGACGGCGGTGGGGGAGGCGGCGCTGATGTGCTTCCGCCTCACTAGGGCGCGCAAGTTCCTCGTTCCGGAGTTCATGGGCCCCGAGCGCTACTCCACTCTCCTGAACTACGCGCGCGGGCCGGGGATGGAGGTGGTGAGGATTGCACAGCATCCCAGAACCGGGCAGCTCGACCTCGGCGCGCTGGAAGCGGAGCTGGAGGGGGCGGCGGGGGTTTACCTTGAGAACCCATCCTTTCTCGGTTTCCTCGAGACTCAGGTGGAGGAGATCTCTTCCCTTGTCCACCGCACCGGCGCGCTCCTCGTCGTCGGGGTGAACCCCATAAGCCTGGGCCTCCTCCGCCCGCCCGGGGACTACGGGGCGGATCTGGTGGTGGGGGAGGGACAGCCGCTAGGCCTCCCCATGGCCTTCGGTGGCCTCTCGCTCGGGATCTTCGCCTGCAGGAAGGAGCTCGTGAGGCAGATGCCGGGGAGGCTCATCGGGATGACCAGGGACGCGGAGGGGAGGAGGGCCTTCTGCATGGTTCTCCAGACCAGGGAGCAGCACATAAGGAGGGAGAGGGCCACCTCCAACATCTGCACCAACGAGACCCTCTGCGCCATCGCCGCGGCCATCTACCTCTCCACGCTGGGATCACGGGGGCTCAGGAGGGTGGCGGAGCTCTGCGCCTCCAACGCCAGGTACCTCATGCGGGGGATGGAGTCGCTGGGGCTGAAGGTCCTCTTCGATGCCCCCCACTTCAACGAATTCGCCGTGAGTTGTCCCCTTCCAGCGGGGGAGCTCAACCGGAGGCTGCTCGAATTCGGGATCGTGGGTGGAAGGCCGCTCAAGGGGGATTTCCCACGGCTTGGCGAGTCCCTCCTCTTCTGCACCACCGAGGCCCACTCCAAGGAGGATCTGGACAGGCTGCTGGGGGCGCTGGGGGAATGCGTGCGATGAGGTATAGGCAGGCCAGCTGGGAGGAGCCCCTCATCTTCGAGCTCGGGAGGGAGGGGGCGGGGGGTCCGTGCCTGCCCGAGGCCGCCGAGCCGCCGGAGATCCCGGAGGTCCTGAGGAGGAGGGAGCTCAACCTTCCCCAGCTCTCCGAGCCCGAGGTGGTCAGGCACTTCACCAGGCTGGCCGAGATGAGCTTCGGGAGGGACTCGGGTTTCTACCCGCTGGGCTCCTGCACCATGAAGTACAACCCGCCGGTCTGCGAGGAGGTGGCGAACAAGGAGGAGATCCTCAATCTCCACCCCGACCAGCCCTGCGAGACGGTTCAGGGCGTGCTGGAGCTCATGTACCTGCTCGAGCGCCTCCTGGCCGAGATAGGAGGGGTGTACAGGGTCTCGCTCGTTCCGGCGGCGGGGGCTCATGGGGAGTTCGTGTCCATGCTGATGGTCCGTGCCTACCACGAGTCTAGGGGCGAGCGGAGGACGCAGGTGATAGTCCCCGACTCTGCCCACGGAACCAACCCAGCCAGTGCAGCGATGGCCGGGTTCGAGGTGGTGACGGTTCCGTCGGATGTGCGCGGAAGGGTGGATCTTGGGGCTCTCAGGGCCGCCGTCTCGGAGCGAACCGCCGCCATGATGCTCACCAACCCCAACACCCTGGGGCTTTTCGAGGACAGGATTCTGGAGATCGTGGAGGTGGTTCATGGGGTGGGCGGCCTCATGTTCTATGACGGTGCCAACCTCAACGGGATCATGGGGAGGGCGAGGCCCGGCGACATGGGTTTCGATCTGGTTCATTTCAACCTCCACAAGACTTTTTCCGCCCCTCACGGGGGAGGCGGACCGGGCGCGGGACCGGTGGGGGTGAGGAAGGGCCTGGAGGAATTTCTGCCGGTTCCAACGGTGGAGTACGATGAAGGGAGGCGACTCTACTACCTGGATTACAACCGCCCAAAATCCATAGGTAGGGTCCGCCAGTCCCCGGGGAGCCTGCCCGTCCTGATGAAGGCGCTGGCTTACATCCTCCTCCTGGGCGGGGAGGGGCTGAGGGAGGCGAGCGAGGCGGCCGTCCTGAACGCCAACTATCTCGCCCGCAGGCTCTCCGAGCTACCCGGCCTGGAACTCAGGTACGGCCTTCCGTGCAAGCACGAGTTCGTTCTAAGCGCGGAGCCCCTAAGGAGGGAGACCGGCCTTGGAGCGAGGGAGCTGGCGAAGGGGCTCATGGACTTCGGCTTCCATCCCCCGACCGTCTACTTCCCGCCCATCGTCCCCGAGGCCCTGATGGTGGAGCCAACGGAGAGCGAGCCGAGGGAGGAGCTGGACAGGTTCGTCGAGGCCTTGAGGGCACTGGTGGGGGAGGCTAGGACTCACCCCGATCGCCTGAGATCCGCCCCCCACTGCGCCTCGGTCGGGAGGGTGGACGAGGTGGGGGCCTCCAAGAACCCCGTGCTGAGCTGGAGAATGCTGGGGCGATGCTGAGGCTCCCCCTCCACGACTGGCACACCCAGAGGGCACGCATGTTCGAGTTCGCGGGCTGGGAGATGCCCCTCCAGTACACGGGGATAGTGGAGGAGCACCTGAGCGTGAGGGAAAGGGTGGGGCTCTTTGACGTCTCGCACATGGGAAGGCTGAGGGTGAGGGGGAACCTGAACCGCCTCCTCACCAAGGACATCTCCAGCCTGCCGGAAGGGTGCGCCCGTTACTCCTGCATGTGCAACGAGGAGGGGGGAATCCTGGACGATCTGGTGGTCTCCAGGCTGGGGGAGGATTTCTTCGTGGTGGTGAACGCGGCCACCAGGGAGAGGGACATCGCTTGGATGGAAACTCACGGGCTGGAGGTGGAGGACCTGACCTTCCGCACCTTCATGTTCGCCCTGCAGGGCCCGCTGGCGGAGGGGACGCTCGGGAAGCTCTGCCGCCTCCCCGCGAGGAGGTTCACCCTGCTGGAGGCGGAGGTGGATGGGAGGAAGGTGTTGGTCTCAAGAACGGGCTACACGGGGGAGGACGGTTTCGAGCTGGTGGGCCCGGTGGAGGAGGCGGCGGAGGTCTGGCTGAAACTGCTCGAGGCCGGGCGAGAGTTCGGGCTCAAACCCTGCGGGCTTGGGGCGAGGGACACCCTCAGGCTTGAGGCCGGTTACTGTCTCTACGGGATGGACATGGACGAGCGGACCACCCCGCTGGAGGCCGGACTGGACTGGACGGTGGACTTCGGGAAGGATTTCGTGGGGAAGGAGGGGCTGGTGAGGCAGCGGGAGGAAGGGGTTAAGAGGGTGAGGGTCTGTTTCGTTTCCGAGGCCATCCCCAGGCATGGGTACGAGCTGGCCGGGAAGGGGACAGGGGCGGTGACGAGCGGCACCTTCTCCCCCATCATCAGGAAGGGCATCGGGATGGGATACGTCTCGCCCGAGGACTCTGCGCCCGGAACCCTACTGCGGATGTCTGTCAGGGGGAGGGAGGCGGAGGCGAGGGTGGTGAAGCCGCCCTTTTACGACCCCGCCAAGTACGGGCTCGCGAGGAGGGTTTAGGTTCCGTGAGCACCCGGCCTATTTTTTGAGGAAAATGGCTCCTGCGAGTAAAGACAACGCCGGCGATGAGCCCAGTCCCATCCCCTCGGGTGGCTTTTCCTTTCGGATGATCCTTCCCCTCCAGATGGTTGTCCTCCTCTCGGGGTGAGGTTTACATTTTCATCCCAGCTGCCATCACTCCCCTGATCGATTTCCATTTTCCCACTGGTTTGTAGGTTTTCCCAGAAGGTGAAGGTGAGGCGCTGGGTCTCACCGCTGCCCAGCGGGATGCCCGTGCTCTCGAGGCTTTACTGGATTTCTACCCCCCTCGCCTTCGCACGGTTAAGCACAAGTGCGCGCCACAGTGTTTTTAGATGAAAGGGAACCCGTCGCGGCTTGGACTGATAGTTAACCCTATTGCGGGCATGGGGGGAAGAGTGGGGCTGAAGGGGACGGATGGGGAGGAGATACTGGCGAAGGCCTTGGAGCTCGGCGCGCGGCCCGTGGCCCCGGCAAGGGCCGTGGAATTCCTTCGCGAGCTGGCCCGTTTGGGAGCCGGGTTTCGTCTGCTTACCTATCCGGGCTCGATGGGAGAGGAAGAGGCTGGGGAGGCTGGGCTGGTGCCGGAGGTGGTGGGCAGGATTTCGGAAAGGACCACGGCCGAGGACACGAGGCGGGCGGCCGCTGAGCTGGTGGAGGATGGCGTGGAGCTTCTCCTGTTCGTGGGGGGAGACGGAACGGCTAGGGATGTGCAGGCAGCGGTGGAGGAAAGGGTCCCGGTGCTCGGGATCCCGGCCGGGGTCAAGAACTACTCCGCCGTTTTCGCCTCCACGCCTAGGGCCGCGGCCGAACTTGTGATCAAGTTCCTCAGGGGAGAGGTCCCCCTCAGGCGCGCCGAGGTCATGGACGTGGATGAGGAAGCGTACCGCTCGGGGAGGCTGTACGCTAGACTATACGGCCACCTCCTCATCCCATACGAGCCGGTCCTAGTGCCGGGGGCCAAGCAGGCGAGCGGCGAGGAAGAGCAGGATCAGCAGGAGGCCATAGCTAAGTATGTGGCGGAGCTCGTGGAACCGGGAGTCACGTATATACTTGGGCCTGGGAGCACGCTGGAGGCGGTTGCGAGGGCGCTTGGGGTGAAGAAGACCCTGCGAGGTGTGGACGTTTTTAGGGATGGGCGAATGGTGCTGGCGGATGCGAACGAGGCCCAGCTCCTCCGCGAGGCCGAAGCAGGAAAGTGCGTTATCCTTGTCTCCCCTCTGGGCGGTCAGGGGTTCATCCTCGGGCGCGGGAGCCAGCAGATCAGCCCTGAGGTGATAAGGAGAGTGGGGAAGGGGAACGTCTGGGTGCTCGCCACACCCCAGAAGCTCTCCGACACCCAGCTGAGGGTGGACACGGGGGACCCGGAGCTGGATGAGGAGTTCCGCGGCTACCTGAAGGTGATAACGGGTTACCGAGAGTTTAGGGTTTGCAGGGTGATCTAGGGTTTTATGTTTCGGCTGGAGGGGAAGGAATTTACACCGGACCCACGCATGAAGAAGGTTTACCACATCTACGCCACGCTTGTTTTTGTCCCTCTTCTTGCGGTCGAGTCGCTGGTGATCTGGGTAGTTTACCTGCACGCGTCGAGCTATGTCTGGGTGCAAGTATGCGCGCTGTTGCTTCCCACGTTCTTCGTTCTAGGGTTCATTCTTCTCTGGTGCCGAGGTACTTTCCATCCGGTACGAGCTCGCCGACGAAGAGGTTAGGGTCAGGAGAGGTGTGTGGAAGATGAAGCACACCGTTCCCTACTCAAGGGTCACGTCGGTGGACATCATTCAGGTCCGATTTCCAGGCATTTGGCTTGCCACGGTGGATGTTTACAACGGCTGTTATACTGGTACTCGGGGGAGCGGGTGGGTCCCAGACAAGGAGGGCCGAGTCTTCCATCACGTTCATCCCCAGTGCGGAGGAGATTAGAGAGCAGATTCTCCAGAGGGTGAGATCGAGACCTCTTTTCGGGGGAGACGGTATGCTCTCGGAACTCAGGGCGATAAGAGAGTGCCGGAAAAGTCGTTGAGCAGGGCTTTATAGGGAGGAACGCTGGTTGAGATGAAGCGCACGCTGGAGAACCTCGCGAAAGCCTTCGTGGGCGAGAGCCAAGCGAGGAACAGGTACACTTTTTACTCCAAGGTCGCCAGGAAGGAGGGGTTCGAGCAGATAGCCGAAATCTTCCTCATCACGGCGGAAAACGAGAGGGAACACGCGAGCCAACTGTTCAAGCGCATCAACGAGCTGAAGGCGAAGGCGGGGGGAAAGCTGGGCGAGATAAAGGTGGAGGCGGGGGTTCCCACCACGCTCGGTAGCACGGCCGAGAACTTGAGGGCGGCAATTGCGGGCGAGAACCACGAGCACACGAAGATGTATCCCGAGTTTGCCGAGGTCGCCGAGAAGGAGGGTCTTCCGGAAATAGCCTCCCAGCTGAGGGCCATCGCCGCGGCCGAGAAGCATCACGAGGAAAGATTCTCCAAGCTACTGAAAGAGGTGGAGGCCGGAACCGTCTTCAAAAAGAAGGAGAAGGTCTGGTGGGTCTGCCGCGAGTGCGGATATGTTCACTACGGCACGGAGCCTCCGGAGAAGTGCCCGTCCTGCGGTCACCCGAGGAGCTTCTACCAGCTGAAGTGCGAGGAATACTGATGGCAGTAGTGCGGGGCATTTACCGGTGCAACGTCTGCGGCAACATAGTCGAGGTTCTGCAGGCGGGGGCGGGGCAGCTGGTCTGCTGCGGGAAGCCGATGGAGCTGCTGGCGGAGAAGACGGAGGACGTGGGGAAGGAGAAGCATGTGCCGGTGATCGAAAAGATGGAGAGGGGTGTGAGGGTGAAGGTTGGCACGGTCCCCCACCCCATGGAGGAGAAGCACTACATCCAGTGGATAGAGATCATTGCCGACGGCGTGGTTTACAGAAAGGACTTGCGACCGGGCGACAAGCCGGAGGCAGAATTTGAGATCAGGGCAGAAAAGTTGGAGGCAAGAGAGTACTGCAACCTCCACGGGTTGTGGAAGGCATAGGGTTCGGGTCTGTGGCTCGTGGCATGGTTTCACCGAGCTGGCGGGCGGTCTCCTTTCGGTCTTTAGAGCAAGCATTTGAGCCAATCGCCCTTAAATGAAGTTGAAAAATAAGATGAGGAAAACAAAAACGTTCGACGACAATCGCCGTTCGTCCTGAAACGCGGGATCTTCTCCGCCGTTTCGGCCGGAAGGGGGAGGACTACGACACGATAATCACCCGGCTGCTGGAGGATCGCATGCTTGAGCTTGTGCTCCCGCGATGCCCTCCAAAACCCGAGAAGATCGGTCGTTGGAGGAAGAGGATATGTCCTGCTCGAGGAACTCCAAGAATGCTTGGGGATCCGCCTCTCTGCGGGCGGCAGCGGCCTACCGCCTTAGTTTCCTAGCGAGGATTTCTGCCACCGTCGACAGGGGCTCGTTAACCTCCCCCACGAGCGGGTGGTAGCAGAACTCGGCGGAGGCGAGCCAGCCCACGTCTTTTCCCAGCGCCAGAGAGAGGCTGAGAATCTGCGCCCTGAGTCCGGCCTCGCGCGGCCCGACGATCTGCCCGCCCAGCAGGCGACCTTCTTGGGAAGCGACGAGCTTTATCCTCAGGCGAAGGCGGTCGGGAGAGTATTTGGGTCTGCAGCTCAACTCGGCGGCCGCGGAGATGCAGCCGATCCCGAGCTCTCCCGCCTGCTTCTCGGTCAGCCCCGCGGAGGCAACCTCCAAGTCGAAGAGCTTGGTTACGAAGGTGCCCACGAGGGGTGGCAGTTCCGCCCTCCCGCCGGCAGCGTTTATCCCAGCAACCTTGCCCTGTCTTACTGCGGTGGTTCCGAGCTGGTTCAGGATGTGGACCCCCGTAAAGGAGGGGGAGCAGGCGCAGTCCCCGGCGGCGTAGATTCCCGGCTCGCTGGTTTCCATTCTGGAGTTCACCTTTATGGCTTGGAGCTCCCGGTCCACTTCCAGTCCCGCCTCGGCCGCCAGCGTTAAGTCTGGCCTCACCCCTAGGCACAGCAGCACCAGATCGCAGGGGAGGCGATGGCCCCCGGCCACCACCTCCTCCACTCTCTCCTTCCCCTCCAGGGCCTCGAGCCGCGAATTCAGGATAAACTTTAGACCGCGGGCCTCCAAACTTCTCTGCACCTCGAGGGCGGGTTCGGGATCCAGAACTCCGGGCAGGATTTGGGGAAGCATCTCCACCACCGTCACCTCGAGTCCTCTGGAGCGGAGGGCCACGGCCGCCTCCAGCCCTACCGCTCCTCCCCCCACCACCACCGCGGACCGGCACGTTTTCAGGACTTCGAGGATCTGCAGGGCATCATCCAGACCCCTGAGGGTGAAAACATTGCGCAGCCCAATGCCTGGAAGGTTTGGGAGGATGGGATCGGCCCCGGTGCATAGGACGAGCGAGTCATAGGCAAGCTCACCCGTATGCTCACCGGAAAGTAGCACCTTCCGTTCTTCGGGGAGGATCTTTACAGCCCCCGTTTTGAGGAGGAGCTCTATTCCGTTGGCCCTGTACCATTCTTGGTCCGCGAAGAGGAGGGACTGGGGGTCCTGAATCTCGCCGGCTAGGAGGAGGGGGAGACCGCATCTGGAGTAGGCCGGTGAGCTTCCCCTTTCAATTATCGTGACCCGGGCGCCGCGGTTGGTCCTTCTGGCGTAACTCGCCGCGGTGAGCCCAGCGGCACCGCAACCGATGATCGCTACCTTCATTCACACTTCCTTCTCCTTAGCATGAACAAGTTCGCTTTAGTGTCAGCCATTGCGGTGAAGTTCCCAATCCCTTGATGCTAACCTCAAAAACCGAAACAGGCAAATTTAGAATTTACCTGAAATTAGTGGGTCAGGGCGAGTTCAAGGCTCCCAAGGGTGTGATCAAGGTGGAGCTGGAGCAGGCCGGGGGCAAAATCGTGAAGATAAAGATAAGCGGCGATTTTTTCCTTTACCCGGAGGATGCCCTCGAGGGGATGGAGGCCGCGCTGGTGGGCAAGCCCCTCGAGCGTGGGATTCTCCTGAAGGTCCTCGAGGAGTTCTTTGAGAGGAAGGTCACGGATGCGCCCATGCTGAAGCCGGAACACTTCGTGACCGCCATTCTTCGGGCAGCCACATGAGGTGGAGGGTTCTCCCCTTGAGAATGGACGATGCTGTCACCTCTATGGCCTTGGACGAGGCGGTTCTCAGGCTCAACTCCGAGGGCAGGTCTCCCAATACCCTGAGGTTCTGGCGGTGGCAACCCTCGGCGGTTTCCATCGGGTACTTCCAGAGCTTGGAGCTGGAGGTGAATTTGGAGGAGGCGAGGAGGGAGGGGGTTCAGGTGGTTAGGAGGATCACGGGAGGTGGGGCGGTCTTCCACGACACCAACGGGGAGCTCACTTACAGCCTGGTTTGCAAGGAGGAGGACCTGCCACGCGACATCTTGGAGTCCTACAGGCTGATCTGTGGGGGGCTGGTAAAGGGGCTGGGGCTCCTAGGGCTCGAGGCGGAGTTCAGGCCCGTAAATGACGTGCTGGTTAGGGGGAGGAAGATTTCCGGCAGCGCCCAGACGCGGCGGTGGGGCTCGGTGCTGCAGCATGGCACCATCCTGATATCCCCCGACGTGAGGCTGATGTTCAGGGTTCTTAGGGTAAGCCCGGAGAAGCTCTCGGACAAGGCCATCTCGTCTGTTTTCGAAAGGGTGACGACCATAGAAAGGGAGCTGGGAAGAAAACCGGGCTTCGAGGAGGTTCGGGAGGCCATGATAAAGGGATTTGAGGGCGTGCTGGGCGTCGGGTTCGAGGAGGGTGACCTGACGGGCGAGGAGCTGGAGCTGGCCAGGGAACTCGCTCTCAAGTACTCGTCGGAAGAGTGGCTCAGGAAGAGGTAGGTGGAGGGTGTTACTATGGTAACATGTGCGCCGTCGATGTTCTAGACCGAGGCAAGTGATAAAGAAATTTCCCGGCGGTGGTGATGGGGTTGGGAACTCGGTCAACCCAAACTGAGGGTGTACTTTACGCCTGCTACCCGCAGCCCGCCTTCCCCGCCATCTCGCTCACTGGGCAGGGCTGCGAGCTCAACTGCAAGCATTGCATGGGAAGGTATCTCCGCTCCATGCTCCCCTGCACTCGGCCGGAGGAACTGCTCAGGCTGGGTTTCAGGCTCGCCTCGCGGGGCGCGCGGGGTCTGCTGGTGAGCGGCGGATACAACTCGGAGGGTCATGTCCCCCTTGCTCCCTTCCTAGGCGCACTCAGAAGGCTCAAGCGGGAAACTGGGCTTTTTCTCAACATCCATACCGGTCTCCTGCCCAAACCGCTGATCGAGGGGCTGGCCGCGGCCGAGGTGGACATGGTGAGCCTCGATCTCGTGGGGAGCGAGGAGACCCTACGGTTCGTGTACGGGCTGAGGAAAGGAGTGGAGGATTATCTCGAGACCTTCGAGACGATGAGGTCCTGTGGGCTCAACGTGGTCCCCCACCTCTGCATCGGCCTGCACGGGGGGAGGCTGGTGGGGGAGAGGAGGGCGCTGGAGCTGGTGGCGGGCTTTGGGGTGGAGGCTTTCGTTTTCCTGGTGTTGATCCCAACGCCCGGGACACCCTTCGCTGGGGTTTCCCCCCCGACCCCCCAAGAAATCTCCCGGGTTTTTGGCGAGGCGAGGGAAATCCTCCCTGGCACTCAATTGATTCTCGGGTGCATGAGGCCTAGGGGAAGGCTGGGGGAGGAAATCGAGTCCTTGGCGCTGAGGGCAGGGTTCCAGAGGGTGGCCCTGCCGAGTGTCAGGACGGTGGGGCTGGCGGAGTCGATGGGTCTTGAGGTCAGGAGGTTGGAGGCCTGCTGCGCGGTTCCCATATGAAAGTCCGGGTGGCGTTCGGAACGGGTGTAGTCCTAGGTCTGTGGTCGGGAGAGCTCTCGGTGGCACCCACGACCGCCCATCTCCTCACCTACCATCCCGGAAGGTGCACCGCCAACTGCGGGTTTTGCGCCCAAGCGAGGGGGAGTGTGGCGAATCCCGATTGGCTGTCTCGTGTTTCCTGGCCGGTCGTGGAGCTGGAGAGATTTGTTGAGGCGATGAGCAGGAACCGATCAAGGCTGAAGAGGATATGCTGTCAGGCGATGAACTTCCCAGGCGCGGTGGAGGCGATTTGCTCGCTGGTTTCAAGGCTTAGGGGGCTCGGCCTGCCCATCTCCGTTTGCTGCCAGCCCCTCTCGAAAGCCGACCTCGTGAAGCTCGCCGAGGCCGGGGTGGACCGTGTGTGCATTCCTCTAGATGCGGCCACCCCGCAGGTTTTTGAAAGGGTGAAGGGGAAGGAGGCGGGTGGACCCTACAGATGGGAGGAACACTGGAGGAGCCTGGAGGAAGCGATCCGGATGCTGAGGGGGAGGGTCGTGACGCATCTGATCGTGGGACTGGGGGAGAAGGAAAGCCAGATGGTTGAGACGATGGAGCGCCTTCAGGAAATGAGTGTTACCATTGCTCTCTTCGCCTTCACCCCCATCCCCGGCACCGCTCTCGAATCCCTTCCCCCTCCCCCTCTCGAGACCTACAGGAGAATGCAGCTCGCCAGATACCTGCTGGAGAAGGGAATCGGACGGGTGCGCGTCGAGGAGGGGATCATCAG
>Ga0105158_1000507_pt1 | contig 16686 bp, 18 predicted proteins | sample LHCtaG_FD_81567 | JGI IMG/M metagenome (GOLD analysis project Ga0105158, IMG submission 81567) | Hot spring microbial communities from Little Hot Creek, USA to study Microbial Dark Matter (Phase II) - LHC4sed_matched | ecosystem: Environmental > Aquatic > Thermal springs > Hot (42-90C) >...
AAACATACGTTATATCCCTATAGCTCAAGCCAGCCATATAAAGCAGAACAGCTCTAACCTTCACCTGCAACGAAAACCTATTACGCCTAAACAACCCACTATTCTGGAGGGCTTTGAGGAGCCGCCTAATGGAGATCACCTCCCAAAAGCGGCTTCCCAAAGCTCCCCCTAAAAACATAACTTGACAGTATCGTTTCCGAATCTAACAAAATTTAAATATTCCCACATTATTTTCTTAAATAGTTAACTTATATTAGTAGTGGGAATCAAATGGGTAAAGAAGTTAGATCTGAAGTTATTGGCGAGATTGGAAGCATAAAGTTTCCAATTAGTGAAGCATTCAAGTATTGCATGGAAAGCATAAGAAAACGTTTTACTAGAACACTAATAACCTCCTTATCAGTGCTATTAAGCATCGCTTTCCTCGTTTCGCTCCTAACCATGGGGGAAATACTTAGGCAGATAGGGGGTGAGCCCGCTGAGCAGTATCAGATATGGGTTGCGATAATAGCGCTTCTCGTATGCGCTGTTGGAATAGTTAATTCAATGTTAATGTCGGTGACTGAGCGCTATAAGGAAATAGGCACAATAAAGTGTTTAGGTGCAACTGATGGTGCGGTTCTAGAAATTTTCTTAATAGAGGCTTTACTGCTTGGCATAATAGGCGGCATAATAGGTGCAATAGCGGGTTGGGTGATCACCTTAGTAATATATTCCATGCAGCAAATAAACGTATTTGCCTTTGAGGGAGCATTACTTTCATACATGAGCATTATTGGAGAGGCTATTGGAATTTCAGCCTTCATCAGTATAGCCGCGGCGGCATACCCAGCCTATTATGCGGCTAAATTAAAGCCCGCAGAAGCCCTGAGATATGAGATATAGAATATCTGCTAGATAGACTATTCAATAACGGTTCTCGCAAGCCTTATTTTATCCTCTAAAGTTCTCATTATCGTATTGGTTAAGACAACTTTTATTCCAAGCCGCTCTATTTTATCCTTCTCTTTTTCATCAGCTTGGTCTAGAACAAAAGTGTTTAGGAAGTCTCTGTATAAGTATGCTACTGAATACGCTGAGACCTCTAGCCCAAGTCCGACCATCAGTTTATCAGCCGGTCCTTTAAGCGGCGCTCCGGAGACTATTGGGCTTATAGCCACCTTACGTGCTCCGCTTCTTATCAGCGCTTCCCTCACACCCCTAATGGATAGTATTGTGCCTATGCTTACGATCGGATTACTTGGGCAGACAATTACTAAGTTACTGTTAAGTATCGCGTCAACAACTCCTTCAGCTGGACTTGCATCTTCGGCGCCCACATACTTGACGCCTAAAACCCTATCCCTAGCGCCCCTCTTAACCAAATATTCTTGAAAGTGCATTAAGCCAGCGTCAGTCTCAATCCATGTTTCAACCCTATCATCAGTCATCGGAATAATGTTAGCCTTTAAGCCTAGGCTTCTACATATTTCCCTCGTTACTTGAGATAACTTTAAACCCTTCTTCAAAAGAAAAGTCCTATGAATATGTGTTGCAAGGTCTCTGTCGCCCAAATTAAACCATGTTTCATAACCATATTTACGCAGCATTTCCAGGCAGTGGAAGGTATCACCTTTTATTCCCCAGCCCTTCTCCTCATCAACTATGCCAGCTAAAGTGTAAGTGATTATGTCAAGGTCTGGTGAGATATGCAGTCCATAAAGCTCTATATCGTCCCCAGTGTTAACAATAACAGTTAACTTCTCTTCCGGAATAATTCTGACGAGGCCTGAAAGAAATTTTGCGGCGCCAACGCCGCCAGCTAAGGCCGTTATCATAGGCTGGCACCCCAATAATTCTTGAATGCTATCTCCTTAAGTGGTTTTCTAGGCGGGGGCTCCGGGCTCTCCGCCGGATAACCTATAGTTATTAGGGCTTGGGGCTCAACATCACGGGGTATCCTCAAAACCTTTCTGACAGTTCTTTGACAGAATAGGGGTGCACAGAACCAGCACGCGCCCAAACCCTCAGCATGAGCAGCCAAAAGAATATTCTGTATCGCAGCGGCTAAGCTCTGCGTTGCCATTAAATGCTCAAACCTTCGCCTCCGCCTATCAGGATACTTATGCATCTCCTTCATCGTTATCGCCGCGATTACTACGATAGGTGCCTCGGAAAAGCGCCTAACAGACTCCTCAACCATCTTCCTAGAGGTTTCAAGGGGAACACCATCCCTCTCAAGATCCCTTAGCCAATCCGAAGCCATAGCCTCAGCTAACCTCCTCTTCACGTTAAAGTCAGTTATTATAATAAAACGCCAAGGCTGAGCATTATGAGCGGAAGGAGCCCATCTAGCAGCATCAACAATCCTAGAAATAATTTCCTCCGGAATCATTCTTGGCAAATAAACCCTAATACTTCTTCTACCCTTAATTACACCCCAAAAGACATGCATCATTCCATTCACCCTTAGTATCTGGCTATTTTCCCCTATTTAAGCAAATGTATTACTTATTTTTGAGTAATAACTTTTAAATAAGTAAATAATTAAGTAAATAATAAGGAGAAAGAGTCAAAATGATGCGCAGAAAAAGTATTATTCTCACTTACGTCGCGGTATTTTCAAGTTTATCTATTATTCTAGCAATAACAAGGGCTGAAGTTCCTTTCCCACCACTTCCATACTTAAAGTTTGATTTTGCCGAGATCCCCATTATGATAGTGTTTATGCTTGGGGGACCTGTTCCAGCATTAGTTACCGAGGTTATTCATTGGCTTGGATTAACTTTTAGGAGCGGGTGGCTTGGGCCACTAATGAAATTTTTGGCAGTGGTTCCGATGATAATTGGTTTCTGGATTGGAGTTAAGATTGGCGCAAAAATCCCGCAAAGACATTGGAGAACAGGTTCCAGAAGAATCTTCATCATCGGGATGATATTTGGAATAATTATAAGAGTTGTAGTCTGCTCACTCACTAACATCATATTCTTTCTTTTCATATCTCCAAGCTACCTTTTATATGCTGAAGCAATGCTTAGAGCTATAGGCATAAGCATAAGTTCACAAATTGACGTCTGGATATGGACTCTTATACTTACCGGAATTTTTAATGCAATTCATGTTCCATTATCCTCAATCACATCCCTAATCATATTGAGGGCGGCTCTAAGGAAGATACCATCTGTAGCAAGGAATATATGGTTCCTACAATTATAGGCTACTTCCATTTTACTATTCAATATTTATGTCAAACAATTCATTAACTGATTTGCACATAATCTCAAAAGATTTCCGTTTAGAATCCTCCTCGACACGCATATCTTCCAGGTTCCTAAGAACACTCTTTTTGAGCCTCATCTCAAGAACTTTATTGCCCCTAACAAATCTTATTAATGCTGGATCTCCATTTCTGATCTCAATGTTTCCTTTTCCCATCGTGCATCCTGTAGTGATTTGGAGCCCATCAATGAGACAGGAGTATGGGGGTCTAGGTTCCGTTTCAACGATCACTTTAGTTTTGAAGTAATCTTTTCCGAGGACTTTATTGGCGTATAGGCCCGCTTTTAAGCCTAGTATGAGGAATGGGCCTAGATGCCCATGAAATTTTACGGCTTCATCTAAGAGTGTGCTTGTGATCTCGTTAGATTCGCCGCTCAATTCTTTTCCTCTCCATGATGGAGATTTAGTATTACGATTTCACGGAAAAGTGTTACTAACATTTATTTAAAAATTACTTTTCTCAGTCTCTCTGCAGCCACTCCATTATCTGTTTATCTAGGGGTTTTGTCCTCCTTCTTCTCCGCCTAAGTTTAAGCGGATAACCACCCACCGTTTTATAGGCTGTTTCTGCAAGTTTATCGGCTTCACCATCCTTAAATTCTCGCCAGTTGGGATTATGCTTAAAGATTTGAGGTCTAATCCATTCTGGAGTGAAATTCTCGAGGTCTTCTGTCTTCATGCAAATGCATACCGCATCTAGCTCCCTGTGTAGGCTCAGCGGGCAGGTGAAGACCCTCGTAGGATCCATTTTATTTTCCACCTTTATTTCACACCTAGACGATAACTCTATAAGTTTTAGGGAGAGCTTGGCATTTACGTATTCAACAATAGCATATGCTAGGTCTAGGGGGCAGTATTTTTCAAGCAGATCTTCCGATATACTCTTCTCATTTATGTGAACATGGCATCCATTCCCGGACCATTTAACATAAACCGACTCTTTAATCCCCCAATCACCTAGGAAGCGCATTATTTCCTTAGCAACTCGAATAGTCGTTCTCCATCTTGATAACTCGCTGTCAATATCCCACGTTGGCGTGCAGTAGGCTATGTTCCCCAAACTATATAAATCCTCAACATTATTGAATCTTCTATAAACGTTGGCTGTCGCATAAATCGATTTTAACGTTCCATCATTTATCTTAACCATGTCTTCCGGATCCTCTATTCTAATGGGGCTTCCCCCAATATACCTCTTAAAGATTAAGTTACCACCTGAATCTACGTAATGGAGAGCAACCCATCTACCCCTACAGAAATCTATAATTTCCCTTTGAACATCTGGGCTTAGATAGTGTTCATATGGGATGCTCAAGGTATCTCGGCTTCCCTTCTTTCGGTAGCTCTCTGAATGCGCTCCATAACATGTCTGGGTAAGGATATATCTTCCTTTCGCATCTCAACAGGCTTAACTATTGTCAGTCCCTTTCCAGGTAAAATGGCAATCTCATACATTTGTAGGCTATGATTTGTCTGGCGCATCTTCTCGATAAGAATGTAACGCTTTAAAACACCGTTTTTAACTGATCTACGGAATCTTATTATACCGTCAGCTATGTGCTCTACGCCCCAGCCAAAAGCCTCGGAAGTTGTTATCGCATACTGCGATGTTGCCATAACCGTAAAGTCCCACTTAAATAAAACCTTCTTTACAAAATATGAGTATCTCCTAGCCATAGCTGGCTTATCAAGCCAGAAGGCTGAGAGCGAATCGATTACCAAGCGAGCCCTACCGTAACCTAAAGCCTTCTTAGCCTCAATAACCTTATTCACGAGCTCCTCAATCTCTAAGCTTTGGAGCGACCATTCATCTTTAGTACCCATTAACGCATCAATAATTATCAGTTTTTTATCAGATATACCCTTAGAGAAGTCGAAACCAAATTGGCTTGCCTGCGTAACTATTGACTCCCGACTTTCCTCGGTTGTCACATATATGCATTTGTCCCCCTCATCTATTCCGCAGGCAATAAAATGTATGCATAGTATCGTTTTTCCCGTGCCAGGCTCACCTGTAATGGCCACCGTAAAACCCTTCGGTATCCCACCCTCAAGCATAGCGTCTAATTCCGGTATACCAGTTGATAAACGCTCAATGGACATCTGGAACACCTAGCTTCTACTTCTAAAATACAAAATACTAAATACTTTAGGTAACAATCTAAAATCTGCTGGTCTAAATTAATTGGCTTAATACTGGAAAATATTTGGTTTTATATTTAAGTAAACCAGCGGACCCTTCTCTTTAGGAAGCCGAGTTATCTTAGCACTAACAGCATTATATATGCTTAGCGGGTCGGGCGCTATTGAGATCGTATTTTTACTGGTTTTTCGGATGCGCTTAGCTATCTCCTCAATTATTAAGTTCTCAGCTATAAATTCAACCATGCATATTTCGCCCTGATTCACAAGCTTCCTAATGGCTATATTCTTTAGCTCAGATTTATAGTCCATGTTCTGGTAGATTTTCCTAGCTCTTCCAATTTTTTCCATGTAGTCTGGTGGCATCTCAAACTTGGTGGATAGGACCCTAACCCGCTCTCGCCACTTATTAAGCCACATGCCAGCCCAGAAGTTTATTGATGCCTTAAGATCTTCTATTTTGCCTTTAAAGTAACCTTCAAGGCTCTTATAGACCGCTCGACTATCATCAGTATTTAATCTAACTTTTAGCCATGTCTCGAGATCTCTAGAGGCATATACCACCATCTGATAATCCAGCGTATAGGGTTTAAACTGCGGTATGTAGCCTTCAAACGCCTCGATAAGCAACGAAAAGACTTTATTGCGGAGGTTTATGGCACTCATTGGATACACACACAACTATTTCTTAATAGTTAGAGGTGGAATTTAAAAGTTGCTAAACTTAGGTATTATGTGATAAATTAGCCCAATTTTGATAAATTCCTTTTATAGCGGCAGATCTGAAACCCTAGGCAAACCATCTCTAGCGCCCATCTTAGTTAGACATCTTGAGGCAACAAAATTTCCTAGAATGCCGCATTCCCTAAGACTTTTCCCCCTAAGAAGCCCATATATGAAGCCAGCGCAGAAAGCATCTCCAGCGCCAGTTGTATCAATAACCTCAACTTTAAATGGCCCTATTAGATGGCTTTCCCTACCATTCGTAACGTAGCACCCCCTCTCACCCAACTTAACAGCCACTATCTCAGCACCCTCCTCTAGAAGGATCTTAGCGCCCTCACGGTAATCCATGCCAGTTAAAAGTTTTATTTCATTCTCGCTTGGCAGAATCGCATAACATTTACTTATGATTGGCTTAAGAGCATTCAGCCCCTTACGCGCATAAATAATTCCAGGGTCAAAAGTAACCTTTACCTCCGGAAACTCTTTTATAAGCTTTTTCTGTGCTTCAAAGGGTAGGTTCCCGGCAAAAGAAGTTAAATGTAGGATTCTTGCGCCTCTAACATAACTTGGGTTAATTTCCTCATATCTCAATGTATCATTGACCCCCGGGTCGAGGTATAGCGCTCTATGCCCCCTCTGATCCACAAAGCCCATAACCACACCGCTTCTACCATTCTTCGAAACGACTACTCCCCCTACATCAACACCCTCACTTATGAAGGATTCTAGTAGAAGTTTACCCTCCCTATCCTCAGCAACCTTACCTATGTAACCAACTTTTACACTAAGCCGAGCTAACCCAACAGCCGTATTTGCGGCCGAACCTCCAGGTGACTCCTTAAAATCTAATATTACGCTCTCCTCGTCCGCTCCCGCCAACCTATCAACCCTATAAAGTTTATCGACGTTAAGAGCCCCAAAACAAACTGCTTCAAGATTCATGAGAGGACCTCTCTCAGATAAATCTTATATTTGCCGAGTCTCCCACCATAATTTCCAGCCGAAACCCTAACAACTCCCTTAACGTCTAGCACAGCTTTAATCCCCACTCTCATAGCTTCCCTAACGGATTCCAATGTTAACCCGTTTATTACTATTTCAGGTATATAGCGGACGCCCTCCGGAACTTTAGATTCGGCGCCAATCCTATCCTTAAGCGATGGGCAGTACGGGTGATTCGTTGTCGGACCTATCTGCGGAAACCTCGTTTCAGGTTTTGAGCCAGCTGAGCAAATATCAAAGGGGGTGATCACCCCGCCAACATGACTTATAGCTTTTAGGGCTTTTTTGCCGGCTTCAAGAACAGCCCTCTTAGTTCGGCACATATACCAGAAGTTTCCGCCCATAACCCCGCGCCCATAACCTAAGAAGCGTTCAATCTTAAAGTCTGGAACCATTATTGGAACTATTATCATTTCACGCCTATATTGCTCCTCAATCCACTCGTAGCCATCCCCGCAATGCCCTATTAATTCCAGAGCGTCAACTTTACCTATTGGGTTTGGGCAAGCATCAAAAACAGATGTGAAAGGTTTAACAAGAATATCCTGCCTAACCCTATATGAGAACTCCCTGTAAAATTTTTTGACGACATCTTCCAGGGTTTTTCTTTCATCTATTCCACTCCAGAACTGGAGTATGACGCCCCAACGCCCATCAGGAGTCTCATTCTTTGGAACCCAGCGTTCTATTCCACCCTCAACTCTACCTATAACCGTTGATGGAGTCGCCGTTGAGTCTTCAGCAGCCCTTCTAAGCGTTCCCCTATCGCTTGCAGTGACAAGAATTCTAAAATATAATCCCTCAAAAGCTTCAGCATAAGTATCCTCAATAATCGCGCTCAGATGCAAGCCACCCCCAATAAATTTAATGCTGAAAGATATATTCTCCAGCTTCCTTAAATTTTCTTAATAACCTAAAAAATTACTGAATTTCCTCAGCCCAGCGTTCCAATAGCTTCTCCCCTAACCGTTTTCCTAAAGGCTGTGCTCTCATGCATTAAGCGTTCCATGTTTTTAGGAGTTATCCTTTCAACCCACGGGGCCTTCTCAGGATATAGGCTTCTTAAGCGTTCAATCAAGTGTGAGCTACAATAATCTTCTAACATTTTTATGTCCCAGTTTTCCGCTAAGTTGAGCACGTGCTCCTTGCCAAATCTTTTGAACTGTTCAGCTAATATTGCCAGCACTATTGTATGATGCGATAAAACAGCTATTTCAGCCTCTCTTATAGCATAGCTATTTCCATTAAATGATATAGTTAAGCCACCGCTATTTCTGACCAGCCTAAATGGCTCAACATCAGTTATACTATCACCAACATAAATTATTGAGGATAGGCCCCCACCAAAAATTGCCGCTATCTCCCTAACAGCCCTAGCCTTCTCATATCCACCAACCGGATTAATTTCCTTCAGCGCCACACCTATCTTCATCTTGGGTATTTCCGTCCAGAAGACTTCATCGAGACGCCTTATAGTTTTCTGCGTATCTGGCGGCAGATCGCTTATGGATTTTGCGCCGGGAGGAATCTCTATCATTGGCATCTTAACTATTTCTTCCCTTAAGGCTTTTAAGCGCTCAATCTCCTCGCTAGGTACCTCATATTTATCTATGTTGATTTTTGTGCAGTAAACGTTCTCTCTAGGGAAACCTATGGCATCGCATAAGGCATTTATGTAGGGCTCATAGCTTGTGCTGACTATAAAGGACGGCATTATTGATCTAATGTAATTCAGCGTTTCGCCAGCTCCTGGAACTAGCAGAAGAGACTCCGATGAGAAACGCCTCATCAGCTCGCTTGTTGCGCCATGAGCCCTTAAAAACGGCACTATTAGCTTGAGCGTGTCCCCAGCTTTATATCCAGGCTTCCTCACAATATCGGCTAAGACATCATCATACCTGCTTACTATCGTAAAAAATCTGTCTCCATCTGGGATAATCCAGCTTGAGAGCTCAAATGCGTTGTCATTCTTTGATATTGGGCCCTCACAATCAGTTATAAAAATCCTCACCATAAACGCTTCCTCAGGGACTCCATATGCCTTATGCTCTTCTCAATATGCTCTTTCGAGGCTATATCCATCCTATACCATAGGGCTCCTCCTCTAATGGCTTTTATACCCTCCATGGCTATTTCACGTGCGCTCTGAATATCATCGCCAATGCCAACTGTGCATACTGCTCTAGACGATAGCGCATATGTTTTCCCATCATCCCGAACCTCCATGGAGCCTGGATAAATCCTAATGTTATCACCATACTTAGCTGAGAGCCTTTCAGCTTCATCCAGGATAACTGGCGTACCTATTTCATCCTTGTTAACCATGTGCGGGAAAGCATCTACATATCCACCATACTTTGGCGGCACCTTATAAACTACTACAGCAGCCTTTTCATCAACGTTAACCCTTGTTAGAGTCCCCTCAATCATTCTGAGGCAGATGTCAACAAAATCATCCTTTAAGAGGGATAAGATTGGGATTATCTCCGGATCACCAGGCCTACTATTATTTTCTAGAATCATTGGACCCTTACCCGTGTGAATGAATGCCTCATAAAACGGTATCCCGCGTAAATTCGGGTTGGAGCTCCCACCCTTAAGTTCATCAAATATTCTTTCAACTATCCTTTTTTCTTCCTCCCAGTCTTCAGTCCTCATGAACGGTAGAATATTGCCTCTACCCTTATATGTGCCCATGCCGCCAGTATTAGGCCCCCTATCGCCATCAAAAGCCCTTTTGTAATCTCTTGTTTCAGGTAGGGGAACAATGTGTTTACCATCACAGAAGGCTTGAAAACTTGATTCCTCACCCTCAATCTTCTCTTCAACTATAACTGGCCCCACACTAAAATTCGCCAGGAAATGTTCGAGAATTTCCTCGCGGGTATTAAAGTGGTCCCCCCAGACGCCAACCCCCTTTCCAGCAGCCGGCGCATCAGGTTTAACAGCCACCTTATTCTCGAGCTCATCTAACCATTTAAATAGGTCCTTTTTTACGTCATCTAAGCTCTCATAGTCTTTCGGGTCAAAAACTTTAAACCTTGGATTTACTTCTGGAGTAACCTCCTGAAAAAGTAACCTCTGTAAAACTTTACTTCTTTCAAGAGCATACTCTTTAGTTGGGCAAATCATTGGAATATTAAGGTTACCCTCAATTAGGTCTCTTACGCCCTCAATTATTGGTTTTTCAGGGCCGACTATACCAAAGTCTATTTCATCCCTATGTTTCTCAGCAAACCTATATATGGCCTCAACATTAAGGTCTGGGATCACAACATGTTCTTTAGCCTTGCTAACATTAAACGGATTCCTCTGTCTATCGGCGATGTAGAGCTCAACTTTATATTCTTGGCTCCTTGCAAAAGCATCAACCATAGCTGCCTCCCTAGAACCATAGGAAACAATGAGAATGCCGACGCGTTCCATTAGGCGCTCACCAAAATCATTATAGGTTAACAGCGCCGTTAAAAGTTTTGTGAAACCCTTAAACCCACGATTAGAATTATAGGGAAAACTCCGGAAGATAGCAAGTCTTTTAAGGATACTAGCGGAGAGGAATTATTCTGAGGAGAAAGATCGCTATGAAGGAGCCGCCTGCAATAATTGGTATTGGTAGAACAAGGTTTGGTGAGCATTACGAGCTGGATCCAGAGGACTTGATTGATGAAGCCGGATTAATGGCCCTAGATTCAGCTGGAATAGAGCGGAAAGATTTAGATGCCTGCTATATTTCAGATTATCTGCTGCAAGTTACAAATAAAATAGGCTTAGAAGAGGGATTCATGTCTCAGATTCTGGAGATGAATATACCGATTGAGAAGATGAGGTCCTTCAGCTCCGCATTATTAAATGCATGTAACGCTATAGAGGCTGGAAAGTATGATATTGTTCTCGTCGGCGGAATGGAGAAGATGACTGACAGATTAAGCAAAATAAGGGATAACCTAATGCTTCTAGTGGATCACTGGAGCTACTATGCTGGTGGAGCGCCTGAAGCAAACCATGAATTATTGCTTAGGGAATACGCTAAAAAATATAATGTCCACGGCGACAACTGGCAGAAGCTTATGACGACGCTTGCCTATATATCAGTGAAAAATCACCGCAACGCTGTCCTGAACGAGTATGCACACTTCCGGAGAGAGATTGACGTTAAGAGGGTTTTTGCCGCTAGGGCTGAGGAGCGAAAGATTTTGGGGCTTTATGATTTCGCGCCCATATCTGATGGGGCAACAGCCATAATATTGGCAAGTCCCAAAAAAGCTAGAGAATACACTGATAATCTAATTTATGTACTTGCTTCATCTCTGGCAACGGACTTTATATCCTATCCCTCCAGACTTTACAGAGCTGGTTTCACGGCTAGCAGAATAGCTATGGAGAAAGCCCTAAAAATGGCGAACATAAGCCTAAAAGATGTAAAGATTCTAGAGGTCTACGATCAGTCAACGGTTCTCGAGATGGTTTCACTTGAGGATATGGGCTTTGTTGAAAGGGGGACAGCTTGGATAAAACTCTATAGGAACTTTGAGGATTTTAAGGGCTTCTATGATATTGATGGAAAGCAGGTTTACGTGAACACTAATGGCGGATTAAAGGCTGATGGGAACCCTCTGGGAGCGACTGGTGGAGCGCAAGTATTTGAGGTTGTTGAGCAGCTTAGGGGCGAGGCTGGTCAGAGGCAGATAAAACCTGATGGTGACCTATTATATGGTTGCGTCCAGGAGATCGAGGGATTTGGAACAAAAGTTTATGTTCATATTTTAGGGAGGGAGAAAAGTGGGCAGTGAGCCGATAGAGAGGAGAGTCTCATATATAGGGGATAGGCTTAAAGGGAGCAGATGCCCCTTCTGCGGAAAAGAATATTTTAGAACTAGGAAGTATTGTGGGAGCTGCGGTAGAAAGAGCCTTGGGAAGATGGAGGATATAGACTTCTTCTATGAGGAGGGTGTTTTAGAGACATGTACGGTTGTTAGGGAGCCTACCAATAGATTCACCAGGTTAGGAGCCTACATTTATGGGATAATATCCTTCCATGATGGAAAAGTTAGGGTTCCCGGAAGACTAACGGACATAATCATAAAGGGCGATGAAGATATCAACATTGAGAATCTTGAGGGCAGAGAGGTTGTGCCAAGATTTAGGCGAAGATACTCCGTTGATAAGAGCGACATTATACCCACAATATCACTAGCATTCACCTTCGCTGACGAATACTACCCATATCAACAGTATAACATTGTTAAACCAAGTAAAGGATACAATATTCCTGGAATAGTTGGTTACGGCGTGTACATATCGAGGTTTAGAATTAAGGAGGGCATGATGGAGCGCTCAGTTCCATTTATAGATGAAGATGCTATAACGGCGGCAGTTGAAGCTGGGAAGCTCGCCCTAATACATTCCGGCGTTGATCATAGGCTTATTGGCAAAATCTATGTGGGTTCAGAATCAAACCCCTACGCGGTTAACCCGATAGCGTCAAAGGTTGCGCAGGTTCTTAAGCTTGGTGAGGAGGAGAAGGCTGAGGGAGTTCAGGGAGTAGATGCCGTTGACACTGAGTTTGCATGCAAGGCTGCAACGAGCATGTTTAAGGATGCAATGGCGCTAGTATATTATCCCAGGGATCCAATGGATTACGTGATGGTTATAGGTGCTGATAACGCTCAAGCTGCACCAAGAGGGGAGCCTGGAGGGGAACTAGATTTCTTCGTTGGATTTGGTGGGGCAGCGTTCATATTTGGCATGAAGGATGTTATAGCGGAGGTTGAGGGATGGTATTCATGTACATCTGACACGCCAGACTTCTGGAGAAGAGATTTAGAACCATATCCAAGGCATGGTGGGAGATTCACTGGTGAACCAGCCTACTTCAAGCATATTGTGAAGGCCGGTAAAAAACTCATGGAGAAGATGAACCTTAAACCCAGCGATATAGACTACTTTGTCTGCCATCAGCCTAACCCAGCCTTCCCGGCTAGAGCCGCTGCAACCCTGGGATTTAAGCCGGAGCAGTATCTGCCGGGACTTCAAGTCTCAAAGTTCGGTAATACGTACTCTGGCTCCTCACCAATAGGTTTAGCCGCCATACTGGATCAAGCTGAACCACATAAGAGGATAATGATCGTGAGCTATGGTTCCGGCGCGGGAAGCGATGCATACATATTTGTTACAACAAGCCAAATTAAGGACAAGAGGGAACGCCAAAAATTCACGGTTAAATATCAGGCTGAAAATAAATTCATAAACTACGTAGACTACCCAACTTATAGAAGATTTAAAGAGGGACTCTAAAAGGTAGATGCCATAATACGGAAAAGCTTATATTTAGCATTAATGCTTTTATTCACCGCTAACATCATAGTGGTTAAGGTTGGGAAGAACATCTTCTCACCTTCTCCACTTTGATGTTAGTTTCCGCGATACAGGACGAAAAGAATAGATGCCGACTGAAAAATGCAGGTTTGAGATGCCATCCGCATTGAGGAAATTTAGGGATCCCTTTTATAGCAGATTAAGGAGGACGAAGGCTTTTCACCCATTAATCCTCAGGAGAACCGCTCCTGGAATCGCGGAAAAATTTCCATACATAATTCGATAAAAAGGAGGAAAATTTGGAATGAAAATTAGGGAATTGAGGGATGGAATGCGTAAAGTCAACCTGGTAGCGAAGGTTTTAGAGATCTCTGAGCCGCGTGAGGTTGTATCCAGATTTAGTGGAGAAACCTTTAGGGTTGCCGATGCAATAATAGGTGACGAAACAGGCACAATAAAGCTCTCACTATGGAATGAGCAGATAGAGAGAGTAAACGTAAATGACACGATAAAGATTGAGAACGGTTACGTCAGATCATTTAGGGGAGAAAGACAGCTAAACGTTGGCAGATATGGGAAGCTAACCGTCCTGTAAAGCGGAAAAATAAACTGTATGCGAGGTGAAAAAATGCAAAATGAGAGAAGGGAGGGAAGAAGATTTAGTAGGGGACGCGGCAGAACATTTCCACCTAAACCAGTTGAGCTAGGAAAGGAATATGACGTCGAAGTCAGAGAAGTCAGCCGTAGAGGGGATGGAGTAGCCAGAATACAAGGTCTAGTAACATTTATACCTAACGCTAAGCCAGGGGACCACGTGAGAGTTAAAATAACCAGAATAAGCCGGAGATTTGCGGAAGCCGAAATCGTCAGTCCATCCAAGTAAGAGGCAAAGCAACTGGGTTTCAAAGCAGATTATAGTTCTCCCGCTAACTTTTATACTTTATTTTTTATTTTTAAATTTAACTCGAATTTTTAAAGGAATATAACTGAAAATTTTTGGTATTTTAAAGTGTAAGATAAGCAATGCGCACATTACTCCTATTACTCCGATAACCAATATTAACCGAGTATAATCTTTTTTCCAAATAGCTTTCACTTCCCTTGGGCCATCAACATAAATCTCAACAGTTCTTTCATCTATAATTCTATCTTTCTCCGGATTTAAGCCCTCAAAGTGATCAAAAACTTCCAAGATTAGGAAGCCAAATTCGGTTCTTTCAAGTTTTATCGTAGCATATTTACCTTCATAGTACCATCCAGACCCGCTAATACTCCCGTACTCAGTATCTGCGGAAACGTAATACATTCCTATCTTGGGGATTAACGCATTTAACAACTCCGCCCTCCACCTTTCCGCTTTCGGATCATAAGCTCCAAATCCAGAACAAAACTCCCAATAGCACCAAGCTATATTTCTCTTTTCCGCCTCTCTAGCCACGAAATATGTCCATCTAACCCTAGAGTCCATGTCAGCTTTACTGTAGGCCCCAAACTCTCCAAGTAAAAGTGGAATGTTCCCATGTTCCATAGCCCATTTAACCGCAATATCTAGTTCATCTCTAATCTGCTTCTGTTCGCTTTCCGTCCCCAACCATTTTTTGCCAACTGGCGGAGATGGATTAACCCATTCAGCTCCTTGATGGGTGAACTCGAATGGTGTGTAAAGATGGAATGTAACTATCATGTTTTTATCAGGGGGTAACACCAAATCCCTAAGGTTATAAACACTGTTCCATCCAACTGGACCCACAATTATCTTTCTCGTCGGATTACTTTCCCTTATAATTTTAATAGCATGTAGGAGCAGATCATTCCATAATTCGCTTGTTAGCGCATCATGCGGCTCATTAAGCAATTCAAAGCATAGACCTTCAGGATAATCTTTATAACGCTCAGATATCTGTCTCCAAAGGGCGAGAAAGCGCTCCCTATGCCCTAAAGGATCACGCATTATTTCTTCATAATGATGGACGTTTATTATAACTGTTAAATTCTGTTCCAAAGCCTTATTTATGACGTGATCCACTCTCTTAAAGAACTCATCACTAATTTTATATGGTGTTTCCTCTTCAGCGTGAGCTGACCATCTTATCGGTATTCTAACGGTATCAAAACCAGCCTCCCTTATTATGCTAAAATATTCATCTTTTATGTAGACCCCCCACATACCTTCCTTAGGAGCTTCGAGAGCGTTCCCAATATTTATTCCCCTACTCATTTTAGGTCTCATCTCACCACTATAACCTTGAGTGCTTAGTAAACCACCGTAATTTTCTCTCAAAAATATAGAGTACACCACGATTGAAATTAAAGTTAATATTGCAGCATCATAGGGATCGCTTACACTTTTACCGAATAAAGTTCTATTGGGTTTCATGAACATTTAATCCTTTAACAAGCTTTAATAAGATCCAGATCCTTAAATGATCTCTAACATGGGGATCATTCCATATCTGCCAGCGTCAGTTTTTTAGCGCCTTTCTCAAGCATCTCTTTTATTGCCCTCTCTATGTCTCCGGGATTCACATCTATTCCTTTAATGGCATCCTCTAGGAGAAAGACTTCAAAACCATATTTTAGTGCGTCTAAAACAGTGTTCTTGACGCAGTATTCTGTTGCAAGCCCCCCAATGAAAACCCTTTTTACACCAGCCCTCTTCAATATACCATTCAAATCAGTACCCTCAAAGCCTGAATAAGCCTCTCTCCACGGGTCCGTAGCTTTAGATATGATGATTGCCCCATCTGGAAGCTTTAGATTAGGATGAAAACTCGCGCCATAAGTTCCCTGAATGCAATGTGGCGGCCAGGGGCCACCATAATCCCTAAATGAGGAATGATTCGACGGATGCCAATCCCTTGTGGCAACTATTAGTGCGCCAGCGGAATTAAATTTCCTTATATAATTGTTTAATATTGGAATAATTTTGTCGCCGTCTGGAACTGGTAGGGCGCCTCCGGGACAGAAATCGACTTGAACATCAACCACTATCAGAGCATCGCTTCCGCCCTCAATCCTATACTTCAACAGCACCGCCCCAAAATAAAAATAACGAAGTTATAAAATTTAAATATTCCTGAGAACTAGAGAACTTCTAAACGGAATTTTTATCTTTCTTATTTTTTTCTTTGTGGCTTAATTTTTACTGGCTCTTGAAGATTTCTCCCTCTTTTCTCCAATTCTATTCTTTTTCTACTGTTTTCTTATAATTCGGGTTTATTTTTCAGTTAAATCTGTGAATTT
>Ga0105158_1000508_pt1 | contig 16681 bp, 17 predicted proteins | sample LHCtaG_FD_81567 | JGI IMG/M metagenome (GOLD analysis project Ga0105158, IMG submission 81567) | Hot spring microbial communities from Little Hot Creek, USA to study Microbial Dark Matter (Phase II) - LHC4sed_matched | ecosystem: Environmental > Aquatic > Thermal springs > Hot (42-90C) >...
AGTTTTAGAGAAAATCTCCACGCGGATAACTAGCGAAATACCCGAAGTCGTTAGAGTGGTTTACGATATAACCCACAAACCACCAGCAACAATAGAATGGGAATAAAAGGCTCATTAAACCCTTGATTTGGCCATTAAGTCTTCAATTTTCGCCTTTTTCGGCAAATTGACATGTTTAACCAACTCATTAACAACGGTTTCGAAAACTTTTTTGCCCTTTTCAGCTGAGGCTGTTGTTGACTTTCCAAAAACACCCAAGGTGGTGTAGTCTGCCGTGTCTAAAGGAAGGGTTATGCCATAAACTTCAACAGCATGTTTGCGGACTTCTTCGTCAACAGCCTTATTCACGTTGACAAGATGGGGATGCAAAGCCAAATTCATGGAAGTTTCCTCAGCCCCCGCGTGTCCTCTCTCCTCTAGACTGAATATGTCTGGTAAGAGTTTACTGGCTGCTGGCCACCATTGGAAAATGGAGACAAAGATTCCCTTCTCCCTCAATTCTCTAGCTAGCTCATTTAGGGCGTTCAAATTTCCGCCGTGACCGTTAACTATGACTATTTTCCTAACGCCATAATAACGAAGAGATAGGCAAACCTCCTTAACATAGTTTTTCAGAGTTTTAGGCGAAACGTGAACTGTGCCCCAAAACTGTCTGTGGTGATGGCTTACACCGAAGGGTATAACTTGTAAACAAACAACTCCGGTGCGTTTGGCTGCTTCATCAGCAATCGCCTTAGCAATAAAATGGTCTGTTCCAAGAGGGTTTTGAGGGCCATGCTGTTCATTTGAACCAACTGGAAGTATGGCGATATCGTTTTTGCTGAAATACTCCTTCGCCTCAACCCAACTCATCTCATGAAGTAAAGCCTTCACAACTATCACCGTCCACGAAACTGTTTTATTACAACGGTTTGGAATATTAAGCTTGCATCTAAACCATAATGAATGCTTTGAAGGTGCTAAACTCATGAGCAGATCCATAACAAAACTGAAAACTTTAAGCCGCACAAGTCTACAAGCAGCGTTCATCGGTGGAAGTGAGGCAATCCTAAGGAGCGTATCTGACAATGTTAAGTTCTAGAAGACTGTTTGGGACAAACGGAATTCGGGGAGTAGTTAACAAGGAATTAACCCCAGAGTTAGCGGCAAAAATTGGAGCGACCGTAGGAACATTCTTCCAAGGTGGAAAATTGATAGTTGGGCATGACGCCAGAACAAGTAGTCCAATGCTTACAAAGGCAGTAATAGCAGGGTTAAACGCTGCTGGATGCTCTGTTCTTTTTGCTGGAATGGCACCCACACCGGCACTGCAGTTTGCTGTGAAAAACCATGGAATGGCCGGTGGGGTCATAGTAACAGCCTCCCATAATCCCCCAGAATATAATGGAATAAAGGTTGTATGGAGCGATGGAATAGAAATTTCACGGGAACAAGAGATAGAGATTGAAAACATATTCTTCGAGGGAAAAATGTTCTACGCTAAATGGAACGATTTGGGGGAAGTGCAAACGCTTGACGGGGTTATCGATGAATATATTGAGGCTATTAAAAAGCACGTTGATACTGCTGCGATAGCGGAAAAAGGTTATCATGTTGTTGTAGATGCAGCAAACAGCGTAGCCGCCCTTGCAGTCCCAAAACTTCTTAGGGACTTAGGTTGCAAGGTAACAACGATAAACGCGAACATTGATGGAACATTTCCAGCAAGACCGCCGGAACCCCGACCTGAAAATCTTAAAGATTTAGCCCTAGCTGTCAGAGCAGTGGGTGCAGACTTGGGAGTGGCGTTTGACGGAGACGCTGACCGCTCAATATTTGTCGGTGAAAATGGGGAAATCCACTGGGGGGATAAAACATTCGCGTTGGTTGAAAAGGATTTTCTAATGCGGAATCCAGGCGAGAAAGTTGTTTCGCCCATCAGTTCATCAACACTGGTTAAGGATATTGCTGACGCCTACGGGGGAGAAGTGGTTTGGACAAAGGTTGGAAGCGTAACAGTTTCCCACACCATGAAGAGGTTGAATGCGAAGCTTGGTGGAGAGGAAAACGGCGGAATCTTCTATGGACCCCACCAAGCTGTTAGAGACGGGGGAATGGCGACAGCCCTAATATTAGGTATAATGGCTAAGTCGGGTAAGAGGCTTTCCCAATTATTAGATGAGCTTCCAAAATATTTTATCGAGAAGGGCAAAGTTGAATGTCCCACTGAGCTTAAAGAAAAGGTTCTAGAGAGACTTATCGAACAAACGAAAGGGTTAAACACCAACACAATTGATGGAGTTAAAATATGGTTTGAAGATAAAAGCTCCATTCTGATGAGGCCCAGCGGAACCGAGCCTTTGTATAGGCTTTACGCTGAAGCAAAAACTAGGGAGAGAGCTGAAGAACTCATTCGAGACTTCAGTTTAAAGCTTAAAAGGATAATTGACAGTGTAAAAAAAGGCTAGTGCAGCTTTCTGCAAATCTGGAGAAAATCAAATGTTGTCAAAAGCAAACGCAGAAACCATGCAAAATGAAAATTCAGAGCAAAGCGAAAAGTCCACCGTTGGCATTGTAGGCTGTGATCGAAATGGAATCCTCCATGCATGTCTCTTCGCAGAAGCAGGATTTAAGGTTGTATGCACCGACGAAGACCGAGCATTGGTGGAACGCATTTCGAAAGGCAAGGTTTCATTTTTAAAACATGAAGTGGAGCCCATTCTCCGAAAAAACCTAAGGAATGGGATGCTGACAACGGCAAACCGTTTGGAAGATGTGGAAGCCCAAAGCAGCATCATGATAGTTACAACTCCTACCGCAGTAAATGAAAAGGGCGTGGTAGACTATTCAAACATTGAGAAGACGCTGAAGAAGATTGGTTTAAGTCTCTGCAGAGACAAGTTAATAATCATTGCAAGTGTGGTTGGAGTTGGCGTAACGGAAAACATTCTTAAAGAGGTTTTGGAAAACGCTTCTGGACTTAAAGTGGGTGTGGATTTTTATTTTGCATACAGTCCTGTTCCGTTTTTCAAGGAACAAACGCTAAAGAGCTTGGAGTGTTGGAGGCGGCTTGTCGCAGCGCAAGACGTAACCAGCCTGGAAAAAGCTTCAAAGGTTATAGGCGCTATAACAAAAGAGTCGCCCATAAAAACCTTAAATATAAGGGCAGCGGAAGCAGCGGTGCTCTTTGAGGCTGCATGCACAAATGTCGGTTTTGCGTTGGCTAACGAGTTTGCCCATTTCTGTGAGCAAACGGGCGTAGATTACTTGGCAGTTCAGAGTCTACTGATGCCCAACATAAAGATTTCTTTACATCCTACATTGGAATGCAAAAGCAGTTATGAAGCCTCTATTTTATTGGAGAAGGCAGAAAGCAGCGGTGTTAAATTTTTGGTTTCACAGGCTGCTTTAAAGTCAAATGAGGAAACATTAAAGCATGGAATCACCCTAGTTCAGGAAGCGTTGAAGGAATGCGGGAAAACCGTGCGAAGAGCAAAAATCGCGTTGCTTGGGGTTTCTCAAATGCGGAATATGGCGGATTCCCCTAAAAATTCATTTAGAAAGTTTGTTAGTATACTCGAAAACAAGCGGGCAAGATTAAGCCCATACGACCCCTACTTATTACAGAGAGCTTCAGCTGACGCCGAAAAAGCATTCTTGGCGAAAAGCTTGACGGAGGCGGTGGAGGGGGCAGACTGCATAGTCATATTCACCGGGCACGACCAGTTCAAGCGGTTGAATTTAAAGAAGCTTAAGCTTTTGGCAAAAATGCCAGCAGCCATCGTCGATTTTGAAGGCATTTTAGACCCTGAAAGGGTGGAGGCTGAAGGCTTCATATATCGTGGTTTAGGGAGAGGAGTGTGGAAAAAATGAAAAAGCTTGGAGTTGCAGTTGTTGGCGCGGGTTTTTGGGGGAGAAACCACGCAAGAGTATTTAGTGAGTTGGAGGAAACGAAGCTTTTAGCAGTGTGTGATATCGATGCCGAAAGGGCGAAAAAAGTGGCTAATCAGTTTGGCGCTGAAGCCTATGTGGAAACCGGAAGAATGTTGAAGAGAAAAGACATAGAAGCGGTAAGCATATGCACATGGTCAACAAGCCTCGCGAAGGAAGCGCTAAAAGCACTAAAAGCGGGAAAACATGTTCTAGTTGAAAAGCCTATGGCTGCAAACTCAAAGCAGGCAGAGGCATTAATAAAAACAGCAGAAATGGAGGGGCTTCACCTATCTGTCGGTTTTTTGATGCGGTTTATTCCGGGGATCCAATACATAAAAAAGGCTATTGAAGAAAAAAGCATAGGAGAACTTGTTTGCGCGACGGCAAAGAGGGTTTCCCAGTGGCCTGAAAGAATAGGGGATATAGGCGTTGTTAAAGACTTAGCAATTCATGATATAGACATAACGCGATACCTCTTTGGCGACGACCCTATAGCCGTTTACGCAAAGACCGGAAACATGAGACATAAGCTTTTTGAAGATTACGCCCACATCATGCTAACTTTTAAAGAGGGGAAAAACGCCTTCATCGAATCTAATTGGCTGACGCCGTATAAAACCCGTGTTTTAGTGGTTACTGGAAGCAAGGCCATAGTCAAGCTCGACTATATCACGCAGGAACTGACAATAGAAGATGCCAAAGAAACTGTTCAGCCGAGAATCCCATGGCAGGAACCATTGAAACTTGAGCTTCAACATTTCGCAAACTGCGTTTTTGGGAAAGAGAAGCCTCTTATAACGGGTGAAGATGGCCTAAAAGCTCTGAAAATTGCTGAGGCGGCATTAAAATCTTCGAGAACAGGTAGGCTTGTGAAAATAGGGTAGGCTACTGCCTTTTAAGATTAAAAGGTTTTCCCTCAAGCAAAATTTTCTCTGGAATTTTGTCTTTCCACTTTTTCAAAAAGGGCAGGTCTTCGCTTTCTTTTCGCAGTTCGTCTGGAAGCATTTCTGGAATTTCATCTCTTATGGGGTACCACCTCAAACATTTCGGGCAGACAATTAAGCCTTCGACAATTTCCTCCTTTTCTTCAAAAACATGGAGTTCAAGGGGATGATGTTTGTCAATGGGACAAGCCAATATTTCCATAAGCTTTCTTTTCATAGATACACCTAGCCTAATTAAAGCTTTAGCTTTTAAGAGCGCTTATTAAATTTGCTGTTTTCAGCCTTTAACAGAAATATCTAAAACAATTTGATACCAGTTGGGTCCTGTTGCCCGGACAACTCGGCTGAAGGGTATTTCAAAGTTTACGCTTAACTTTTCAAGCTTACTGGCAACTTTTGCTTTAACCTTTTCAACAGCGTTTTCGTTTCTTCCAGCATGTTCAAAGTCATAGTAGTGTATCCAGCCTTCCCCATTTTTTAATGCTGAAACAGCGTAGGGCAGATACTCGAATGCCTTTTCGGGCAGCGGCATTAAAACCCTATTCGCCCTATTCTTCAATTTTTCGCATATTACGTCTTTTGCATCTCCCTCTGTTGGAATAACTCTTCCATAAACTCTGTTAAGTCTAACATTTTCCTTCATGAACTGTATTGCCGTCGGGTTGATGTCTATGGAATAGATTTTCTCAGCGTTTGAGTGTTTAGCAATCACAATGGAAAAACAGCCTACCCCAGCAAACATGTTTATGACGGTTTCTCCATTTTTAACAAGTTTTGCTATCCGCATCCTCTCATAAAAGAGCCTCGGCGAGAAATAGCATTTTCCTAAGTCAACAGCGAAGAGGCAACTGGATTCCCGGTGAATGGTTGTTGTCTTCTTTTCTCCGGCTACATACTCCAGCTTCCGAAGTCGAAAATCTCCTTGAACCGGGCTTGTTTGAGCTAAAACTGTTTTAACGTTTCTGTGAACCTTCATAATTGCCTCAGCAATCATTGGGCCGTATTTCCATGAATTTTCCGTTAACCGGATAATTGCTATGTCTCCAACAATGTCGTAGGAATTGTAAACTAGGGATAGTTCCTCGCTTGATAGAACTGCTGAAAGAAGCTGTTTTAAGCGTTTCTTCACGCGTCATCCCATTAACAATATTGTTGGGAAATGCTTAAAAGCAACAAGTTCCTCCTCTAAAGAGAACAGCCATGGAAAAGATAACTCCTGGAATAGTTTACGAGTGTGTTAGATGTGGAGCCAAGGTTTCTACAGAAGATCTGGAGCTTCGAGGCGGAGAAATAAAATGCACTGTATGCGGCTATAGGGTTCTGAAGAAGATAAGGCCTCCAGTAGTAAAGCGAGTTCAAGCTAAGTAAGAATGCTCAGCATATGGAACTTGGCTGCAAATTATGGAAGCTTTGCCCTAAGCTAAATTTAGAATAGTTCTTTTTCGCCTATTTTGCGGAGGGCTCTTCCACGAAGCTTTATTGATGGGCCGACAACTTCTTCCGGTTGTTTCTCCACGGTTTTTCTCTTTATGGTTTCGCCGCATATTCCTCTTGGAAGGAGACGCCTTTTGATGCACAACGCGTAAGAGCAGTTTGCCACGTTGCACATGTCTTCAGTCCATCTGCACCACACGCCGTCTCGACGGAAAATGGCAGCGTTCTTGCCACACTTGAACAGTTCACATCTGGGAGAACACATTTTCGCTTGTTCCAAGCTACAACACGACCTTTAAACCGCATAAAATCTTACTTCATCATTTTCAAGCTTTGTCCTGTTAAAATTTTTGAAAACAGTTGATATAAAGTTTTTCCCGCTGGGCTCTTTATTTAGACTCTAGCTTTAAACCTTGGCGCGCCTTCTTCTAACAACCTCCAAAACCATGAAAAGCGCTACAGCCGCCACCATCAAAACTGCGGCTGCAAACCATGCTGTTTCAACAAGGAAGTTGGCCAAGACAACATATTTGGCCAGCTTAACCTCGATGGGGTTGGCTTCGCTTATCGCGTTAACAACGGAACATGTGAGGGATGCGGTTGGCTGATTTTGATTTGCCAAGTACACTTTTATTGTCAAAGTGCCTCCGTTTTCTATAAAGTTGACCATACCATTGGCCCTTGTCTGATTCGAGTTTATTTGGACTCCGTTTCTTTCAAGAACTACTTTGACGTTTGGAATTGGCTGTCCAAAATAGTCGACAACCTTCACATAAATGGGCAGTTTATAAAGAACACAATAAATTGTCAGCGTCTTCCCCTCGAAAAGTTCAACGGTTGTTGCGTTCAATAAAACGCTACCTGAAGAGACTTTAACGTTGTAAATGCCGAAGATGCAGTTAAAGATGACACAACCAGTTTGGTTTGTGTATTTCATGTCGTTTAATCCTCCCATGACTTCTTGAATTTCCACCAGAGCTTCGTCCGGTATTGGGGCGTTGTTCCTATCTACAACTTTAACTTCTAAAGACAGGGTTGGACAGACTATGGTTACATTATTCCATGGAACGAACCCTAGCCCAGCCAGAGTGTCGTTGTTCAAATTAAATGTGCGTCCATAGCGGGAGGCCGCTATTTTGTAGGTTGCGTTTGGAAGAAGCGATTTAAGTTGTGCCATGCCGTTTATGTCCGTTTTAGAAGTGGTTATTTCTGTCTTGTTTTCTATTCCATTCAGTTCCGTTTTGTATGTGATTGTGAGGTTTAATGCCACAAAGGGGATTCTCACCGCCATATCTTGCTGACCTACAACTGTTATGTTAAGGTTTGTGAGCCGACATGATATCTTCAATTTTATGCCTTCGTCTGTAATGTTGAAGCTGGAGACCCCGACTTTAACCCTCTTAAAGTATGCCGTGGCGTTGTATTCGCCTCTTTCAAACCCTCTTGTTGCAACTCCACTTCCATTACTTATAATTTCGTAGGTTTCATTAGCGCGTTTATCATACACTTTTATCAAGACGTTTGATACTGGTTCGCCTGCGAGGTTACATGGAACTATCTCCGTCTTGAAACCCGGAACAGCGAACACTTGTGTGTCGTTGATTTTTTTGGCTGTGGGTTTTGGTTCTATGCTTAAACTGTAATTTCCGATAAGAGCATTGTCTAAGACGCGCCAGCTATATTCCACAGTTCCGTTTGAAACTGGGCATGTGCCATTGTGAATTGTTTTGTCTTTGAACTTTATTGTTATGGTTACGTTGTTGCCGTTAAACTCCCAGTAGTTGACTGCCTTAATTTTAACTGTGTCGCCTCTATGATATTCCGTGCGGTCTGTTAAACCTATAAAAAACGTGTCATGGGCTAGGGTTTGGTTAAAATAGACTTTGTAGGTTCCAGTGTAGTTTGTGTGGGCGCCCCCGAAGTTCTCTGGATAATGAAGTGTTGTGTTTCCCGTGCCTGTGTTTGCTATGTTTATGGATGTGAGCGACCAGTATGTTTCGTTTGCGGGTGTTTTAACGGTGATGTTTGCAGAGTATACGGCCTTTACTCCTCCGGTAATGCTAACTGTAATGTTGATTGTTGTCATGCCTTCTTGGAATTGGGTTGGGTGTTGGGGCTTGTCAACTTTTATGATGTAGGCTGTTTCTATGTAGAACCATGATGGTGGAGAGTCTATGCTGGCGTTTACATCGCGCAGAATCACCGTGTAATTTCCGCCAGGAAGCGGAGGGATGACAAAGGTGCAATTTACAGATTTTTCAGCGGCATAACCCCATGCAACTTGTGTGTTGTTGAATAGGACTGCGTACATGCCGTTTGTGGTGTTTATGGTTCCAATAAGTGTGATGGATTTTCCAACTTTTCCAGTTTTAGTGATAGGGGAAATAGAAATTATCTTTACATCCGCGTAAACTTGCAGGGGGAACGGTTGGGAGAAAATCGTTAAAACGAGCATAACTATTAATGCGTTTATGGTCATTGTCTTTTTGTTCAATTTAGTCGCACTCCAATCAATTATTGTTGTGTTTTAAGCGATGTGAACATTTACTATTAACGGCGCATTTTAAACTTTACCTTCCTCTGGGATGCTTTAAGTTTTGGGTTTAAGCCGCAAACCTTTAAAAACACGCATCTAACAAGACTTAGCACTGGTTGGAGCGCATGACGGATGATTGATGAAATCCTAAGCCTTGTTGAAAGGCACGAGCAATGGCGTGGAAAAGAGTGTTTAAACCTTATCCCATCCGAAAATGTTATGAGCCCTACTGTGCGAGGCCTTTTGGCTTCCGAGCTTGGACACCGTTACACGGCGAGAGACCGCTTCTACATGGGCACACGTTTCATGGACGAAATTGAACAGTACGGTGAGAATCTAGCGAGAGAGGTTTTCAGGGCGGAAACTGCTGACCTTCGCCCGCTTTCTGGACACATTGCCGACATGATTTTTCTAGCATCTTTTACCAAACCAGGAGACGTACTCATGTGTGTTTCTCCGGAGGATGGTGGTTATCCAGGTTTGTGGTATGATGGGTTGGCCGGGCTTTTGGGTTTGAAGGCTGTCCCATTGCCCTTTTCGAGAGAAAATATGAAAGTCGACGTGGAAAAGACGAAAGAAGCCATAAAACGGTTTAAGCCAAAAGTGTTGGTTTTTGGGGCTAGCCTAATTCTTTTCCCCCATCCGGTCAAAGAGTTGGCGGAAACCGCGCATGAATGCGGCGCAATCGTGGGATTCGACGGTTCCCACGTTTTGGGGTTGATTGCTGGAAAACATTTCCAAGATCCGTTAAAGGAAGGCGCCCACGCCCTTTTCGGCTCGACGCATAAGTCCTTCTTCGGCCCTCAGGGCGGTATAATTTTGGCGGATAAGGAGCACGGCGAAGCTGTGAAAGCCAAAGTTTATCCGAGGTTTGTGGATAATGCCCACTGGAACCGCATCGTCGCTTTAACTTTGGCTTTGGCTGAAATGCAGAAGTTCGGCAGAGACTATGCCGGGCAAGTGGTTCGCAACGCTAAGGCTTTAGCTAAAGCTTTATACGACTATGGTTTTTCAGTGAAATGTTCAAGGCTCGGCTTCACGGAGTCCCATCAAGTCATAGTGGATTTTGGAGGCTATGAAGGGGGCAGAGAAGTTGCCGAAAAACTTCAAAAAGCCAACATAATTGTTGACTGTGTTGTAAGGCTTGGAACATGCGAAGTCACAAGGCGGGGAATGAAGGAGGAGGAGATGGCTAAAATAGCTGAACTTATAAAGCGAACAGTCCTCGACGAGGAGAACTCCGAGACCGTTAAAAGAGAAGTGGTTAAGATTTGTTCAGAATTCCAAAACATTGAATACTGCTTCAAATAGCCAAAAAGATCACTTTATAAAAGCGATTTCTCCCTTTTACAAGCTGGTTAAAAGATGAGCCTTGTCCCAGACGCGCTGATTGAAGCGTTAAAAAAGCACAAGTATCACTTGGTTGGTAGACATTCAGCCGTTAAGCGATGCAGATGGCTTTATGAGTCGCTCATCCACGGAAGACCATGCTACAAACAGAAGTTTTACGGAATAAAATCTCACCAATGTATTCAAATGACCCCAGCGCTCTTCTACTGCACACAAAGGTGCCTCTTCTGTTGGAGAGCCCAAAGCGGAGACCTCCAAATCACATGGGAAGAAACCAAACTGCCAGCCTGGGACTCGCCAGAAGAAATCGTTGAAGGAAGCATAAAGGCGCAGTTGGCGATTTTAAGCGGATATAAGGGAAATCCCAAAGCAGACCCCCAAAAGTTTATGGAAGCGTTAAGACCTCGTCACGCGGCCATAAGCCTGACAGGTGAGCCCACCCTCTACGAGCCTATAGGAGAGCTTATCCATGCCTTCCACAAGAGAGGCTTCACAACTTTTTTGGTTTCTAATGGAACAATGCCATCAGCGCTGGCAAAATTAAGCCATGAGCCCACACAGCTATACGTTTCCGTCTGCGCCCCGAACAAGGAACTCCATAAGAAGGTCTGCCGACCCATCATTCCAGACGCTTGGGAAAGGCTCAACGAGACGTTAGAAATTCTTCAAAGCTTCAGTTGTCCAACGGTTATCCGCCTAACCGCTGTTCGCGGTTTAAACATGGGAAACATCAATGAATATGCCAAACTTATAGGGAAGGCTAACCCAACCTACGTTGAACCTAAAGCTTACATGCATGTGGGTTTTTCGAGACTGCGTTTGGGATATGAGGACATGCCAAGCCACGAGGAAATCCAAAAATTTGCACTTCAACTTGCAGAAGCAACAGGCTACAAGATTGTTGACGAGTCCGAAGAAAGCCGGGTTGTATTGTTAAGTAGACTGGATAAACCCATAAAGTTTTCGTGTAAGTAAGTGTTGGTTCATTTCCTGGGTTAACGGGAGTAAAAGTTAAATAATGCGCATTTATTTTCGATGAGTCTCAATCCTAGTGGGGTGCAAATATGGTTAGTGAAGGGAAAGGAAGACTGTTCCGAAGAAAGGACGGCAAATTCCTAATATACTTGCCAAAGGACCTAGCGGAGGACAGCATGTTTCCATTCAAAGGCTCCGACTCCATATTTGTCAGAGTAAGCTTCAAAATAGGCGATGATAAGCTGCTCATAGAACGGTGGCATGAACAGGAAAAGCAACAGCAAAGCAGTTAAAAACCAAAAAGGACACCACTGCACTTCTGTATCCTTTGGCAATAATAAAATAGTAGTCCCCCTATTATTTTATGAGCAGAGCGTTAAAAGTATGGCTTCCTTGAAAACCGTTTTAAAACAGATTAGAAAGGAGCTTAAGGAAAAAGAGAAGGTTCGGGATAAAGCCCAAAACGACATGCGAAAAGTAACAAGCATCTCCAAACAAGCAATACTTTTCATTCACCAGAAAAGGCTTAAAGAAGCGGAAAGACTCCTAAAAAAGGCTAGAGAAATCATTTTAAGGCTTAATGCAACCGCAAATGAGCATCCAGACATAATCCATGGTGGCTTATACGATATTGCCCTTCAAGAATACGCTGAGGCAAACATACTCCTCACTTTGATTGAAGAAGAACGCTTTATCACACCAACGGAAATCAATGTGCCATCCATAGACTATGTGCTTGGGCTTGCAGATGTTATAGGCGAATATAGACGCTTGGCTTTAGACGCTTTAAGAGAAGGCAACCCGAAGAAAAGCGAAGAATGCCTGCGGGTGATGGATGAAATCTACACAGAGCTTATGGCCATGGATGAAGCCTACATGCTGGTTCCAGGATTGCGAAGAAAATGTGATGTTGCAAGGAAGATTATTGAAACCACGAGAGGGGATGTAACCCATGAAATGCGGAGGCAATCCCTTGAAAGATACATGAAAAGGCTGGAAAAACTCGAAAGGCGCTTTGAAAACCTTGAAAAAGGAAGATAAAATGAGCCTTGCCTGTTTAAAGTCCAGTTTTTCCGTTGAAAAGGCGCATAAAGCACAGTTTCACCTCTCAAGGCTTGTTATTCTGGAGGATAGGCTGCCAAAAGAGATCCATTATGTTGGCGGCGTCGACACAGCTTACGCTAAAGATTTAGCTGTAAGCGCCGTTGCAGTTCTTGACTATAAAAGTTTAAACCTTGCTGAAGTGCAGACGGCTATGCGTAAAGTTTCCTTCCCCTATGTTCCAACGCTCCTCGCATTTAGAGAGCTGCCGCCTACGCTTCTTTGCATAAAAAAGCTGAAGATGCAGCCAGACCTCTTTCTGGTTGATGGCCAAGGCTTAGCACATCCATACCGTTGTGGTTTCGCAAGCCATTTAGGAGTCGTTTTGGGTAGACCAACAATAGGTGTTGCAAAAAGTAGGCTCATAGGCAAAGTTGAACCGTTTGGAGACAAGGATTTTGCCTATCTGAAGCATGGAAGCGAAATTGTTGGTGCTGCTGTGAAAACATCCTCTGGAAAAATTATCTATGTTAGTGTGGGGCATATGGTTTCGCTGAAAACAGCCATAAAAATTGTTAAGCACTGCACACCCTGCGGCAGCGTTCCAGAGCCAATAAAGATTGCGCATCAAATAGCAACTGCCGAGAAAAGTAAAATCCAAACGAAACTCTAAATTTAAACAAGATTCTTGCAAAATATAATATCCTTAAAACTCCTTAAAATATTAACAGACATCAGATGGATGTGTAATGGTTGATTCATCCCAAAATTAAGGCTTTAGCAGAGAAAATTCAAGACAAAGAACTTCGAAGAAAAGTTGTTGAGCTTCTTGAAAATCCAGTTTTTGATGTTGACGGAAAAATTTATCGCGGCCTGCCCATTGATGTTGCGCCTGCTGGTTTATCCCACCATCACTGTTATCCCGGCGGTTATGTTGAACATATTGTTTCCACAGCTAATTTGGCTTTGGCGTTATGCAACTCCGTTGAGAAAGTATATCATGGAAAAGTTAACCGCGACCTTGTTTTGGCGGGCGTTTTGCTTCACGACCTCTTTAAGCCATTAACCTACACGGTTAACGAAGATGGCAGTTACGGCACAACGGGCTTGGCTGATTACATGGACCACTTGTCTATTGTCATATCAGAGCTTGTTCGAAGAGGTTTCCCGTTGGAGCTTATCCACGTGGTTTCCGCCCACCACGGAGAATACGGTCCAATTAGACCGCACACCATTGAGGCTTTAATCTGCCATCTATCCGATTTAATAGATTCACGGCTAAACGGAGAAGTCTTAAACGCCGCCGCTTATCTAATCAAAAAGGCTGTAGGGGAAGAATTGCCAAGTTTAACTTCGAAGGAGGCTTTCGAAATAATCCATTCGAAGGCCACCGAAGGCTGGGAAGGCGTGGCAAAAACCGTTGAAAAAATAAAGAAGAGGAGGGCTGCCCACAAAACTTAAAAGCGTTGCGTGCGCACGGAATTGAGATGGTGCCGGATATGGAAATATCCTTTGAAGAGTTTCAAAAGCTTGATATGCGCGTTGGCAAAGTTTTGGAGGCAAACCAAATTCCAGGTTCACGCAACCTCATAAGAATGATTGTGGATTTTGGAACGGAGAAACGCCAAGCCGTAGCTGGGCTTCTGCAATGGTATAAGCCAGAAGACCTTGTGGGCAAGAAATACGCCTTCATCCTAAACCTGCAGCGGAGAAAATTCATGGGCGTGGAATCCCAATGCATGATTTTGGCGGCTGAAGACGACAAAGGCAACGTGGTGGCTCTACAACCAGAGAAGGATATAGCTGAAGGCAGCAAAATCCACTAAGACGGCTTTAACCCAGCAGCTTGTTTTATAGCCTCAGCTTTTTCCTCATTTTCAGCTAAATAGTCGATCATTTCTGGGCTTAAGTCAAGCCATTTAGCGATTCCAGCAGCCATTTCCACGTTGCTTTTGAAGATTATCCGCAAGTAGGGAAGAACCTCTTTTGAGGCTCTTGTGGCTGAAATGTGGCATCTGCGTTTAATTTTATGGCCTATCTCCAGCTGCATCGCCCGCTCCTCTTTTGACCTTGACAACGCTTGTATTCGCTTTGGAAACTGGAAAGGCGTCCAGCCGGAAGTTTTAGTGTTAACCCTTGCCATGGCTACGCCCGCAGTCATAAAGTCGATTACATAGCGCACAAAACTCCAGTCTTGGGTGCTTCGTATCCTCCCGCGGTAAACGTCGGCGATTGAAAGCGCATCCATAGCCCTTGCCAAGTCATGGGGGTCTGTTAGATGGGCTGGAACGTTCTCGTATATCCATTCAAAGAGCATGTCGATATCTACATCGGCCATGTCAACAGCACGTTTGGCGCCTTCACATGTTTTGCCATACAGAATCATTCGGAGAACTGTGAATATCGTTTCTTGCCGGTCTCTGTAGCCTAGCCACGAAACATCGTCGTAGGTTAGGCGTTTTTTGCCTTGCGCCAGTGCCTGGAGGTCTGTCACTGCCGAGCGGATGTCGCCTTCTGAGCGTTGAGCTATAAACTTTAAGGCGTTTTCTTCAGCAGCTATACCCTCCTTTAGGCATATAGCCTTCAAATGCTTTAGAACTTCTGTGGCTGAGGGCTTTTTGAACTCTATTAGGAGGCAATAGTTTCGGAGAACAGCAAACCGGGGGTCGAAGGCGTTGTTGGCAATAAGCACTATTGGACACTGGGCAGTTTTTATTATGTCTGTGATAGCTTTAACTCCGCCCTTGTCAGCTGTCCCAGTTAAACCATCAAGTTCGTCAAAGAGAATAATCCTCCTAGTGCCAAACAATGAGCCGTATTGGGACGCCAATCCAGCGAAGCGTTTTACGGCCTCCTCCGTTCTGTAGTCGCTGGCGTTCTTCTCCACCAACTCCATCTTGAAGTCATTTGCCAAAGCCTCAACAGTGACGGTTTTACCCACACCCGGAGGACCATAAAGGAATGCTGCCCTCTTTGCTGGAGGGCTTTTCTCCCACGATTTCACCCAGTTAACAAACTTTTCTATAGCTTCCCTGTTTCCAACAATCTCCTTTAAGGTTTTGGGCTTGTACTTAACAGTCCACGGCTGATACACTTTTATCCCTTTCTAGCACTTTTTATTTCGTAGGCTGCTTCTACAAGCTTAGCTAATAGCGCGCTTAATTGGACTTCCTCGTCCGCGCCTTCAACAAGCCTATAGTCTATTTCTCCAACGATGTCGGCCAACTTTATCTTCCATGGTTCTGGTATTTCCGCTCTGAAAATTTCAGTGTGGATTTGGCGGATTATGTCGCTTCCCGCCACGCCGTACTTTTGAATCATTTCCCGCAGTTGCCTTCGCGCTTCTAAAAAGTCGCCTTTCATGGCTGTTTCAATCATCTTCTGCACGTCTGCCGGGTTAGCCCTCCCAGCAATCGAATAAACAATTTTAGCGTCTACCGGTTTGCCCAATGAGGCAGCAGCTTGTAAAGTGTTTATTGCCCTTCTTAAGTCTCCGCCGCATACCTCGTAGATGGCGTTCAAACCCTCTTCTAGAAGTTTGACTCCCTCGTTTTCAGCTATGTACCGCAAGTACTTATCGTGTTCTTCCCGTGGCAGATATGTGAAACGGAAAGGTGCACACCGCGACTGGATGGGCTCTATTATTTTTCCGCTATAGTTTGCGCAAAGTATGAAGCGGCATGTCTCCGTGTAGCGTTCCATAGTCCGCCTCAAGGCTTGCTGGGCGTCCGCCGTCATGTTGTCCGCCTCGTCCAAAATCATTATTTTGAATGGAACCTCGCCGATGGAGCGCACCCTAGCAAAGGTTTTGACCGTTTCCCGCACAACATCTATGCCCCTCTCGTCACTGGCGTTTAACTCCATAATATGCTCCCGATAAGCCTCCCCATAGAGGTCTCTTGCCAAACATAGAGCAGCCGTTGTCTTGCCGGTTCCAGGCGGACCAGCAAAAATACAGTGGGGCACATTTTTAGCTTTGACAAAACTTTTAAGTCGTTCCACTATCTCCTTCTGATCCACCATTTCATCCAACGTTTTTGGCCTGTACTTTTCAGCCCACATCTCAAAACTCAATCAGAGGGCCTCCCATCGCTTTCAATAATAAAGAAATAGCTAATAAATACTTGTTTAACCTCCCAAAACGGGTTTCTCTTATGCCTCAGCTCTTTTCCTTGCATCAACAATTTCTGTTTAAAGATTGCACATACAAGGATGTTTATTTTTCGTTGTTTTTAGGATAACCTTTAAATGTCAACGGAATTTCACCATTCTACGCCGTTTACAAACGTAAAGGTGGAAGATGTATGACGGAGCGTGTTTTCAGAAACAGCTCCTACTTAAACGGGAAATCAACAACTGGAACAACAACCAGAGTCAAAGACACTAGCCCAACAAGTGGCATGTGCCCCATATGCATCCGCGACTGTCCAATAATGTGTGAGATAGGCTTGTCAGCGTTCAGGGGAAGGGAAGCGCTTTACCCAGAACC
>Ga0105158_1000510_pt1 | contig 16602 bp, 12 predicted proteins | sample LHCtaG_FD_81567 | JGI IMG/M metagenome (GOLD analysis project Ga0105158, IMG submission 81567) | Hot spring microbial communities from Little Hot Creek, USA to study Microbial Dark Matter (Phase II) - LHC4sed_matched | ecosystem: Environmental > Aquatic > Thermal springs > Hot (42-90C) >...
AGCCCTGCTTCCCACATTTTTAATCAGTCCTAGAAGGTTTTCCCTATAACTTTCTTCTGTGGGGCACAAGTAATCCCAGGGCATATTCACCTTCCTGTTCTTTCTTAGTGCTGGTCCATCTGCAGATATTGCTACCAGGTTCGGATGACTCCTTATGGTTTTGGCGTCGCAAAAACAGGTGATGTCGTTATACATGTGCTCGGCGGGAGTGAGAATTGATCCGTCAGCCCTTTTTGCGTAGTATACGTGAATGTCGAATCCCATTACTTTTTTAGGTTCGTATGAAACTAGACCTATTTCCATGGAATACGTTCGAGCAACAGATATATTTAAAATTTTCAAGCACAAAACTTGTAGAAGGTAGAGAAACCGTGCAAATAAAAATTGATCATAACAAATGCCCTCCATGTTCCGAACTGGTGTGCATAGATACTTGCCCTTGGGGAGTGTTTCAGCAGGGTCCCGACAAAAAGCCTCAGATCAAGGAAGTGGCATCCTGCACAGTATGTGGCCTCTGTGAAAGTTTATGTCCAAATAAGGCAATCAAAATTAAGCGAAAAAGCTTTTAACCTGCTTAATTAATGCTCCTACCGTTTTCGGTGGGCAATTAGAAGATGGAAGTTTATGAATTAAGTAAAGGAATAAAGCTGTTTTTACAGGATGATGCATTAATAGTATCTTCTGAAAATGAAATGATAACGGTCAGCTCTGCCGTTCATAACGGAGGATTTAGACAGGCAAAGTTTCTCCTTAACGTTCATGTTCCAGAGGATTACAATCAATTTTTGCTTCATAAAAATCCGGAACATTTAGTCCTTAAAAAGTTAAGTGAGCTAAATTTGCCTCCAGAACAAAGTGTGGGCATGATAACCGCGGCAGATATGAAAAATTTCTCTATGGTAACAAAATGCACGGATGATCTTAGGGTAAGCGCTATCGCAACTGCCGGATGCTCTAACTCTGAGACAGCCGGCGAGCCGATTAATGCATTTCTTATGCCAGGTACGATAAATATTATGGTTATAATTCACGGACAGCCCACCGAAAGCTGTCTTTTACAGGCCTTTACTACAGCTGTTGAAGCCAAGACTGCAGGACTTGTTGATTTGGACGTTCGAAGCAAATACTCTGGCGATTTAGCTACAGGTACCATTACCGACAGCCTGATAGTAGCCTCTACGAACATTGGTTCAAAAGTGAGATTCAGCGGGCCAGCCTCGAAGCTTGGTAAACTAGTAGGGTACTGTACAAGGGAGGCCGTAAAAAATTCTGTGATAAAGCAGAGCTCTGTATATTTGAATCGACCTCTACTTGAAAGGCTCGCCGAGAGACAATTGCCTATAGATGACTTTCTTAATGAGATATTAGGAGCATGCTCAACAGGGCTTGAGAGAGAAAAAATAAAAATGGGGATCTTTGCAGAGTTGAAAAAACCCTTTCCTGCGCTAATTTTAATGATGGCTGCGAGTATGGATGATAATGTTAGAAAGGGTTTAATTCCAAAAGAGTTCAGAAACTTAGATGAATTGGTAATGCAATTTAAAGAAAATCTCCTTAAAATTATATGCAATAACAAGCATAACTGTAACAACATTCAAGTAGAAAAGATAGATTTTGAGATGCACCCATTCCTGAAAAGCGCACTTGTTTGCATCACAGAAGCATTTCTTTCGCAGCATAAACAGTCATAGAGCATAAAAAAGGCAAGATGGTGGGTTTTATCCCACTATCTTCTCCCAACGTTCAACGAGTTCCAGAACTTCAGGGCATCCGTAGCTTTTCAGTCTCTGCCTAAGCTCAACTTTGTCAACAGCTGCCTTCTGGAAGTCCACTATCTGACTTGCCTTATCCGCAAGGTACAGGATTCCATCAATGCCTTGTCTCCCGCAGCGAACAGAAACTGTTAGAAGCTCCTCTGGAGATGGAACTTCTCTCGGATTGTCGCCAGGGCCGAAGACGTATAGGCTTATGTAAACTGGTTTTTTAAGCAGTTTTTTGAAGGCTCTTGAAAGCATTTCCCAATACCATGGTGTGGCGTAATTCTTGGAGAACATTACAACATTGAAGGCGTCAGCATAGGGTGCAAGGGCGTCGAAGTCTATGCCGAAGCGTTCATAAGAATTCACGGGATCTGGTAGCAAGCCGATGACAAGTTCCTTTTTAACACGTTCCCTCACTTGTGCAATGTATTCCGTAACCTCTTTTTTGCGCCACTCAAGCCAGCTTAGTCCGCTTTTCTGCCATTTTTCCTTGCAACGGGGGCAGGTACAGTGGCCATAGTCTGCGAAGTGGATGCTGTTAAGCCAAACGCCCATGGATTTCCTATCCACTTCCTCAATGTAATTCAGCATTTCCTCCCTGAATTCGGGAACGGTGTGACAGAGAATATCCCACCGGAAGTTGTATCTGTCATTTGTTCTCAAAGCTGGTCCATATTCAGATTGTGAAACCCATTCGGGATGGTTGCGCGCGGTTACATTGTCGCCGAATATGGCAACGTTGCTATACATGTCTGGCTGCGGTGGCTGTCTACGTCCAACCTCCGGCTTAACTCTGAAAAGGTCAAAGTCAAATCCTGAAACCTTCTTTGGTTCGAATAGATATGTGCCAAACTTCATTTCAACACATCCTTTTCTAAAGCAGATTGCATGGCACCATTATAAAGTTTTTCAAAAAGAGTTGCCCTTTAGGCGTTAAAGCAATTATCGGAAGCAATCATTTTTGAGAAGTTTAAAGTTATTCGGAAATCTATAATAATTTGAACCTAAAACAATCCTTAAGGAGCCAAAAACCATGAAGGTTACATTGGTTAATCCTCCATACCCGCAAAATGCCCATCAGCATCCACCATTTATTCCCCTGAGCTTAGGCTATCTTGGTGCAATTTGCGAGAAGAATGGCTATGAAGTTAGGATTATCGACTGTCAAGGCGAAAGGCTTACCCATGAGAGTTTTCGTAGAGAATTAGAGAGAACAGATACGGATATCGTTGGAATAACTTCTGCGACTTTAACTTATAAGTCGGCATTGAAGGTTGCGAAAATTTCAAAGGAGGTTTTCCCAGATTGTATAACGCTGTTAGGCGGCTGCCATGCCACCTTCTGGGATGTCAACGCCCTAAATGAATGTCCCAGCCTAGACATCATAGTGAGAAAAGAGGGTGAGGTAACCTTTTTAGAGCTTTTAAGAAAGCTTGAAAGCAAAGAAAATTTGGACGATGTTCAGGGAATAACCTTCAGAAGAAGCGGCAGCATAATTAGAAATGAGGACAGGCCGTACATAGAAAATTTGGACGATTTACCCTTCCCAGCACATCATCTTTTTAATTTGAAATCCTACATAAAAGTAGGAAAGCTGATTATTCCAGTGATGACAAGCCGCGGATGCGTGTATTGGTGCGATTTCTGCACAGCCGTTAGAATGTTTGGACGTAAATATCGGATGAGAAGCCCCAAAAATGTTGTAGATGAAATAGAGCATGTTTACACGACTTTCGGTGTTGACCAATTCACTTTTTACGATGACGCTTTCACGGTTGATCCTGTGAGGACTGAGACGATATGTGATGAAATAATGCGGAGGAAGTTACCGATACAATGGGACTGCGAAACTAGAGTGGACATGGTCAACAAACCGTTACTTGAGAAAATGCGAAGGGCAGGATGCATTGCCGTCTGGTTTGGAGTTGAGTCCGGTTGCCAAATGATTATTGATAAGATGCATAAAAAGTTCACTATAGAACAGACGAGAAAAGCCTTCAAAATCGCCCATGAGGTGGGCTTAATGACCGTGGCAAGCGTGATCCTCGGATTCCCCGGAGAAACCGAAGAAACAGCATGGGAAACCATAAACTTTATTAAAAGCTTAGATCCAGCGGATGTGGGCTTTTACATTGCCACTCCATATCCAGGCACACCCCTATATGATCTTGTAAAGGAAAAGGGATGGCTAAAAACAGATGACTTTGACAAATACGACACCGCCACTCCAGTGTTTGAAACTCCCTACTTAAGCATGGAAAAACTCAAGGAAATTCGGTTTAAAGCCTATCAACAGTTCTACCTAAGGCCCGGCTACATATTTAAAATGCTTAGGAAAGGGGGAATTTATGGAGTCTCCACTCTGAAGACCTCTATGGCCTATTTGCTTCGTTCCTTACATATTAAACTCAGCTAGACTTCTTAAGAGTTAAAGTCGCGAAAAAAACTGTAACTAAAGCTAAGGAAACCCTAACCGATGTGGCGCTAAGTCCAATTGGTGTGAATCCTAAAAATAGCCCAATAAGACCTGTTATGCTGTAACTCAGCACAACCGACAAAACGATCCCTTCTATAATGTCTATTTTCCTATCCTTTTGGAATATCAAACGAAGAAAACAGTACCCGGGAACAAATGATATAAAAATGAATCCGAGGGTGTAGCTTAAAAATATTAAGGGAGAGTTTTCCGGAATTAGATACGATATTAAAAGTGTTACAAGTGTGAAAGCTATCACTGCTAAGAACCAATTTTCCCTTTTTAGATGCTGAATTGTTCCCATTTTGTCATACTTCTTGCCTAAACATGTTAAAGTGTTAGCGCTTGATAATTAGTGATAAAAAGAGGGAAGTGAAGTTTACATGAAGACTTTAAAGGCAGGATGGTTGTCAACCAGAGGTTTTATGTCTAACTCGGCTGTTGCGCTCAAAATGTATGCGTCAGCTATGGCTGCCATTGAAAACACGTAATCCGACCTTTCAATGGGGCCGAACATTAGCCAGTCTGCTCCCAATACTTGCATTATTGCATTAGTGGTTCCGTCTATGCATCTCCTTACTTCTTTTGAGAAGTTCACCTTGAGCCATCCGCATGTAGTTACAACGTTTCCGGTGCCCACTCCGGTGGGGTATCCAAACTTCTCCTTTATGTAATATATTGCCCTCGCAGCTGAGCCCATGTCTGGACCGAAAGCTGGGATTGATGTATCTATTAGAAACTTTTCGATCCCTGCTTCTCTTGCCCTTGAAAGGGCTTGCTCCGTGGCGCTTATTTTCCCTTCAACAGTATTGTCTGCCGGGTTTTCAGCCAATATTATTGCTGTTTTAACGCTGCTTTCCCTTATTTTCTCCAACTCTGGCTTTGGGCTTCCCTTGTTAATAGAGCTGTAAACAGCCCTTTCTTGGAGTCCCACCTCTTTCACATGCTGGGCTGCTGAGAGGCGGAGCTTTGGACTTATAGCATCCATTAAGAAAGGTGCCTCAGTTACCTCTGCAACGAAGTCTATGTACTTCCTGAAGGCTTCCTCGCTTGTTCCTACAACGTCAAGCATAAATGGATTGCCTGTTAAATCACTTAAATGTTCAAGTTTATTCAGCAATTCTTCTGCCTCTTTCTTGTTGAATTCGCCCTTTTCGCTGTCCAAAACTATCTTCTGTCCTTCATAGAATATTGAAGCTATTAGGACTGTAGGCAGTTCTCCAGGCTGTCCGCCGACTTTCACTTTTCCAACTTCAAAAATTTGTTGCGGTGTTTTAAACTTGAACATAGATTTCCCTTTGATTTACTTCTTTCTTTTCTCTTCCATTGCTTTTTGGGCTATTGCAACGGCTTCCTCTTTACTTTTGCCATAAAGGGCGCCCACGGCGTCTGCATCTTCTTTTGTGACTGCTGCCCCGCCGATCATTAATATTATTTTGCCTTTAAGACCAGCTTCAGTAAATGCTTGGCTTAACTTTGGCAGGTTTTCCTTTGCTGGTTTGGTATTTATGGAGACTGCCATTATGTCTGCATTCGCTTCTTTAGCCTTGGCTACAAAGTTCTGCGGAGAAACGGCTTTGCCTAGATCCACGGTTTTAAATCCCGCTCTTTTTAGCGCCTTTCTAACCATTTCCTTCGGAGTTTCATGCATATCCGGTTCTAATGTTCCAATAACAACAGTTCCTATAGGGCTTTCCGGTTCAGGCGGTTCCTTTTCCATCATAGCTTTAAGCCATGACATTCATATATCCCTTCTGCGAAGGGGTATAGATGGTGGTAAAATTTAAGTTTTACCACCTAAATGCTGGGGCTAATTTGAATGAGGAAGCCAATTAGAGTTTCCTTTGAAGAATTAATAGCTTTAATGCTGTTTACATTTTCCATTCTGTACCGTGTCTCGTTGGTATCATCATGTAGCTATCCGCCAGGTCCAGATGTTGGTCTTCATAGCAGCATAATCAATTCCATAATTTTGCATGGGGATTTTTTACGGAATTACTATCACATGGGTGGTGGATACTCGCTGACGCATCCCAGTTTTCACATTTTCATTTCTTACGTTATATTAGTCACGGGGGTTCCTGCCTATGTGGCTCAACCCCTTACTGCTATACTTTTTTCGTCGCTTATGGTTTTGTGCGCCTTTCTTTTGACGAGAAAGGCCTGGAGTATGCCTCTAGCTCCATTGATTGCTGCCTTTATGGTGGCTTTTTCGAGATATGATCTTGAAATGCTTCTTTGGGGAGGATATCCCAACATTATAGCTTTAACCATAATTTTTGTGCTTTTCTACCTGTTTCTCATGGAAGATATCTCAACGAGGGTCTCTGTCACATTGGTTTCCGTTTTGACAGGTGTTCTCATTTTTACGCATTCGCTAAGCACGCTGGTATATCTATGTATTGTTCTTCCCCTTATCTTCATAGAATTGTTGTTCTCTATGAAATTGCCTATAGATAGAAGGTTTCAAGCCAAACTTGCTATATCAATTTTATTAGGATTTATTCTGTCCCTACCATTTTTAATTAAAGTCCTTCCAGCTTATTTAGAAAATATTAAAATGGGCATGTTTGTAGGAGGCGTTGCAGAAAATAAAGAGGCAACAATTTTGACACGCGTTGTTCCTATCTCGCTTGTTCTTGCCTCCCTCATACCTGGCTTCTCTTTTATAGCTTTTTCTAAGAAGTACAGTGGTCCCCTTTTCCTCAGGGTATCTTTGCTTTTTTGTTTATGGACTATAGTGCCCGCACTTGCTACGCAGTCCTTTATTTTTGGGCTCTACACAGACTTTTTCCGTTTAATGCATTTTATCGTTATGCCTGTTTTGATATTCCTTGCAATTTTCGCTGATCATGGAATTGGTTTCATATCGCGGGGAGTAAAGTTCTTCGTTAAGCCCGAGAATGTCAAGAAGGTACAATGCATTTTAAGTTTAATCTTAACAACCCTTATTCTTCTGATTGTCCCCTTCAGCTCTTTACCCCTATTTGCAGGTCCAAACAGTGGATTTACGATTGCTAATTATTACCGTGTTGTTTCCCCGTCGGAATTTCAGTCTATTCAATGGATAAAGGAAAAAACGTCGGCAGACGCTATTTTCGTTTCTGAGCATGGTTATGGTTGGTGGGTTTCTGGGTTTGGAGAACGCCCGACGTTAAGCGGTACGGACCCGCAGTTTTTGATAATTCCCCACGAGTTTGAAGCAGCGCGTACAGCGCGAACATTGCTAGATTCCAATTTCATTCTGGATAATGGGCTCATTGAGGTAAGGGATGATGGGGGGTATTTCGCCCGATATAACCCTATGCTGCTTGTTAAGAGCGAATATTCGATGAATCCAAATCCTATTCTATATTTAAATGACAGCGAGATAACAGTGTTCTATAATGCTGGACAAAAGCCGAAAATCTTAGACGTATCCGCAGCACCCCTCAAGGATATTTATACTAAGGAAACCTCAGAATCCGTGGAAATTTTAATGACGAGGAACAGCTCCGATCTGGGTATAACAAAGAATATAAAGGTTATTAAGGATAGTGAATTCTGCAATCTTTCCATAATTGTACACCCTTATGATGATGTTTCTGTGGAATACGTTAGGTTTATAGTTCATGTAAACGGGAAAATGCTTCAATTCGGGCGCACTGTCGGTATACTTAATGAGGGCGCAGGAGTTTGCGGTCAAATTATATTTGGGGACAGCGTCCCAACGGTTAGACGCTTTACGGATTCTCAATGCGTAGAACTAATTTACAACATTGGAAGTTCGGGGAGCATAGAAATAAATCTGGCTATAAGAGGATTCGTAGCTAAAAGTATGAATGAAAAGTATATTTACAATGCGCTGGCCAACATGACATATGCTCGGCCTAAACTTGCAAGTGAAGATGCATCGGTAAGGTTTTTCGATTATAGGAGGGTTATGCTGGAAAGGGGAATCTCTTTCATAGCATTTAAGAGGAGTAGCTATTCATTGGAAAAATTCCTGAGGGACCCTGCTTTTCAACTTGTTTTTCTTAACGATAAAGTTGCAATTTTCAAAGTGAGGACCAGCGCTCTGAAAGGGGAGGGAAACATTGGCCAAAACCGTGATTAAGGACTGTAGAGTCATTTTCTTTGCGCTATATTCTATATTGGTTTTCTTGCTTTTTTATAGATCCCTGTCCTCAAACGGTTTAATTCTTGGAAATGATCCTGCTGTTCACTTATCAAAGGCTTATGAGATAATTGGAAGCGGTAAAGTTCCATTATCAGAGATTACATGGTATCCTCCACTATACCGTGTAATTTTGGCTGGAATTCTAGCGTTCACGAACGCTGTATCTGTTGAGAATTCGATTTTGCTTATGAAAATTTTAACAGTCACTTTCGACTGGCTACTTGTAATGATTGTATATCTGCTTGGCAGAAGACTTCTCGGCGAAGAATGCGGCATCATCGCCTCTTCTTTGATGTTGCTTTGTTTCCCTTTTTACGAAATCAATTTTTGGGGAGGGTATTCAAGTCTCCTCAGCATGATCTATTTGTTCTTGCTTTTGTTATACCTGCCGTCAGAAGGATGGGATTCATACCATAAAATCCTGGTTTTTCTAACAACTTTTTCCATGGTTTTAACTCATCAATTCACAACATTTCTGGCCATAATAATTTTGGCATTATATCTTATAATAGCGTTTGTCGCTTTCAAGGCTTCGCTTCGGCGCTCGTTGATGCTGGCAATCTTTGGCGTTTCAATAGCCTTTGCATTATGGTATCTGCCGATAATATTGCCATACTTTGATATTGTGATCAACCACGTATTCTTTAGCAGTAGGCAATACTTATACTTGGTTGGCCGGGTAGCTCCTGATACTTTTATATTACATTTTGGTTTTATTCTCCCCCTGTCCATTCCTGGGCTATTCCTAGCGTTTCCAGCGTGTAAGCTCAGAAAAGAAACATCTTTTTATGCGCTGCTTCTTATTGGTTTCATTGTTCCATTATTGTTTACACAATCCTATTATGTTGGATTTATGCTGCCCTATGATCGTTTCACATACTATTTAATGCCTTTGGCTACCATCTTTGCTTCGGTTGTTTTTTGCTTTTCAGTTAGACTTGCATTGCTAGAAAGTGATGTTATTCGCATAAGTTTGGGTCGTCTTCTAAAATTTGCCTTGGTTATCCTTCTTATTGTTTTGCTTGCAACGTCGAGGTTCCTGGCTTTGACAGATAAAATCGCTGAGGCAGTCGGCTATTACTCTTACATGGATTCTTCCGGTTATCAAGCTGGCAAGTGGCTGAGTTCCAGTTATCCTGAAAAATCAGCGATTGTCACCACTGAAAAGCCTGGTATATTCTTTGGGCTTGTTTCAAATAAATATCCATTTATGGAAACCAATCCTATCATTGAGAGATCTGTTTTAGCTGAAACTGTTTTAAACCTACTCTACGAGCTTGAAAATCCCTTCACCCTTTTCAGAGGGTATGAAGTTCCCCTGCCCTATGAGCTTGATCAGTTTAATGTTTTGATTCATAACGTTTGGAAAAGGGTTGCCTTCCTATATCCTGAAGAGTCTATGGTTTTTTATGTTAAAAATGGCGAAAATTGCTCTGTGAAACTTTCCGATCTTGATAGGCGAATATTTTGGAAGAACGTAAACGCATCCAATGTGCTATGTATTGAATATGTTGGAAGCGACTTCGCACTAACTGAAATGGTTAAAATGTGCGAAGATAGAATTCCGGTTAATATTACTTGGCAATTATCGCGTATTTCTCAGGCGCAGATAACTAAAGTGAAGGTTTTACTGAGCATCCACTTAGATCTTCACTGTCATTTTAATATGACATATGTCCCTGGCCTGTTTGATTGGGAAAATCCATGGAACTTTTCCCAATATAGGGTTGCTGGAAGAAACTGGACAACCGTAAACTTCTTACCCAACGACTATGTTGGGTTTTATGATCCGGTTAATGGTTTATTCTGTGCAGTTAAATTTACAAATTTACCTCTCTTAGGCCAGGTGGGCGCTCTATCAACTGGGCATGTGGATGCCTTAAGACTTACCTATGTGTTTGATGATATAAGAAGTAAACTAGCGTTTTCATATCTTGTTGTCGCATTCTCTGAGGAAAGTTTCATGAAGGTGACTTTTCAAAACTCTGAGGAAATTTTTGATCACCCAGTCAATTTAACTGTAACATCCAGAGATTGGCTTTCCTACGTGAGAAGAGAACACATAAGGTTCCTTGTTTTTAACCGTGAAGAGTTTAGGAAAGAGTTAGCCGTTTCCGGCCTGTTACAAATTGTATACTCGAATGATCATTATATCATCTGCAAAATCAGGAATAATCTGTTAACATGAGGGAAAGTTTAAATTTCATGGCTGGGGTTTAGGTAGAATCCGAGGGAAAATCGTGGATACTAAAAATAAACAGGCAATTCTCCAGGCTTATGAGTTCAGGAAGCAGTGGCCGCCCTACACGTATCGAGAACATTGGGATGTAACGCCAGAAGTGCTTGAGTCATTTGTGAATTTCCTTGGAACAGAAAATACTAGCAAAAGAAAAATGGAGCTCCAGCCTTGGATAACCTTCTGCGATTCCCGATGTTCCTTCTGCTATTACCCGTCTTCATCATTTAGGAGAGAGCTGGTAGCTCCCTACTTGGATGCTCTTAAAAAGGAGTTAAAAATATACTCTGAAACTAGGTATGTGAAAACAAGCGAGTTTGATGAAATAGTCCTTGGCGGGGGAACACCTTCCGTACTATCAGCGGAAGATTGTCTGGACATTATTACTTTCTGCAAACAGAATTTCAACATAAGCAAGGATTACATGATAAAAGTAACATGTTCAACACACAATCTTGACGAGTATAAGCTCAAGAAATTTGCCGAGTATGGTGTGCTCCAGCTGGATATGGGTGTACAGACTTTCAACAATAAAATAAGGCGTATACTTGCAATACAAGACAGTGGTGAACATGCTGAGGAAATTATACGAAAAGCTAGGAGCTTGGGAATGTATGTCTGCATCGACTTAATGTATAATCTTCCAGGGCAGACCATGGAAATTTGGCGGGAGGATGTGAAGAAGGCTATAGCTTTGGAATTAGAAGGTGTGGACTGCTATCCGCTGGAGGTTTATCCTGGAACGATGCTTGAGCTGCAGATAAAAAGGGGTGAGGTGCCTCCGCCTGGAGACTGGAAGACTGAGGCGTTGATGTATGTTGAGGCAGTCGAGTTATTCACAGATGCAGGGTATGTTCCTGTTGGGCATGACCGCTTTACAAGGGTTAAAGAGCACATAGAAGAGTCCTGTCTAAACGGTTGGCCTTGGGCTGGCATATTAACAACTGGCGCCGGATGTTTTATGGGATATCTTGGACGTTTTGCCTACCAAAACATCGAGAATCCGCACATGTATATTGAGCGTGTGAAATCCGGGAGATTTCCAATAGCGAAGATTTCAGTATCCACAGATGAGGATATGGTTAAGAAGGTGATGGAGCGTCTATATCTCCGGTTACCCGTAGACAAGATCGAGTTTAAAGAGAAATTCGGTAAACTTCCAGAGGAGGTTTTCCCAGAAGCAATCAAGCGGCTTAAGGATAAGGGTCTTATCGAGGTAACAGATAAGGAGATAAGACTGACCCCATTGGGCGATGTTTGGCGTATAAACATTGCATGGGAATTTGCTAATTCAAAGGCGATACTATAAACACAAAATAAACAGGGTTTTGTTCTATCTTCTTGAGGAGCTTTCCCTTAAAACTCTAGGTATGTATGCGCATGCTGGATCTGACGCAAATATGTCGCCTGTATAAAATTCTGCACGTGTTCTACATCCTCCACAGATTTCCCTATACTCGCAGACGCCACATTTCCCCTTCAGATTGCTCTTATCTCTAAGCTTCAGATGAAACTCATTATGTTGAAGCTCTTCCCAGCATTCTTTGAGGGTTTTGTTCCTCATATTTCCAAGCCTGTAGCCTTCGTGGAATCCGCAGGGTCTGAAGTCACCGTTTTCAGTAATGCTTATATAGTTTCCACCTATGGTGCATTTTCCTAAGAACTTGTTCATAAACCAGTCCCAGAAGTCTGATGGGTTCTTTTGGCGGACGATTCTCGCGTAGAATGGTGCATAAACATTAACGTGCACTTTTCCTTCATATTTTTTGGATAGGTCATAAATTTGATTGAAGGTCCATTCATATTCCTCCGGGGAAGGCGCCAACTCGCTTATATTAACCTGCGCCCTTCCCACAGGCACCAGATTATGAAAGACTATCATTCTTGCGCCGTAATCTGCAGCCAACTTTATGGTATGCTCCGGATCCTTATAGTTATACTTGGTCAATGTAACTACTACGCAATCCAGTATGCCTGCCTCTGAAAGCTTTTTCATGGCGTAGACTGCCTTATCATAGTTTCCTGGGCCTCTGACTTTATCATTGGCTTCCCTAGGTCCATCTATGCTCACCGCGGTGTGCACCTCGTTTTTCACAAGTCCATTATATCTCTTTTCATCAAAGGTTAAGCCGCTGGTTATTAGGCTAACTTCGAAGCCTATTTTCCTTGCATAGGCAATGACATCAAAAATATCCTCTCTAACTAGGGGTTCCCCTCCGCTAATCCCAAACCATGAAGAGCCAAACTCGTAAACCTGATCTACGATCTGAAAGGCTTCCTTTGTATTTACTTCCCCAGGATCTTTCATTCTTGATTCCGGGTTAAAACTACAGTAGAGGCAGTTGCCCTCACATCTTCTTGTGCAGCGCCAAGTAACCATAAACAATGGGGCTTTTCCCCTGTTCATCTTTCATCCCGATGTTTAATTGAACGGGGCTTTTTGCGATATAAATTTTTCCTACAATACTATAAAAGTTTAAGTCCCAAAACTTCCCGTTGGTATTTTACCCCTCTGCACGAGCATAGATAGTTACCGGAGAGTGAGGGCCAGAAGTTCGCGGGATAAAAGTTTAAGGTTAAACCTGTTATAGATCTGAAATCGTTAAATGCACATTTTAGAATATGGAATTTGGTGTTGTTATTGACCCGGTTTAGAAGTCTCATAAAATACGCCATTGTTTTCATAACTGCTGTAATAATAAGTTTGACGTTATGGAATTTTAACCTGTATCTGCTTTTTAGAAACACAAGTTATTCTGAGGATTATGATTACATAATCTATGTTGAAAATGGGTTCGTCAAGGTTAAGAATGGAGCAAGCGGCCAGATAGACTTTTCCGGCAAGAATTTTTCCCAAATCCTGAAATACTTATTTTCATTTCATGCTGGCGTTAATGAAGGCTTGAAAATCTTCATCCGGCGGGCGGATTACAATGTTTCATGCGACATTTTGCTTGAAAATTGTAAATACGTCAAAATAGTAAGCGATGGCGCCAAACTAAACCTTAATGGGCGCACCTTAACGATAAAAGGTGAAAGCTGGGAAGACTCAAACCATAACACCATTGAAGGCTTCACAATTATTGGGGGGCGCCTAATTATAGAGAACTCATTCATGACAACAATAAAAGACTGCATTTTCATAGACACTAATGAAACGATAACCCTTTTAAACTCCAATGGCTGGACAGAATGCACAACAATAGAACACTGCTACTTCATCAACCCAAAACTGGGAATAACCTTTAAGACACCCATGAATAATGGAACAAGATCCTATGCAAATACCGAGATAAAGCAGTGCTACTTTGAGCTGAGACGGGAAGGCGCCGTTGGAATATACGTAGAGCCAGGAGCAGACTTTAATGAGGGTCTCATTCAAAATGTACGCTTCTGGATGGGTGCTATGGCGGAGTTTAATCAAACAGGCTTTCTTGTTAAAGGAAGTATGCTTAATACGCTTATGCAAAATGTTGTTTTTGAATCTTTTGCTAAAAATCCAGAGGACATTTATGGCATCATTTTAGGGGAAAATTGTGATCCGCCAATATTGGGACATGGAGTCGTATTCTGCGGAAACTTAACGGGGAGCATTTCTAACAGGTATGGCAAGTGGATTTATGGCGCAGGCGGATCCTTTAAAATGGTGGATGTAAAGGTTCCCATAGGGGCAAACAGCAATTATGGGGGGTCCGTTGAGGTAGGTTCGATTCCTCATCTTGCACTGGCAATATCCTCCATGAATATAAAAATTAAGGTAGAAGGAAGTTTTTCTGAAGATGAAACAGTTTATGTTCGTCTCCGGTTAAAGTTTATTGACGGATTATTTTCAAAACAGCTTGAAATCCCCTTTAATGAAACTGGGACGATTTGGCTTGGCCCTGAAGAGTTGTTAGATATGTGGCCGACAAGAAACATTATTGCAGCCCTAGTTGTGGATGCTAAGACTACGGTGAATTTTTCAAACGTTAGCGTTAAAGTTTCCATGTATGGCCTTTACGGTTAGAAATACCTCCCTTTTTCTTTAAATGACTTTGAAAAGAAATTAAAGATAAAAAATGGGGATAGTTCTGATCAGCTTTTTTCTGAACGCAATGCCGCCTTTGCCCTAAGTGTAAAGTTCCTCAGATCTATCCTTGCCGGGCAAACGAATGTGCAATTTCCACAACCACTGCATAGATCTGCCCGTAGCTTCTTTAGATCCTCAGTTCTTCCCTTATCAAAAGCCTCCTTAATCAGTATTGGGCTTAGATTTTGGACACATATGACCATGCATGCGCCGCATCTCATGCACTGGTATGTTTTAACTTTTTCGAAACTCTGTGATTTTGGAAGCTTCTTCTCGATTTTCTCCTCACTGGGCTTTTGTAAGCCTACCTTATCCAGTATTGGCGAAGTTAAGTTCATTATTATCAGTGCGAGAATTGAACCGCCTAAGAAGTTCATATACGTCTGTATCAAAACGGTTAAGACGCCAAGCCCCACGCCGAAAATGCCTTGTCCACGATGAGTAAGCGGTGTGGTCGCTGGATCAGTAGCCATAAAGAAGGCTAGAAAGATTGAACTTCCAACGAACAGATGGAACATCAGCCTAAGTAGCGCATCGCCCCCATAAACACCTGTCATTACCAGCGACATCACAGCCGTTGTAAGAAGATAACACAGAGTTATTCTCCATTTGATGTATCTACGGGCAATGATGAATAGAGCTATGCCGACGATGATAACTGCTAGGCTTGAGGCACCACCAGGCCATCCATGATATTTGGTCAGGAACATAATCTCAAATATTTTTGAAGGTGTTGCTTCCGCGGCAATTTCTGAAGGGTTGCCAAAACAGTACATAATATGACTTGCGAATGGTGTTCCATAGCTTAGTGGTGTCTTATAGTCAAGGGCTGCGGCCATTGTTGGGATGTAGCTGACGTGATCTGAGGGTATTAATACTTGATATAGCAAGGGCAACAGAACCAGAAGCTTTGCCGCCGCTGCAGGATTTACATATTTTCTACCAAAAAGTCCTTGTAGTTTCTTGAAAACTATCAAGCCTACCGCAGAGATTATTGCTACATGCATGAATGCTTCTGGCGCGGCTAAAGGCAAAACTTCAACCATCGCCATGGCGGGTATGCCTAGAGAGTAGGATAAGGCGACTATCATGCCGAAGACGGCTGCAGACATTGTGTTCACTGGGCCCCTTTCCTTCATAACTAGGGCTAATATGTAGTCTAGAATGACCGCCACAGCCACGGCTATGATACAGTTAACTAGCAGCGTTAGCCCCAACGACCAGTCTTTACAGCTGATCGGCCACCAGACAGCAGCTGTAATGGCTGCTAAAACTGCTAATGCGGCAAAAGTGTAAAGCATCAATTTATCCTTAGTCATCCAAGAATATTCTTTTGCTTTCGACACTTCATAAACTCTCCAAATTTTAACTTTGTATTTGGGTTTAGGACTATTTTATATAAGGTTTTTCTATATAATGACGGTGTACGATTATTTTAGAATCATGTAGAAAGAGTTGCCTACCCTACGCATAAACTAAGACATTCAATCGCCGCTGGATCAACCCCTTTCTCAGCAAATAGCTCCAGTGGGCAGTTGGGGTCTTCCCCCAAGTAATCGCCAGTAAGCGTGTATGCTCGGGCGCGACATCCCCCGCAACCATCTTTATATCTGCATTTTCCACATCTGCCCTTCAGCAATCCTCTATTTCTAAGGGAATTAAAAAGCTTCGAATTGTACCAAATTTCCGAGAGACTTTGTTTTCTGAAATTTCCAGCACTTATCTGTAAGAATGGACACGGATATACATCACCATTTGGTCTAAAACTGAAATAATGTAAAGCCGCATGGCAACCTACACTCGACTGGATCAAAAATTGCCTGAGAGGTCTATCCGGAGGCTTAATTTCGTCACGCCTATGCATCTCCAAAACAAGTCCCGGATGAAGCGGATCACCTCCGG
>Ga0105158_1000512_pt1 | contig 16561 bp, 12 predicted proteins | sample LHCtaG_FD_81567 | JGI IMG/M metagenome (GOLD analysis project Ga0105158, IMG submission 81567) | Hot spring microbial communities from Little Hot Creek, USA to study Microbial Dark Matter (Phase II) - LHC4sed_matched | ecosystem: Environmental > Aquatic > Thermal springs > Hot (42-90C) >...
AAACAAGAAAATTTTTTGTCTTAATTTTTCAGCTAACACTGGATCTTGCACAGACAATGTTTGCAAAATATCCTGTTGTACTTCTTTATCGGCTCTGTCTAACAATGACAAAAAATAATCTTCTCCACCAATACAGTAATCAATCTTTGATTTTATCTTTTCTTCAATCTCTTTGACTTCTTGTGGATCTGGCATCTTAACAGAGGCAAATTCTAATGCAACTTTTGCTTGTGTTCTGTTATCTAACATAGACATAAATTCTCCAACTAAATCTAAAGGAAGATAACTTAGTACTAACGCAATAACAGATGGATCTTCGTCTTTTATTAGATAAAATAGACTTTTTAAATTATTTTTATTAATAAAATCAAAATGTTTTTTTGATGTATCTTCTTTCTTTTCCTCTCTTTTCCCACCTATTACAAGTTCCATTGTGCCACCAGGTCCTGTAGCGGCTGGTAAACTTAAAGGTTCGGCACCTGGTAATAAGCTTGTTTGAGTCTGAGTTTGACTAGAAATTTCAGATTTTTCAGTAGCACGTAATCTTGTATCTGATTCAATTCTTAATTGGACTGCTTTTACTATAGTTTTAAAAAGAAATGTTACTGGTCCAAACAAAAAAATAGCTAAAATTAATACTATCAAAGGAATATGCAAATGTGGCAAAATCTGTTCTAATATCATTTGCCATGTTGGTGTAGTTTGAAATTTTATTTTTGAAATATTTATAACATCTCCCCGCGCTAAATTTAATCCTACCAGTGAATTTATAGCTGTTTTAATTCTATCAATTTTTTCTTCAGTAGTTGTTGCATCTACTCCTATATTTATTATGATTTTATCAATCACAAGTTGCATTGGAAGATTAGTTGCGGGATTAGTAATAGGGAGGTATGAATACGTAAGCCCAGGCAAATATTCTTCTTCTCTAATATAAATTCCAGGATATATTTGTTGTTGAGATAAGTCAATACTGTTAGCAGGGGTTTGTTCTGGTGTTTTTATTTCTATGTTTACAAGGACAATAAAATTTTTATTTCCTAGAATTTTTTGTATTATTTCTTCACAACGGCTTTGTAAAGATTTTTCAAGATTAATTTTTTCTTCTGTTAAAGTCAACGAATATACTTCTGAAGAATAAAAAATCACAAATAGTATCAAAGAAGTGATTATACTTATATATAGGACTTTTTTCATTATTTTAATTCTAATAAAAATTATAAACGGCGAAAAAACTCACACTCCTAAAACCCACTAAAAAATCATAAAAAATTTTTTACTTAACTGCATCTAACAATTTATGTAATACATCTTTTAAACCCTAATTTCAATAGTTTTATATAAACTCCAAAATAATAGAATTTGACAGAAATAAATATGGGAACGAAATTTTTATCCTTCCGTTTTGTTTTACTAATTTTTTTTCATTAATTAATTTTTCAATTTGTTTTCCATATCTGTTTAGTATATTAGAATTCACCTCTAATCCTTTTTCAGTCCTCAATGCTAACATTATCCGTTCTTTTAACGCAGTTGCTTCATCTATAAATTCTATTGAATATAGAAACTTTTTATTTATATATTCTTCTATCGAGGAAACATTTTTAACTCTTTGATTGTTAAAAAACGATACTGAAGAAGGTCCAAAACCTATATATTCTTTGTATTGCCAATAACTTAAATTGTGTATACATTCATATCCATCTTTTGCAAAATTTGATATTTCATATCTATTATACATATTTTTTTGTAATATTTCAACTATTAAATTATACATCTCTGCTTGAAAATCTGACTCAATTTGTATACCCCACTGACGAAACTTTGTCCCTTCTTCAATTGTAAGAGCATAACAAGAGATATGTTTTGGTAAACAAGATATTGCCTGTGTGATATCGTATTCAACATCCTTTAATTGTTGTGTTGGACAACCAAAAATAAAATCAAAATTATAATTTTTTATTTTTAATTTATTAAAAACTTCTACTGCATTATAAACATCAGATGATGTATGACACCGACCAAGAATTTTAAGAATATTGTCATTAAAACTTTGAACACCTAAACTTAATCTCAAATTTGAATTATTAAAAAATTCTTTAATTACACTTATTTTTTCTTCATTAACACTTTCAGGATTGAGTTCTACAGTAACTTCTTTTAGATATGTTAAATTAAAATGTTTTATTAAAACATGAAAAATGTGATTTATTTGTTCACAAGTAAAAACAGAAGGTGTTCCCCCACCAATATATAGTGTTGAAATTATTATATCAAAAAATTTATATTTTTTCTTAAACTGAACAATTTCTTCTTCTAATGAATTTAAAAATTGTGCAGCAAGATCTTCATCATATTGGACTGAATAAAAATCGCAATAATAACATTTTTTTCTACAAAATGGTATATGGATGTATAATCCGTAAGATTTCGTTGTCATAAATTATTCCCCTGCTATACATTGTAGGAAACTTTCAATTTCTTTTATTTCAACATCAGTATTTATACAAGGTTTATTAACAATTATGTTTGGTACAGCGATAACTTTATAACCATCTACATTACTAATTCCTATTACAAGTTCAGGTTTGCATGCGACAGCTATAACAAGATCTGGACTAATTTGCTCAACATACATTTTTGCAAGTTTTCCACCAGTAGCAACTTTGATAATTAAATTATATTTTTTACTAAGTTGTAATATATTTTTTATCTTGCAACGGCCACATTGTTGACAATTGTCTATAGACTCTATTATGTTCTTATTACAACTAAAATATTGTAAACATTTTGGTAGAAGTAGTAAAATTTTTGTGGGTTTGTTTTTTAAATTTTTCAAAATGACACTATTGTTTTTCTTTATAATAATATTAAGTAGTTTTAATGCTAATTTTTCAGGAAGAATTTGTGTTAATAAACTACCAACTTTAAATAATTTTCTATAAATTGTGAAACTAATCATAAAAATCTATCAAAAAGTTTTACTCTGTAACCACAAACAAACTGTCTTATATCAAGAACATTTCTATTTTCGGGTTGTATCTTCAAAATCGCTATCAATGTATTACTGCCACAGTTAACGATAATACTATCATTTTTTATTGCGAGAATACTTCCAAAAGGTTTATCATTTTGTGTTAATACATTACATTCTTGAACTCTAACTATTTTAGTTTGCAAAATTTTAACATTTATCATTTTCCCTGATGCTAAAATTAATTTTGAAGTAGCTTTTGGCCAATGGACAAATGCACGAACTAAATTATGTATTTCTTCTGCAGTTTTATCCCATGAAATCTGCGCTTGAGATTTTTTGATAGCAGGTGCATATGATGGTTCTCCTTTTTGTTTGATTTTTACTATGTCTCCTTTCATTATTCTATCTATAACAGTTTCTAACAAACCACAACCTAATTTTACAAGTTTTTCTGATAATGAATAATAATCATCTTCTTCATAAACTTCTAATCTTTCCTGAACAAATATATCTCCTGTATCCATTCCTTCATCAATCCAAAAAATTGTCACACCACTTTCTTTTTCACCGTTTAATAATGTGTAATGTATCGGTGCAGCACCACGATATTTTGGTAACAACGAAAAATGTACATTCAACATACCAATTTTATGTAAATCTATTATATTTTTTGGTATAATTTTACCAAAACTTACTACAATACTTAATTCAGGAGAAAATTTTTGTATTGTTTCATAAGACATTTCATTTTCTGTTATAACATTTATATTATATTTTTCTGCAAGAAGTTTAACTGGAGTGGGTAAGATTTTGAGACCTCTTCCTTGAGGTTTATCTGAAGAGGTTATTACAGCAGAAATTTTTAGTTTTTTATTGATTAAAAATTCTAAAAACGGGACTGACAAATTTGAACTACCCCAAAAAAGTACGTTCATCTCAAAACTTATATTTTCCTAACCAAAACATTAAATAAAATTTAATTTGTTTGTTGATCTTCATTCTTTCAATAAAAGTTATTCCGTTAATATGATCTATTTCGTGTTGTAAGACACGTGCAAGCAACCCTTCTGCAAGAATTTTTTGTTTTTTACCATTTATATCATAGTACTCAACTTCTATAGAAACAGATCGTGATATTTTGTCAAAAAATCCTGGGAAAGATAAACATCCTTCTTCAGCAATTTGTTTTTTTTTACTTTGGTAAGTAATTTCAGGATTAATTAAAGCTATTGGTAAAACTTTTTTTTCTCCTTTTAATGAAATATCTACTACAACAATCCTTTTATTGATTCCGACTTGGTTAGCAGCGAGTCCAATCCCATTATGTGCATACATTGTTTCAAACATATCTCTTACAATATATTTGAGGTCAGAATTAAAATTTTCAACTGGTAAAAGTTTTTGTTTTAATATATCTGAAGGATACTTAACTACTTTTAATACACTCATAGAGTTACCGAATTTATCCAATTAAGATATTCTTTATTTGCATCGTTTATTTCTATAGATATAATTTCTGGCACTTTATACGGATGAACTTTTTTTATTTCTTTAATAAGTTGTTTAAATAAACAATGTTTTGTTTTTATAACTAATAATGATTCTTTATCATTACAGATTTTTTTCTCCCACCAATAGAACGAGTTGATATTTTTTATTTCATTAACACAAGCAACAAGTTTCTTTGTTAACAAAAATTTTATAATTTTTTTACTTTTGTTTTGTGGAACAGTTATAAATACAACAACGTATTTCATTCTTTGATCCATAAATTAAGTTTAGTAGAATATTCGTCTAGTAACTTCAAAGTATCTTTTTCTCTATGTGCTTCAACATAAAGATGGATAAAAGCTTCATCTGGGTCTGGTAACACTAAGACCCAATCTGATTCATTAAACCAAATTTTTACACCATCTATAAGTTCTAATTTGTATTTTGCATGTTCTTCAATTAACTTCCTTATTACAAAACCTTTCTTTTCCCACCTACAAGGAATACGTTTATGTTCTACATTGAAATCAGGTATTTCACGTTTTATACGAGAAATTTTTGTTTCTTGTTGTGATAAAAACTCTATTATTTTACCTATAGCGAACATTCCATCAAATGCAGGTTGAAATTCAGGAAATATATATCCACCTAAGGCATCAGTAACAAATTTCACATCGGATTTTTGTGCTTCTTCTCTTAGATACCTTGGTAATGTTTTACTCCATATTATTTCGACATCTTTATGTGATCTTGCTAAAACTTCTTTAACAACATTTGATGTATATACTGGTACAACAATTTTATATTTTTCTTCTTTACTTGAATTTAATTTTAAAAGTAAAACAATCATAGATGAAAGTTGTGGGTCAAGTATTTTTCCTTTATCATCTACGATAAACACGCGTTCAGCAGAGTTGTCTAACATAAATCCAACATCTGCATTTAAAGTAGTAACTATATTTGAAAGTTGTTCTAATGCGTATTGAAGTTGTGATTCAGAACGAACAATTTTTGTACTGTCAACAAAAGCGTTTAATGAAACAACTTCTATACCAAGTTCACCTAATATAGCAGGAAAGATATTAACTGCAGTAGAATATGAATAATCTATCACAACTTTAAGTTTAGCTTTTCTTATTGAGGTAATATCAAGCGATTTTAAATATCCGTCACGATAATACTCATATGCTCTTGGTGGTAAAACAATTTCACCGACTTCTTCTAACGAAGCACGAGGAAAATCTTCCCGTAAAAATAGTTGTTCAATACTTTTTTCTTGTGCCACAGATATATCATTACCATTTTTATCAAAAAATTTTATCTCAATAATATTAGGATTTGTAGGAGATAATCTTACATGCAATCCACCATCAACATTTTCTTTTGCAATTTCGTATCTTACAACTGGTATTGGTGCGGCACGTAAGTCTCCCACTTTTACACCACTTGAAAGCAAGCCTGATATCATACTACGTTTTATCATACGTGATGCTTTATGTGCATCACGAGATGTAATCACAGTTTTCCCTTTTGTTAACAAACTGCCGAACGCTGCACCTAATTTACAAGCAAACTCAGGTGATATTTCTGAGTTTAATAATCCTGATACTCCAGTTGAACCAAACAACATCCTTGACCATTTTTCTTGCCAAATTAAACTTGTTGAAACAGTTGAACCTTCTTCAACAATTTTTTTAGGCCAGATTTTAACATTTGCTTTTATATGAGCATTATCTTGTATTTCACACTCTTCTCCTATAACAGAGTTTACTTCTACTACTACATTACTACCTAATTTATTTTTCGCTGAAATAATACTTTCTTTTATAGAAGAGTTTTTGCCAATATGGACATTATTCATAACAACACTGCCCAAAATTACTACTCCATCTTCTATCACACAATTATCTCCAATCACAGAACGGTTTATATTAACATTATTACCAATCTTTGTGTTTTTACCAATGATTACAAAATTATCACATTTAAAATTTTCACCGATTGTAGTATTTTCGCCAACAATAATTTTATTACCATTGTATTCTACACATTTACCTTCTATATATAACTCCACTTTTTTATCTATTACGTCATAATGACACAACCTATATTCTTGCAATGTTCCCACATCTTTCCAATACCCTTCCAATACAAACCCATATATTGGCAATCCTTCAGCAAGAAATCTTGGGAATAGATCTTTAGAAAAATCATAAAAAGTTTTTTGTGGAATATAATCAAACACTTTTTTGTTTAACATATAAATCCCAGTATTTACTTTATCTGAGAAAACTTCACTCCAGGTGGGTTTTTCTAAAAATTTTTTTATCCTAAATTCCTCATCATATATTACGATGCCGTACCCTAACGGATTTTCAACACTTGTTAACCCAATAGTTGCTAACGAATTTTTCTCTATATGAAACTTTATCATTTTTTGTAAATCAAAATCTGTAATTATATCTGCGGAAATTACAATAAAGTTATCCTCTTTAATATAATCTCTTGCAAACCCTACTGAACCACATGTACCATAGTCACCATCAGGTAAAAGATATTGTATTTTAACACCAAATTTTTCACCATTACCAAAATATTTTGTTATATACTCGTGTTGGTAAAACAGCAAAACTATAAGTTCTTCGATTCCATATTTTTTTAATAATCTCACAACATGTTCCATCATAGGTTTGTTTGCAACAGGAACCATAGGTTTTGGAATAATACTTGTCAAAGGACGTAGTCTTGTACCAAAACCGCCTGCCATTATTACACCTTGCATAATTATTTCCCCTTTTTATTGAAATTTTTTGTTGTTTTATATATAAAATAAAATTTGTTAAATCAATAAATAAACTGATGAAAAAAAAGTCTAAAATTTTAATTTTTATACTCTGTTTTTCTTTCCTTGTAGGATTATACTTTTATATTATTAAACTTATTGCAGAACTACCTTCTGAAGAAGAGCTGAAAAATTTTTCTCCAGTATTATCGACAAAAATTTTTGACCGCAATAATGAACTTATTACAGAACTATTCACAGAAAAACGTACTTGGATAGAGTTTAAAGATATACCTGATAATATTAAGTTAGCAGTGTTATCAATTGAAGACCATACTTTTTATCATCATTGGGGCATAAATCCAAAAAGAATATTAAAAGCTGCAATAGAAAATATTCTTAGACGAAAATTTGTTGCAGGTGGGTCTACCATAACACAACAACTTGCAAAAATTTCTTTTCTTACACAGAAACGTAGTATCAAACGTAAACTTAAAGAATTTTTTTTAGCAATAAAGTTAGAACATAATTTGTCAAAAAACGAAATTTTAGAAATGTATTTAAACCAAGTATATTTTGGCAGAGGAGCATATGGTATTCAACAAGCAGCAAAAATTTATTTTTCAAAAAATGTTTCAGAACTGACATTAGCAGAATCTGCGATGCTTGCAGGACTTATTAGATCGCCTGCGTATTATTCACCAATAAAAAATTACGACCGTGCAATAAAAAGAAGAAATCTTGTATTAAAACGGATGTTGCAGTTAGGTTATATTTCTAAAGATGAATATGAACAAGCGATTTCTGAACCTTTAATAGTTGGATATTATAAGATACCTTCAGCAACTGCACCATATTTTATAGAATATATTCGCGAACAATTAGAATCTGAATTCCCAGCTGAATTACTTTATACAGGCGGGTTAACTATAAAAACAACACTTGATTTAAATCTTCAAAAACATGCTGAGACAATTCTTGAAAAACATCTTGTTAACATTGATAAGTTAACAAAATCTACTGAACCTGTGCAAGCAGTATTACTTTCAATGGAGGTAAAAACAGGACAAATTTTAACAATGGTAGGAGGTAGAGACTATAGAAAAACACAATTTAATCGTGTGACACAAGCATTCCGACAGCCAGGTTCTGCATTTAAACCTATAATTTTTCTTGCTGCTTTAGAACACGGATTTACACCAACTTCTATTTTAGAAGATACACCATTAGTATTTTATAACAATGGTATAGATTGGGAACTTTTATCCACAACAACTGATTTTACTCAACTTGATTATTCAAAACTTGCAAAATTAGATGTTTCTGACTACACAGAATTTATATCAAAGTTAGACAAATTAAAAGAAAAAAATAAAATTTGGATACCAGAAAATTATAAGAATCAGTACCATGGTAAAGTAACTTTACGTCGTGCATTAGAACATTCATTAAATTCTTGTGCAATAAGGTTAACAATGGAGTTAGGTCCTAACCTTATAATAGAATACGCCCGAAAGTTAGGTATCACAACACCACTTACAAACACTTATTCTTTATCTCTTGGTGCATCTGAAGTTATCCCGATAGAACTTATCAAAGCATACAATGTTTTTGCAAACAACGGTATTAAAGTTGAACCCTATGGAATTTTAGAAATAAGAGACAGATTTGGTAATTTATTAAAATCTTATACTCCTAAAGAAACAATAGTTATTTCTCCTGAAAGTGCATATTTGGTAACAAACTTACTTAAAGGTGTAGTAAAAAATGGTACTGGGAGATACGCATTAAACTTAGGTAAAATTTGTGCAGGTAAAACAGGTACTACTAACAATTGTACTGATGCTTGGTTTATTGGTTATACACCAGATATAATCTGTGGTGTATGGGTAGGGTTTGACATAAAGAAATCTTTAGGAAGAGATGCAACTGGTGGTAAAATTGCTTGTCCTATATGGACAGATTACATGAAAGTTGCAGTATCACCATATCCTAATAAAGATTTCGATAAACCTGATAATATAACAGAAATATTGATAGATATGCACACAGGATTACTTGCTGGTCCGCAATCAAAAAAAGTTTATAAAGAAGCGTTTTTAAAAGGTACTGAACCACAAATGTGCACACCTACAGCTGGCTTTGAAGAAATACCAACACAAATTTTTGAAGAAGATACTGGATTTTAATACTCTAAAAAATTATATTTTGGGCATTTTTTTATCCAACTTAAATGCTTTATGTAACGCTTTTACTGCAGTCTCTAAATGTTCTTTTTTTATGATACATGAAATTTTGATCTCAGAAGTGGAAATCATTTCTATATTAATATTATGTTTTGCTAAAGTTTCAAACATTTTTGCAGCAACACCAGGATGACTCCTCATACCAACACCTACTATTGACACTTTTGCCATATTATCTTCATAAACAACACCGCCAGCATTCATTTCTTTATTAACTTGTTGTAAAACTTCAATTGTTTTTTTCAAATCATTGTATGCAATTGTAAATGAAATATCATTTTTGCCGCCACGTGCTGCCGATTGTATTATCATATCTATATTTATATTCTTTTCTGCAAGAGGTGCAAAAATTTTTGCCGCAATACCAGGTCTGTCAGGAACATCAAGTATTGCTACTTTAACTTGGTTTTTATCAAAAGTTACTGCTTTTACTACTGGTTCTTCAATTTTATATTTTATTTTTTTCCGTTTCATATGTTTATCACTCCTTTAATTAAACGTTTTTTTGGTAACTATTTTATGATATTTATAAAAAATCTTGTAATTTGCAGATGGAATATATTTCCCTTAATTTTTTCTAAAGTAGCCGCAACCTTCAGGTTACGTTAACGTAGGCTGAAGCCCGCGGCTACAAAAATTTAACTTATATTTTGGAATGTAACAACCATGTTGTTGCACTTCTTTTGACAGAACCTAATTAAAATTATGAAACAATTTCATACTTTCCTAACCCAAATGTTGTGTTTCTACCAATATGTATATATTCACCAATTTTAAGTAAAGGATAGAATTTTGTTAACTCACCCTGGTAGATAATTTCACCTGTAACACCACTAAGTTTAACAATATTTTTTTGTTGTGTTAATCGCTCAATTTCTACCCGTTTAAGATTTGAAGATTTTATACTAATTTTTTCTGATTCGTTTATAATTTCGTCAAAGTTACATTCTAACTTTTTGTCAGTATAAAAAAGTAGTAATCCTGTTAACCTTCTTATTAACGATTTGATTAATGTTTGAAATGTTATATCCATTGTTTTCCCAACAGTTTTTATTCTTGTAGGTGTCAAAAATTTTATTTTTATTTCATTAATTTCTTTAATATCATCAAAAGATATTTTTATTGTTGAATCATAATTATAAAATGTCTGTGTATGAATATCATAAATTGGTTTATTATCTATTGTTGTCACTGTAAGCAATTCGTATTTTGCTTTTGTTTCTCCAATACCGTTTTTGCCAAGTTCGTTAAATGTTAATACTAAATACGGAAGAAATTGTATTGAATTACCAAAAATTAAAATATAAATTTCAAAGGTTTCCCCAGATTTATACACTTTTTTTTCATCAACAGGCGGTTCTACCACAAAAGGTCTTGGCGGTTCTGAAAAACCTAACATTCTGTATTCTTTATTATTTATTTTTTCTTCAAATAATAAATTATACACACATTTCGACTTATGAAAACAAATTTTACAAGATCCTTTTTTCACAACACAACAGATTTTTTTTAGTGCATATCCAAACCCTTTACGAAAAACTGCCCCTTTGAAATTAGAAAACACAATTTCTTGTTTTAATTGCAAAACTAATTTATATTTTGCAATAGGAAGATACCCTACTGTATTTTTAAGATACATAATACAGCTTTTATTTTTTTATACAATTTGTTAAGCAATATCCCACAGAATATACCTGATAAATGTCATACATTCCAAAATTCTTTTATATATGAAGTATCCGGATGGATAATTTCTACTATACCCTCTCCAGGTATACGTTCAAGTTCAAAAGTTTTATCATTTACAATTTTTTCTACTAAGACAAAAAATTTTATTTGTTCACCAGGAGATGTCTGAAGAATAGAAAACGGTATTTTAAGTTCAACAACTTTATCTATTTTTATATACTCAAATTCTTGTTGTTTATTCTCAGAAAATACCATCAAATATTTATTATTTCCTTTCTTAAGTTCAAATTTTATACGATATACACATTGTTCTTTTGGCGTACATAAAAATATGGAAACAACTATATTTTGTTTATCTATTTCTGTCTTGTTATAATCCATTCTTAAATATATATCTTCGGTTGAAAAACCAAAGTATAAACAGGACAATATTTTAGTTGTTTGATGCATTGAAGAGGTTAATGGCACAATTTTTCCTGCTAATGCCCATTCAAAATAACTTGATACTTGACCATCAATTTTTGCTGAGATAAATCCCGAAGGCATCTGTATTTCAGTTAATGACACAATTTTTTTAATGGGTAAATTGAGAAATTCAGGCGGTTTCTCACCAAGAAAAATATATATATTTTTAAGATTTTGTCTGAATAAAAAATCAAACACATCACTATATGAAGTGTAGTGTTCATCACCAAACCACCAATACCAATCAGACCCTTCTGCAATATATATTTCTTGCCAACATAAATGTTTTATTTCTTTTGTAACATTGGGATTTTGGTTTAAATATTCTTCTAAAAACTTTCTTGTATTATACAAATACTCCCATGCAGTGTTATCTTCTGGATGTCCAATCCATATATTATAATTAGCATTAATCCAAGAACCTGGCCATAAAGTTGTAAGTTTATCAGTTTTTGTATGTGATGAAATAAAATCTGAGATGAGTACTGTTTCAAACAATTTATGTTCTGTCAACATTTTGTATAATTCGGAAAGGAAATCTTCTCCATCATTAGGATAGAATTCCCAACAATTTTCACCATCAAGAATTATACTTACTAACGCATCTTCAGCATTATTGTTATGATATACTTTGTTGTATATTTTAGTAAGTTTTTTTTCAATATCTTTTACTGCATCAATATGATTCCATCGCTGATAAACAAAACTTATGCTATCAGAAATTTCTCTATCTCTAAAAATTACATATATAGGTTGGTGATTACCTATTTCTACTTGATAATGTTTGTATATAACCTCTCTTTGTGGATAATTTTTTGTCATCATATATATAGATTTTCTTAGAATTTCTTCGTCAGTAGCAAACCATCTTATACCATATTTGTCTAACAAAGGAATAATATCGTTTGAAACAGAGCCTTCTGATGGCCAAAAACCTTTTGGAGAAATATCAAAAAGTTTTTCGTATAACTCTTTTGCTAACTTAATTTGTTCTTCAGCATCTTCTACTAACTTGACATAATTTCTTGGTAATACAACATTAGGGTTAGAAATTTTTGCTTTTGCAGGATCACAAAGTAGCGGTAGTATAGGATGATAAAATGCTGATACTGAAACTTCAATTTTACCTTGTTGTTGTAACTCTTTAAGTTTTTTAGGTATTTCTTTACAGATCATTCTTTGTTTTTTCACTATAATATGTTTATCTTCTTCAGTATAATTTTTTTCTTTATCAAACAAAGATTTTATTTCGTTATCAACTTTTCGCCAATAAGGATCAAACCAAACTAAATTTGACCATACTTGTAGATCAAGCCAATCTTGGTTATTAAAATATTTTATTTTTCTTTGAAGGTCGTTATCAGTAATTTTTATTCCTCGTTGTAATAAAAGTTCGTTATATCTTTTATATGGTTCAATCATTGTTGACCAGTTACAGTTAAAAAAGTTTTTTAAAATATAAACTTTATCTTCTTCTGTAAGTTGAGAGACATTTTTCAAAGTTAATTCAAGGTGTTTATCAATAGCATCTTTAGCATAATCTTCAAGTTGAACTAATAACGAAGGGACAAAATTAAAATTAAGTTTTAATTTCTCATATTTTTGTGTCCATATCAACATATCATAATAATCTTTGATTGCATGCAATCTTACCCATGGTAAATAATAATAATTTTTTGACAATTCTTTATACAAAGGTTGATGTTGGTGATAAAGTATAGCAATATAAAGTTTTTTCATATAAAGTAAAAATATATATTTTTTAAAATTTTGTTTCTACAGAAAACAAAATTTTTGTTGCAGGATCACCTTTAGGTTTATCAAAATATGCATTTCTTACCGGATTAAAAATAGAATATGAAAACTTTGTTATTAACAACTCTGAGATCTTATATTTTGCTGAGACTCCGTATTCAAGACCGATAGCTTTTTTAGCACCTAATGTTTTTTCAGTAGATGACGGGTCAGGTTTATTATCAGGCGCTTCTGGAGAAGAAAATAAATAATACTCTAATCCACAATAAAGTTTTCTTAATGGGTTAACATTAAGCTCTAACCCTAAAACAAAAACGCCTGAATATCCATCAGGTAAATCAAAAAATATTGTCCTTGAGTTAGCTTTTGCAAACTCGCCAAACCCATAAAGCTCTGTATAGTTATATACTTTAGTAAATGTTGGAGAAAAAACTGAGGTTTCTGTCCCTCCTGAAGACAATAGCCACACCATCCCTGCAACAGATTCGCCTAAGAATTTATTTTTACCTTTTACCTTGCCACGGAAATACCATAAACTGCCAGTATAATTTTCATTAGTAGACAACTTTTTTCCTTGCTGTATTACATATTCAAAAATATAGTCAAAATTTTTTTGTTCTTGTTTAACAAAAAATTCATAATAGACTTTTTTGTTGTTTTTTATTTCATCATTTTCAATAACATAATTTATCCCAAAATCATAACCAGAATAAAACTTACTTCCTAATAAAAAACTATATAAATCAAACTTACTTCCATCTTGAGAACCAAAAACAGAATTTATTCTTGCAACTAAACTATTTATATAAAAATATTTACTAAAAACAAAATCTATTGAAACACCATCATAACCTATTTTGTTATCACCAACAACTAACCCTTCAACAAACTCTTTTCTTTGTCTGCCAAATACAACTTCTAACAAAATACCTTCTGCTAAAAATTTTATATATGGTATAGGAAAAATATCAACTACATATTTATATTTTGCATAACATTCTGTTATCCAGGGCAAAAATTCAATATTTGGATAAGGTATATTTTTTTCCCAACTATACAGTTTTGTTGATGACGATACTATTTTTCCAAACTCACCTAAAGAACACACCCCCGTTTTAAATTCAAGATTATCAATTTGTGTTTTTAGTTCTATATTAAGATTTGAATAAATCTTTGTCACATTATCAGTAGATGTAGAGAAGTCAAAATCAAGATTTGAATAGTTATTATATGACATTTTATAATATGTATCAAGATATAATTTTGTGCCTGAAAAAGATATCTGATTAAAAAGTATAAAAAAAGAAATTATTATTATTATTTTCATTTGTTCTAAAATCAGAATTTATATACTACACTAATTTGTGAAAACAAGGTTTCAGGAACACCGCTTATAATATATGTCCCAGTAAACAACACATTTTGTCTTATTACAAAATCTAATATCACTTTGTCTTTTATTTTTGTTCTTGCACCAAATGAAACATTTGTAGTATATCCTGCAACATTATCATTTCTTGTTTCTTTCTCAGTTATGTTTGACAAAGGAAATTGTGTCCCATTCCAACCGCCATAGTCAGGATCTACAACTTTGATATTTTCCATTGCTGAGACAACTTTGTTTATTCCACTTGATAAAGACAAAAAATTTGTTATTTTATATTCGCAAGCAAGATAAAATGGAATATTTATTCTGTTAGATTCGTATTTATATTCTTGATCCACTCCTTTGCGATCTATTAACATTTGTCTCCTTTTCTCATTTATATTAACAGAATCAACAAAAATGTTTGTCCCTATAATAAAAAGTATCTTAGGCGTAAGGTAAAGATTTGTAGCAGCACCTATAGTTAAAAAACTTCTTACATAATTCTGTTCCCTTTTATAATATACATCTCTGTCAGTAGAGACAAATTGGTTATCAAGGTTTGTATCAGTTTTTCTTAAAAACTCATTTGATAAATCTGTATAGTAGTAATCAAAAATTGTTACAATAGAAACATTTTTATTTTTTTCATATATACCACGTAGTGTAACCTCAGGTGTTAAACTTCCCTTTGTTGTAAACGAATAATCATCATTTATAACAAATTTTTCACCATTGTAAACTTCGTCAATATATCTATTGTTAACATTATGTATCCCTAAATTTATGATAATATCAAAAGTGTTAAAAAAATAAAAATTTGATAGTCTTGTACTTAACATCAACCATATTTCTGAAGAACGTAGTTCTTCAGAATATTTTACATCATTCACTGCTGTAGCAGGTTGAGTAACACTACTTTCAGTTTTATATGACGAATTTGATGCATAAAAAACAGATAATCCCAATGGTATTGACAAAATTTTATCACTACCAAAGAAAATGTCAAACTTGTTATAAAGTTTTAAAGGGAGCATAGAAGTACCCGCAGGTGAATTTTCTACAGCAGAAACATCAGAACCTACTGCTTGTTGCCCAGCAGAAGAAACCAATCCCCAATAAGGCCTACCAAAAAACAATCCTACAGTTGCTGGATATAAAAAATCTGTTTTTTTAGAGATACCACCCCATTGATTACCTATTGAAAGGTTTCCGTTAACATTTGGTTGAAGAGTTGACCCGCTAGCTGTGCCAATTTCTGCCCAAATTTGATTCGGATAATTAACAATTTCGTAAGGATTTAACCATATCAATGTATCGTCTTCTTTTAACATCCAAAACGGTACACCTAATGACGAAACTCTACTCCATGTCGCAAAAGATTGTAGATAAAATACTGTTAGTAGTATTGTTACATTAATATATCTTTTCATAACGATTACCTCCTATATGTTTTCGTTTTTTGGTGAAATTAATTACGCAGGCTAAAGTCTACGCCTACCAAAAATTAAAACTATTTGGACAGCAACAACCATGTTGTTGCATTTCTTTTATATCGCAATACTTTAACCTATATTCTATTTTATTTTAACCAAAACTTGAGCTGCATGTGCACGAACAGTTTCATCTTTTAATGCGAGAAGTAATGCTGGTATTGCAGGCCGACCTATATTACCTAACGCTTCACAAGCGTACCGTCGGACAAGTTCATGTGGATCTTTTAACGCTTTAAACAACGCTGGTATTGCAGCAGGGTCGCCAATTAGTCCTAAAGATATAGCAGCTTTCAT
>Ga0105158_1000514_pt1 | contig 16541 bp, 17 predicted proteins | sample LHCtaG_FD_81567 | JGI IMG/M metagenome (GOLD analysis project Ga0105158, IMG submission 81567) | Hot spring microbial communities from Little Hot Creek, USA to study Microbial Dark Matter (Phase II) - LHC4sed_matched | ecosystem: Environmental > Aquatic > Thermal springs > Hot (42-90C) >...
AGCCCTTCACGTGGTGTATCTCAATTGGGTGGGCCCGCTGGGATTCGAACCCAGGATCTGCGGTGTGTGAGACCGCCGTCATAACCGCTAGACCACGGGCCCTCAATAAAATCACTCGCTGACTAAAAAATGAGGAGCCTCATTCTTTTTGCCCTCATCCTGCTCTCCGTGTTCGGTGAAGCGCTTCTCTTTTATGAGAGAACTGAACCGTCCAAACCGCTCCTGGGCTACAATCTTCTGCTGAGGGAGAACGTCCTCACGCCCGAGCAAATTGACCGGTTAGCCCACAAGCTTAGAGAAGTGGGATCCCAGGTGGTCAAGCTCTGGTTGCCCGTGAACTCCCTTCACCCGCGCGTCTTAGAGAACGGCTCGTACGGGGACTGGGATTTCACCTTCTGGGACTCGGTTCTGGAGCCGCTGGCCCGCGAGAACCTCATCATCCTCTTGGATCCGTGGTTCAGGACAACCTCCGAATTTTGCCCGCCCGACCTCACGGAAAACATGTGCGTGAAGAGGAGCTGGGGGAGAATAAACATCGCCTCTGTCTTCCACCCCCGCGTCCGGGAGTACCTGAGGGAAGCCTGCTCCGCCATCGCCATCCACTACTCGGGGGAACGCCCGGACTTGGGAAAACACATCAAAGCGCTAGTTCTCTTCAACGAGCCCTACTTCTTCAATCTGGGCGCCATAACCTGGTCCGAGTGGAGGGGGTTTCGGCTCCCCCTCTTTCTTCTGATCGATGAGGATCCGGAACACGCCAAGCAGGATTTCTGGGAGCAAGTTGAAAACCTCGCCCTTTTCGTCAGGGAGCTGCGGGAGGAGGTTAGGAGGCACTGGATGGTGGATGTCATGCTCTGCTACGACGTGATGTGGGTCTCCTGGCCGCCCTCAGCCGCCATGTACGACAGACTCGCCCGCGAGGTGGACACCATCGGGATAGACCCGTATCCCGGAGAGTACCGGCCTGTGGAGTGGTTCGGGCTGGAGTTCATCCTAAAACGGGCTCTCGCCCTCGGTAGACCAATTTGGATCACGGAGTGGGGATACAGCGCCAGGGACTGGATGACTGAAACCAGGAGGCTCCCGGACGAGGCCTTTGCGAGGGAACTGGTGAAGCGTTGCTCGAGGGCGGGCATCCGAGGGGTCCTCTTCTTTAATTTCTTTGAACCTTGGGACGGCAAGCCCGGGATTTACTCGGTTTACGATCCCCGCACAGGCGAGCCGATGCCGGACGCGAGGAGATTATGCGAGGTCCTCAGAGAATTGGCAGGCTGATAAGGGCCTACCCCCGGAGCCTCCACCCGCTCCATCCCTATCGGCCCGACCGGTGGGGGGCGCTGTTCATCTTCCTCTTCACCTCCATACCCTACGGCGTCCTCCTGAGCGTCTCGCTCTCCGGAAAACTCACCGAGCTCTGCCTGCTCATCCCGCCCGTCTTCCTCTTCCTCTGGGCGCTCGCCTCCCTCTGGCTCTGGGTGGTGAACTACTTTCGGGGGCTCTCGAGGACCTTTCTCTTCTCCTCCGCCCTGCTCTCCCCCCACCTCCCAACCCTTCTCGCCCTCGCCCCCTACCTTCACCTCTATGGGGTGGGGGTGTACGGGCTGAAGGCCCTATACTTCTGGGGTGTGGTTTTCGGCTTTGCCCTGTGGTCGCTGCTGATGCTGAGCAGGATATGCCTCTCACTGGGGATGGGGAGGAGGAGATCGCTGGTCGCCGTTTTCCTTCCAATCCTAGCCATCCTCCTCCTGATTCACTTCGGCATACTCTACCTCAGCAACGATAACTTCTCCCTGCTGGACTTCTTCAGACTCCTCTAGACCCGGCAGTAATCCACCACGTCCCTGAAGAATTTCGTCCCATCGGCGGGCTCCAAGACGAACTCGTTCCCCGCCTTTTCATACCTCTTGCGGACGGACTCGGGATCCGCCATTTCCGGCTCGAACGCCTCCAGCTCCTGAGGACTGACAGGGACGGAGATTAGCCCGGTCTTCACATGCATGCTGTAGGGCGCCCTGACATCCCCCATGGGCTTGATGATGGAAGCATCCAGCAGCACCTTGTCCTTACGCTCCTCCTTCTTCGCAGTTTCGGCTGTGGTCAGGCCGGGAAGTTTCTCGGAAATCCTCGCCTGAACGAATCTGACCATGTCCGAATAAAAGCTGAAGAAGTTCCTCCCCCTTTTCTCCGTCGTCAGCTTCTTGGGAACGTAGCTGGAGGGAAGCTCATGCGGCTCAAAGACCGTCCAGATCTGGAAGCCCCTGGACCCGGAGAACTTTATCCTCGGAATCAGACCATAGCCCTCCAGGAGCTTGAAGGCCTCCCTCACCACCTTTTTGGTCTGCTCGAAATCAACCTCCTTCCCGGCGTCGAAATCTATGACCAGCCAGTCCGGTCTGTCGGAGTTTATCCTGTGGATGTAGGGTATGAAGTCTATGCCGTGAACGTCCAGCTGGTTCCAGACGTCCCTCTCGCTCTTTATGGTGATGTACCTGTCGCCAATCTTGCGCTGGAGCCAGTACCTGCCGGTGAAGAGCCTGAAGACCGAAACGTACCTGTCCCTGCAGAATTCCAGCAGCGTCGGCATCACGGTGGGATAATAGCGCTTGGCACGGTAAACCTTCAGGTAATCCGGATTGAGCTCCTCGCGGATTTCTCTCCACCTCCTCTCGAAGGCCTCCCTCCCCTTCTCGGTCGCAGCATAGAGACCGTCCTTCTCCTCCACCCAGCCGCGTCCGATGAGCTCCTGCACTAAGGCGAGTGCTTCCTTCTCCGAGTACGGCTTTCCGGCATCTCTGCTCACTTTTTCCTGAATGTGAGCCAAATCCACGTATTTTCCCTTGCGCTTAATGCAGAACATCAGCATGAGGTGGTCCTCGGGTTGTGCTCTCACTTTAGAAGCTCTTGGAGCTTTTCACCCAAAATTTTTTCGGCACAGCTGAAGCAAACGAAAATCCCCTTGCTCTCCTGTGGCTTCACTATCTTGACGTAGGATGAATCCAGACTGAGGAGCTGGATCCCCTTACCGCAGATTTTGCACTTGGGCCCTTTTGCCCTCATTCTAAAAGTGGGGAGCTTAAATTTACTTCTGACTAACCTTTTTCAGAATAGTTTAACTTGCCTTCACCCATCACAGCCCTCGCCCTAAGCGGTGGAAGCCGGTGCCGCTGGTGCCGCCTCTTTCTTCTTTGCGGGCTTCTTCTTCCCCTTCCCACACTTTGCCGGCATCTCTTAGGTTCTTTCTTTAATATAAAAGAGCATCTATACTCTTGCATGCGGATGTCCCGATGAGCTCGCTTGATTTCCTGCTCCCGAAAAAGCCCGACCTCGAGGAGATGAAGCGGATACAGGAGAGGGTGGCTAGGCTCGTTGTGAAGAGGGACGAGATCGGGAAACTCGAAACGGTGGCCGGCTGTGATGTGAGCTTCGTCAGAGGGAACCGCGCCTTCGCCTCCTGCGTCGTCCTAGACTACAAAACGCTGCAACCGCTTGAAAGCAGGGTGGAAGAGGTCAAGGTGGGATTCCCATACATCCCCAGCTTTCTCGCCTTCAGGGAGCTGGAACCCATGCTTAAAGCGGTGGCTGGAACAAACGCCTCCGTATACATGGTCGGTGCCCACGGTCTCTCCCACCCGCGAAAGGCTGGACTGGCATGCCACCTTGGTGTGGTTTTGGACAGACCGACGGTTGGCGTGGCCAAATCCCTCCTCTGCGGCGAGGCGAGGGAACCCAAGAGGGAGAGGGGATCGGTGGAGTGGGCGATTGACGGCGGGGAGATCATTGGGGCGGCGGTCCGGATCGTAGAGGGATCCAAACCGGTCTACGTGAGCGTGGGGCACAAGGTTTCGCTTGAGACCGCCATCAAGATAGTGCTGGAAACCACCCGCCGCGGCCCCCTTCCCGAGCCCATCCTTCAGGCCCATGAACTGGCAACGAGGGCGGCGAGGGAGAGACTTGACTAGGGGTGTAACCCTCCTCCAAGCCTCCCTTCTCCTCACCCTCTTCCTAGCCGTTTCCCTAGGCGTTCTGTTCTCTCTCTACCACTCCCGGCTTGCGGAAACCCGGCTTGCCGCTGAGGCCCGGCAGCTCGCGGACATGCTGGCTTCCAGGGCCTCGCTGGCCAGCTTGGGAAATATCGTCCCTGTAGACCTTCCCACATCCTTAGGAGGACAACAGTATTCGGTGGAGTGCAGGGAAAACGAATTCGTCGTCAGACTGGGAAGGGGGGAGTTCTCGGCCGCCGCCGGCACGCGGGTTGTTCCATGCTTGCTGGAGGCCGGGACGAGGGTTTACCTCTGCCCAACCGAGAGTGGAATACTCATTTCAGATCGCCCCCTCGTGGGGTATTTTGAAGAACCCCTCTCCATCTCGGAGAACCGGCCCAGATTCTACGACCTTTCCAAAATCCATCCCGAAGTTGCGGCGTGCGCACTCTGGTGCCGCTTCTGGTTGGGAAAAGAGGCCACGCGGTACTCCGAAAACGTTTTGGAGGTGGAAGGCTCTTTTCTCGAACCCGTGGCGGAGATTGAAGGTGAAAGTGTTCCGGCGTGGGTGGTGAAGGGGATGCGTCAGGCCCCAACCCCCTCCGCGCTGAAGGACCTCCCCTCAGTAATGGAAGCGGAGAATTCGGGGTGGTTGCTTTCACCTCGGCAGGCCCTCAGAGAGGTAAAGGAGAGGGAGTGGAGGGATGTCGAAAATTCCATCGTGACGGTTCCCGAAAATGCCTCCATCCTTCCCTGCGTGGTCCACACCAGTGTGGGAAGATTTGTGGCTTGGAGGGTCAGTTGGGAGAACTACACCATCTACACGAGAGCCCTCTTGTGGTGGTGGAAAGAAAACTTAACCGGATTTGTGTACTCTTCCGACAAGCTCCGCCTAGGGTAACTTTAGCTAATCAAAAACCACCGTCTTGTTGTCGTAAACCAAGAGCTTCCGCTCCGTGTACCACTTCAGCGCCCTGCTCAGCACCACCTTCTCCGCATCCTCCCCCTTCCGTTTGAAGTCCTCCAGCGAGTCCCTGTGGCTTACTCTCACGATATCCTGCTCTATGATGGGTCCCGCATCCAGCTCCTCGGTCACGAAGTGGGCGGTCGCACCTATTATTTTCACACCTCTTCTGAAAGCCTGCTCGTAGGCGTCCTTCCCTACGAAGGCCGGGAGGAAGGAGTGGTGAACGCTTATGATGCGGTTGCGGTAGGCCTCCACAAACTTGGGGGAAAGAATCCGGTCGTACCTTGCCAGCACCACTAACTCTATGTTCTCCCTTCTCAGGAGCTCCAGCTCGCGCTCCTCCTGCTCCAGCCTGTTCTCCTTGGTCACGGGGAAATGATAGAACTTCAGCCCAAAATGCTCGGCGACGGGCTCGGCATCCCTGTAATTGCTTACGATAAGGGGGATCTCGGCGTTCAGCTCCCCGCTTCGGTATCTCACCAAAATGTCGTAGAGGCAGTGGAGGAGCTTTGAAACAAAAATCGCCACCCGCGGCCTCTGGGAGGAGAAGTAGAGCCGATAGCTGGCCCCGAGCTCTTTAGCGAGCTTCGAGATCTCGCCCGGTAGCCTTGACTTGGGTATCCTGAAACCCGCCAGGGACCACTCCACCCTCATGAAGAAGATGCCGAGCTGGTGGTCCCGGTGCTCGTCGGAATGAAGAATGTTTCCACCGTTCCGGTAGATGAAGTTGCTCACCCTGGCCACGATCCCCTTCCTGTCTGGACAGGAGAAAAGGAAAACAGCGGTTTCCTCCATCGAAACTTTAAATTCCGCTTTTATGCGGCTGTTTCGGCTTTAAAAGGGAGCTCCCACCAATAACACCCGATGGGATTCAGACTCCCCCTCGAGGCGCTGAGATGCCCGTGCTGTCTCTCCCACCTCCTTCCAGTGAGGGTGGCCACCGAAAGCCAAACCAGATGCAAGAGATGTGGAGTCCCGCTTGACGGCCTCGAGCTACCCGGGAATCTCGTTGAGACCATCTGAGCGCACAGCGGCAAAAAACTGGTGGCTTAGAATAGTGTGAAGAAGGGTAAGCTGTTCTTGACCTGTCTGGCCTTCGCGCTCACGGTGCTGGTCTTCAGCGCCATTACGGGATGGCCAGAGTCCCTGTCCCACATCGCCCTGCTGGCGACGGTGGGCTGGCTGATCTCCGTGGGACTGCTGGATCCCGAGCTGAAAACCAGGACCGTTCCAGCGGCAGCAACCCTGTGCGCCCTCATCCTTCTGGGCGGGTTCGGGGTGAGGCAGATCTCCCGAGAGGAGGCCGGAAAGGTTTGGATGAATTACGATGCGGCCTTTTTCTATCTGGGGGACGAGAACCTACCCGTGGAAAACCTTTCCATCGAGCTACCGCTTCCGGTGAAGGGGGAGAACCTCCTTTTCCCATCGATTAACTGGGTCCTGTGCTGGCAGAACGTTCACGGGAGGATATTCAGACAGATGGGGGGATTCGAGAACCACCTTACGGGGTGGTGGGGATTCCGGGGCAGCAGGGGGGAGAACTTGATGATCGTGGATTGGGGAAGGGAGAATACCAGGGTCCGGTTCACGGTGGACAGGCTATACCCGAACGAGGTCTTCATCCTGAGCTGGAGCGGGTATGTTTGGAAAAGAGAACTTGGCCGGGTTACGGCTAGGGTGGGCGGCGAGAATCCCAGGGGCTCCTTCTCCTCCCCCGAACCCATAAGGGTGAGGTTCTGGGTGGAACTCACCAAGATGATCGGTGGCCGGCCCCAGCTGGTGGAAGCCTTCCTTTCAGAAGGGGAGGGATACGAAAAAACGCTGGAGCTACTCCCCACTGAGAATGCCTTCTGGCAACTCTTCGTTCTCCTCTAGCTCGGCTGCCGGAAAAGGAGTTCTCTGACCCTCTCCAAGGTGTCCACCTCCTCCGGCCTCTTGTCATCCCTTATTCTTTCGATGCGGGCGAACCTCAGTGCCACCCCGGAGGGATACTTGGAGCTCCGCTGCACTTGGTTGAAGGAAACCTCCACCACTATCTCGGGCCTGACGGTCACTTTCCTCCCTTCCGCCTTTGTCTGGAGCGCCCTGAGCCTTTTCGTCATTTCCTCCAGCTCAAGGTTGGTCAGCCCCTTGAAGGTCTTCCCCACGACCTCAAATTTTCCGCTCTTCTCGTCGAGGGCGGCGAGGTAGTAATCAGACAGGTAGCCCGCCCTCCTCCCATATCCCCACTCGGCGGCCGTGATGACCAGATCGAGGGTGAAAACGGGTTTTATCTTCAACCAGGCCTTCTCCCTCCGGCCCGGGAAGTAAGAAGTGTCCGGCGCCTTTGCCACCACCCCCTCGTGTCCGAGGGAGAGGGCTCGCCTCAGGAATTCCTCCCCCTCCTCCACGCCGCCCACCTCCCTCCTCTCAACGACCCGCTCGCCGGCTATCTCCTCCAGCCCCTTCCTCCGGACGACGTAAGGTTCCCCCAGCATCGGCTTCCCGTCAAGGTAAAGGAGGTCGAAGAAGCAAAGCCGCAGGGAGATCCCGGGTGCCTTTTCCGGCTCTTTCCTCCTGAACCTCCTCATCAGGAACTGGAAGGGCAGGGGCGATCCCTGGGCATGGGCTATCACCTCCCCCTCAAGGATGGCCTCCCTCAGCCCGAGCTCCCTGACCTGCCCGACTATCTCCGGCATGTAGCGGCTCACGTCCGCGCGGTTACGTGTGAAGATGGCAACCTTCTCCCTCTGAACGTGGATCTGAACCCTCGCCCCGTCCAGCTTGAACTCCAGGAACGTCCTACCTCCATGTTCCCTCAACGCCTCGCTGACATCCCTCGCACTCTCGGCAAGCATGGGACTGACGGGCTGAAAGAGCCTCAGCATGAACACCCCCAATCCCCTTCCCCTGCCCAAGGCATCCGCGACCTGGGGCAGGCTTCCGAAGGTACAGGCGGCCTTCACCTCCTCCCCAGAGACCCGGTAAACCTCGGCCAGGGCCTGCCTGAGGAGACCCTCACCCACCCCCGCCCTCATTTCCCCCGTGAGCACCTTGGCCAGGAATTTTGCCCCGACCGGCGAGCAACTATTAAAAAGCCCCTCCAGAAGTCTCCTCTTCTGCTGGAGGCTGGGGACGGTGCGCAATTTTTCTAGGACCCTCCAAACCTCCAGAACTGTAAGCGGAGTGGCCGTCAAGGGAACAACTCTCACCCTACGTCTGGTGAAAAGGAGCTTCGTTGCCTCCCCCAAATCCCCCGTCTTGTTGAAGGTCTCCCAAAAGTCATCCGCCTTCAGGCCCGTCGCGGCGAGGACGGCGTCCCTGACCGTTGCCCACCCCACACTGAAGGCTGGACCGAGAAACATGGAGCAGGCGGGTCCGGCCTCTTCCGCCCGAAGGTCCCTCAAGAAATCGGCTAGGAGTCTGACCATCTCCTTCCTTTTAGTCAACTTTTCCAGTTGCTCGTAAAGTTCGCCGAGCTTCTCGAACTCCATCAGAAAATAAGCCGGGTTCCTGCCCCTTATCTGTGGTCGACGAACAGGTTGAGAAGGAATATTTCGCACACAGAAGCCACGCTGTCCAATACTCTATCTACAAAAACCTCAGCTTTAAGCAGAGCCCTTTTAATAGACCGTGGTCTGGGAGCAGAGAAGCAGCCCCCTGCTCACCTCCGGGTTGAAGCGGTACCACTTCGACACGATCACTCAACGCAATAACTAACGATTTTTGGAATAGCAGTAAAAACTTTATAATCCTACCTAGATTATCCATTAGTCGCTGTTAACATGCCGGGGCTAGGTTCTGCGGAAATGCGGCGCACCCTTAATTCCAAAGAAGAGGGGGTGGCGGTCTTCGCACCTTGAAACTCGAATTTCCCAAGCCGCCGGTGGGGATCGAACCCACGACCTACCGCTTACAAGGCGGTCGCTCTACCGGCTGAGCTACGGCGGCATCAAAAATTTGTGAGAGGTGTTGAAACTACTTCCTTCCGACGATCTTCTCGACCTCAGCAACCATCTCCCTGCGCTCCTGAACGACGGAGAAGAGATCCACCAGAGTCACAATCCCCAGCAGCCGGCCTCCCTCCACCACGGGCAGCCTCCTTATCCTCCTCTTCACCATGAGCTTCAGGGCCTCCATCACGTCCGTGCCACGGGTGACGGAGATGAGGGGGGAGGACATGACATCCCGCGCCCTGAACCTTCCGGGCTCCAAGTTCTTCTCCACCACCTTCCTCATTATGTCCCATTCCGTGATCACCCCCACCGGCTTCCCCCTCTCGCACACCACCACGCAGCCCACGTTCCTCCTCCTCATGGTCTCGGCCACCTTTGCGAGGGGCGTGTCCACCTCCACGGTGACCACCTTTTCCGACATCAGTTCCTTCACCGGAATCCCCATGTGCAATCCCCTACTCCGAAGCCTTAAACTTAACTCAGACATCCAGCCCCACCACCCTGAGGCGGAATTTGGAAAGGCGGGGGAGGAGGAAGTGCCTGTAATAAACGAGCGGCCTTCGGGTGTGGTCGCTCCCGAAGACGTACGCCAAGTGAACGAGCCAGTCCCAGTGGAAGTCGAACCTTATCCTGTTCCTTCTCGCTTCGCTCGCCTTAAAGTGCCACCGGCCCTTTATCCCAACGTACCTAGACGCCACCATCCTCCTGCCCTTCCTGTGTACCGAGAACCTCAACCCCAAAAGCAGCCTCTCCAGATCCTCCAGCCTCCCGCACAGGGTCCCACGCATCAATCTAAAGTAACCGCCCTTAATTCACGTTTGGCAAGTGGAATTCTGATGGAGGAAGTCAAAGACATACAGCTCACGAGTGGCATGGAGGTTTCACGGCTTTTGGAGCAGATGAGCGGCGCGGGGGGGTTTAATGCGAGCATGCTTTCCGAGGCCGGCGAAATCCTCCTCCAGATGGTCTCACAAAAGGAATGCCTCAAGTTCCTCTCCTTCACCGGCAACCTCGTGGCGACGGGCTTGCGCGGGGTCCTGCGGGAGCTCGCCAAGAGGAGGCTTTTCGATGTTTTCGTGACTACCTGCGGAACCCTCGACCACGACCTAGCTCGAAGTTTCAAACCCTACTACAGGGGGACCTTCTTTGCGGACGACGCCGAACTTCGAGAGAAGGGGATCCACCGGCTCGGTAATGTTTTCCTTCCCCACGAATCGTACGGTCTGATCATTGAGGAGAAGATGCGGGAGTTCCTCGTGGAGATATACGAAAAAGGAGTGAGAGAGATCTCCTCCCACGAGCTTTGCAAGGAACTGGGACGTTGGATCGGGAAGGAGGACTCCATCCTCTACTCCTGCCAAAGAAGCGGCATCCCGGTGATAGTCCCGGGACCGACGGATGGGGCGGTGGGATACCAGCTCTGGCTCTTCTCCCAAGAGCATCGGGACTTCAGGCTGAACCCTCTAAAGGACGAGCAGCTGATGAACGACCTGATCTGGCAGGCCAAAAGTTGCGGGGCGCTGGTGGTAGGGGGAGGGATAAGCAAGCATCACGTCATCTGGTGGGCGCAGTTCAGGGGAGGGCTCGATTACGCCGTCTACCTGACCACCGCCGGCGAGTACGACGGCTCGCTCTCGGGAGCCCGTACCAGGGAGGCCATCTCTTGGGGGAAGATCAAAGCCGGGGCGAGGCACGTCACGGTGGAGGGCGATGCCACCATAACCCTCCCCCTTCTCGTCTGCAGGCTACTGGACTCCCTCTAGAAAACTCCGATGGTCACTCAACCTCATGCCTCACCGAGCCGTACCGCCCGCACTTGGTGAGGTGATTCTACCTGAGAAGGTTCTCGATTCTCTCTTGGATGACCTTCTTGGGTACAGCGCCCACCTGCCGATCCATGAGCTTGCCCTCCTTGAAGAAGAGGAGGGTGGGAATGCTCCGAATGCCGTACTCCTCTGCCTTCGCTCTGTTCTGATCGACATTTATCTTCGCCACGACCACCCTGCCCTCGTACTCCCTTGAGAGTTCCTCCATAATGGGAGCAAGAGCCCGACAGGGCGGACACCAGGCTGCCCAGAAATCTATCACCACCACGCGGTTCTTTTGAATCACGTCTTCGAACTCCTGATCCGAGATTTCCAGCATTACTCCTTTCACCTCATATATAAAACTGCGAAGGGGACAAAGGGGCATTGACGTAGAGAGAGAACCGCCGCGGCCATGATCCCTAAAATTACCTGCTGGCCATCACCGTTCCCTCCATTCTCATCATGAAGTTGGCCGGATCTTGGTTTTCGCTTCGAAGCTCCATGTCGTTGTCTGCCCCTGATAGGTCACATCCGCTTTATACGACAGACTCGATGCCGATTCAATGACACTGCCGCCTCACGGTGCAATTCATGAATCCCACACCCTAGAACGCGCGGGCATTGTTGGTCGTGGTTGGGGGACGAACCTAAATCGAAGCCAAAAGTCAGAGGGCTTAATAGATACAATTTTAACTCTTTGATGTTCGACGCCAAATCCATTGAACTACTGAGAAGGATGACGGAGGCGTTTGGTCCCCCAGGCTTTGAGAGGGAGGTGACCAACCTCGTGAAGGAATACATGTCACCATACGCCGACGAGGTGCTGCATGATAAGCTGGGCAGCGTGAGTTTCGTGCTGAAGGGCTCGGCGGAGAGACCGAGGGTGCTCCTCGCCGGTCATGTGGACGAGGTGGGTTTTGCCGTTTCTGGGATAGATGAGAAAACTGGCTTTCTGAGTTTTTCCACTCTCGGCGGATGGTGGGAGCAGGTGCTGCTGGGACAGAGGGTAACGGTCAGGACCTCCAAGGGTGATCTGATGGGGGTAATTGCAAGTAAACCTCCTCACGTCCTTTCAAAGGAGGAGAGGGAGAAGGTGGTGAAGAAGGATGAGATGTATATAGACATCGGGGTGACCTCGAAGGAGGAGGCGGAGAGCCTGGGAGTGAAAATAGGGGATCCTGTAACCCCATGGAGTCCCTTCGTACTCCTGAGGGATGGAAAGGTGGGAATGGGGAAGGCCTTCGACGACAGACTCGGCACCTTCGTTATGCTTGAGGCCTGCAGGAGGATAAAGGAGCAGAACATCAACCACCCCAACACCATTTACGCTGCCTCCACGGTTCAGGAGGAGGTGGGACTCAGGGGTGCCAAAACCATCGCCCATGTGGTCGACCCAGATGTGGGGATAGTTCTGGAGATAGACATTTCCGGGGATGTACCGGGGGTGGATCCAAGGAAGGCCGCGGCCCGCATGGGGAAGGGCCCGAGCCTTTTCACCATGGACGGGAGCATGATCCCAAACCAGCCCTTCAAGGAGTTTGTGATAAAGGTGGCGGAGGAGTGCAAGATCCCGCTGCAGCTGAGTCAGGTGATGGGGGGTGGAACGGATGCCGGTAGAATCCACCTCCACGGCGCGGGATGCCCCACGGTGGTGCTGGGGATTCCAACCCGGCACATTCACAGCCATGTGGGGCTTTTCAGCCTTCAAGACGCGGAGAACGGCGTGCGACTCCTGATCGAGCTGCTCAAGAGGCTGGACCAGAAAACCGTGGAGAGCTTCCTGTAAAGGAGTTCTGGTTTGCCTTAAGGCCGTCTCGGAGGTGGTGGGAGCACTGAAGTTTTACTCGCCGGGCTTGGAGGAACTCTTAATACCTTTCTCGCCAAAAGTTTTCGGGCGGCGATGAAGAAAAGAGTGTTAGGCGAGGAAGTGAGCTAGCAAGGTATTCCGAGCCGTCCTACTTGGATGGAGGAATTTCGATTCTAAGCAAATCTTCCCCAACTATGGTCTCCGGAAAGATCTTGGAGGCTTGGGATAGAAGGACGGAAGCGTCTTCGTACCGGGGGCTCACGTGGAAGAGAACGAGCTTTTTGACCCCTGCCCTCCGCGCCACCTCCGCGGCCTGAGTGCAGGTTGAGTGAGAATTCTCGACCGCCTTGGCTGAAAGCTCCTCCGCAAAAGTGGAATCGAAGATAAGGAGATCCGCATCCCTCGAAAGCTCCACAATCTCCTCGGTGACAGCCGTGTCTCCCACGTAAACCACCTTCCTGCCTCGGATGGATGGCCCTATCACATCCTCGGGCCTGACCACGCGCCCGTTGGGGAGTCTGATGCTCTCGCCGGCCTTCAGACGCCCGAGTTCCGGGCCCTGCTTGAGCCCTAGGGATAAAGCTTTTTGAAGGTCCAGATGACCGGGCCGCCCCTCCTCCACAAAGGCGTAGGCTAGGGAAGGCACGGGATGGTGGGCCCGAGCCGTCAGAACTCTCCAGCCCTCCCCCCTCACCTCTTGCCCCGGCTCTAGTCCTTCTACCAGTAGCTCGAAGGTGATGGTGTATCTCGGGATCTCAAGGTACTTCCTCAGCCTTTCCACCTCCTCCGCTGGGCAATATACCTCAAGCCTCTTTTCCCTCCCCCACAGGGACAGCGTCTGCACGATACCAGCCAGACCTAGGAAATGGTCGCCATGAAGGTGGGTGATGAAGACCTTCGAGATTTTCATTGGGCTCAACCCGGCGCGGGCCATTTGGACCTGAGTTCCCTCCCCGCAGTCAAAAAGGAGGAGTTCCCCCTCCCTCCTGAGGGCAATGGCTGGGAGAGCTCGCCTGGGTGTGGGGATGCTCCCCGAAGTGCCCAGCAGAAAAACGGTGAGCTCCATCAGGGTTTCTTCAGCGTGCATATTTTCCTGGTGAGGCTCTTGTGGACGTACTGCTCGTGAACCTCCACGAGGTTCAGACCCGAGTCTTCAGCCAGTTCCTCCAAGTTGACCCCGCTTGGCACCCCTAGACAAGCCATGCCCTTCCTCCTCAGAATTCTGGAAATGGAGGGGAGAGACTCGCGGAGGAGTTCCTCCAGCCTGACTCCGCCGGTGGAGGCCTGAACGCCAAAGGGGGGATCGGTGACCACGGCGTCCACCTCCATTTCGGGGAGCCTTCTGGCGTCCCCGAGGCTGACCTCGAAGTTCCTAACATCGTAAAACTCCAGATTCTTCCTAGCCCCCTCCACCATTCTTGGATCTATATCAAACCCCACCACCCTCGCCCCGATGAGTCCGGCCTCCACCAGGATCCCCCCAACTCCACAGAAGGGATCACAGAGCGTTCCGTTCCGGGGGGTTCTCGCTAGGTTTACCATACACCTCGCCAGCACGGGGGGGAGGGTGGAGGGATGAAAGGCGGCCCTAGCGGAGGGTCTTCTGAGCCTCACGGATTTCCTCGCCGTCTCGCAGAGCTTGAGCCCCACGACGCATTTTCCATCGGTCAAAATCCCCACCAGCTCGGTCTCGGGAGATTCCAGATCTATCCTCAACCGGAACTCCGAAAGGAGGAGATCCGCAAGCTCCCTCTCCAGCCTTGCCCTCTCCAGCTCTGGGCAGTGAGTCTTCACCCTCTCCACCCTCACCGCAAAGGTCTTCCGCACGTCAAGAAGGTCGGGCAGATCCGAGCTGCCCACCGCCTCCAGAATCTCGTCGGCGTTAGCTGTACAGAGGTGGAGGCAGACCTCCCTGCACATGGCCAAGCGCTCCGCGATTTTCGAGGGCCTCACCTCCGTGTCCAGCACAAGAACCTGATCCAGCTTCTCCACAAGCTCGTAGGCTCCTCCCTCGGCCTTTATGGCCCCCCTCACCTCCGCCTCGGGGAGGGTGGGGTGCTCCCCCGAGAGGAAGAACATCAGTCTCATAAATGACTTGCGATAGCGGAAACCACGGAAATCCTGCTGAAGGAGGACTCCACCGTGTCGGTTGAGAATATCTCCTTAATTCCTGCACTACGCATCCTGTGCACCGCATCGCCCACAAAGAGCCCGTGAACGCAGCACGCCAGAATCTTCCTCGCCCCCTTGAGCAGTTTGCAGGCCTCCACCACTGTTCCGCCCGTGCTTATGATATCGTCCAAGACCACCACATCTCTTCCCCCCACCTCCGGCTTCCTCCACTCGACTTTCACCTTCGTGTCGCTCAGCCTTTCCTTCCACAGGCAATCAAACTCAACACCCGCCGCCTGCGCCGCCTCCTTCACCCTCTGTAGAGATCCCTCGTCGGGGGAGAGGAAGAGGGGATTTTTTAAGTCCAAGCTCCCCAGGTACCTGCCCAAGAGCGTGAAGACCCTGATCTCCCGGGCCCTCCTGAAGTGGGAGAAGGACTCCTTCGAATGGGGTTCCACCACCAGCACCCTATCAGCCCGCTCCAGCACCTTCGCCACCGTTTTTATGCTCAAGGCCTCCCCTTCCCTGAACCTCCTATCCTGCCGGGCGTACGCGAGGTAGGGAACTACGGCCGTCACCTTTTTCGCCCCGAGATCCCTACACAGGTCGAGAAGGAGGAGGAGCTCGATTAGGTGCTCGTTCTGGGGTGGGGAGAGAGACTGAACCACCACAACCTCCTGCCCCTTCAGCCCGGCGGCTATCCTCAGGTATATCTCACCATCGGGGAACCTTCTCATTTCCGGCCTCACCAGCCTCCAACCCATCTCCTTGGAGAGCTTGGAGGAGAGCGATGGGGAAGCCGAGCCTTGAATCACTACCGGCATCATAAGTCTCGACGAAGTATTTTATGTGGAGGTTTTTAAGACCGGACGCCGCCCGGGCTCTTCAAGACCCCAAAGTGAGGTCCTCACTGGCTAGGTATGTGAAGGTGGTTGGCGACGAGCTACCCGCAAGGTTTCAGATCTGTAAAAAGGTAAAAGTGAGGGCAGATATGGGCGCGAGCGAACGGGAGCTGTGGAGGGCACATGAGGAGGGGATGAAGGAGTTTTCCAAACTCATGGCCGAAATAGACAGGGGAAGAGTGAAGCTGGAGGAGCTCGATTCGCCTGAGGTTTCCCTCTTGGATCTGAAGGTTGAACTTGCCAACCGCATCTTAGAGTCCTGCCACCTCTGCGAGCGCAGGTGCGGGAAAAACCGGATGAAGGGGGAGAGGGGCTCGTGCGGGGTTGGGAGAATGCCCAAGGTCGCCTCGGAGTTCATGCACATGGGGGAGGAGGCCCCGCTCGTTCCCTCTTATACTATATTCTTCGCCGGCTGCACCTTCCGTTGCCAGTTCTGCCAAAACTGGGACATCTCCCAGGATCCAGAGGCGGGTGTGGAAATGAAGGCGAAGGAACTGGCAAGGTTGGTGGAGAGGGCGAAGGAGGAGGGGGCTAGAAACGTGAACTGGGTGGGAGGAAATCCCGACCCGAACCTCCCGAGCATTCTGGAGGCGCTTAGGGAGTGTGAGGCCAACCTGAGCTCGATCTGGAACTCCAACATGTATTACAGCTTAGAGGCCGCCAAGCTTCTGGCCGGGACCCAGGATGTCTACCTGACGGATTTCAAGTGGTTCGACAACCGGTGCGCCGAGAAGTACTCCGAAGTCGAAAGGTATCTAGAGGTGGTATCCCGAAATCATCTGCTCGCCCACAGGGATGCCGAGCTCATCATAAGACATCTGGTGATGCCCGGTCACCTCGAGTGCTGTACCCTCCCGATAATGAGGTGGATTGCCGAGAACCTAGGAAAAAACGTCAGGGTGAACGTGATGGATCAGTATCGGCCGTGCTACTTGGCCAGCAAATTCCCGGAGATAAACCGGCCCCTGACGGCGGAGGAATACCAGCAGGCCGTCAGGTTCGCCGAGGAAGCGGGTCTTCGGAATCTGGA
>Ga0105158_1000515_pt1 | contig 16524 bp, 24 predicted proteins | sample LHCtaG_FD_81567 | JGI IMG/M metagenome (GOLD analysis project Ga0105158, IMG submission 81567) | Hot spring microbial communities from Little Hot Creek, USA to study Microbial Dark Matter (Phase II) - LHC4sed_matched | ecosystem: Environmental > Aquatic > Thermal springs > Hot (42-90C) >...
AATAACAACAACTTCTTCTGTTATTTCTCTAAAAGCAGGGTCAGAGAGCAACATTTCAGCGGTATCTCCGCCACCAACAATCAGAAGTTTAAGCTTAGTTACCATAAAATTTCATCCTACCCACATAATTACTATATTAATTTAGTTATAAAGCGTTTCAATAATCACCTCTAGAAATATATAACTGGATAAATAAAATCGTAGGAAGCACGAGAAACAACAGCTTAAATTTGGATATACTTGTTTACGAGGAACTTATTAGAGCTAAGATAGCCGTAATAGTTTTTAGATGAGCATTTAGATGAAAATGCGGACCCGCCGGGATTTGAACCCCGGGACCTCCGGCTTAGAAGGCTTGGGCATCCATGGGCTCATGTTTCAGCAGTTGATGAAGAGGTGAAACATGTATTCATAGTATAATATATTCAGTGACTATCACAAATGCGGAGTGAAACGTTGCTACCAACCATAATGCTCCCTCTAGAGGATTTTTGGCTAAACTGTTCACGAATCCTACTGTGACGTTGGAGGATGTTGAGATAAATGTCGAGGTGAAACACTTCAGTAGGAGAAAGCATGGGAAAAATTTTTCTCCCCCAGAGTTATTTAGTTACTGGGTGAGTTAATGGCCAGCCTATACGGTAGAGATCTCTTGTCTATAAATGACTTGACAACAGAGGAGATCTGGACCATTATAGAAACAGCCCGCGTTCTCAAAAACTTGCACAAGAGCGGCGTAAGGGTTAGGGTCTTAGAGGGCAAGACTGTGGCCTTAATATTCAAGAAGCCTTCAACGAGGACTAGGGTTTCATTCCAAGTAGCGGTAGCCCAGCTCGGTGGCCAGTCATTCTACCTCAGGCCTGAGGAAATGCAATTAGCTAGGGGCGAGACGATCAGGGATACCGCTAGCGTGTTAGACAGGTATATAGATGCCCTCGTCATCAGGACTTTTGAGCAAGAAGAAGTTGAAGAGTACGCAAAGTGGATGACTAGGCCCGTTATAAACGCTCTAACGGACCTAGAACACCCATGTCAGATCCTCGCTGACTTGCTAACTATCTGGGAGAAAAAGAGAAGGCTTGAGGGATTAAAAGTGACATACGCCGGAGACATATGGAATGTAGCCCACTCGTGGATGCTTGCTGCCCCGAAAATGAGCATAGACTTATATATCGCGAGGCCTCCAGGATACGAGCCTCGCCCCAAGATCTTAGAGCAAGCCACTAAGCTAGCCAAGGAGTATAAGACAAAGCTTATCATAACCTCAGACCTGATCGAGGCGGTCAAAGACGCCGATGTGATCTACGCGAACACGTGGTTTAGCATGGGGAAGCCGGAAATGGAAAAAGAAAAGAGGCTTAAGGACTTTAGGCCATACCAGATCAATGCCGAGGTGGTAAAACACGCTAAGGAAGACTTTATATTCATGCACTGCCTACCAGCATACTGGGGTAATGAAGCCACGGAAGACATAGCGTACGGACCGCACTCTGTTATATTTGACCAAGCAGAAAACAGGCTCCATGCACAGAAAGCCATACTAGCGCTAATACTAGCTGGTGGGATTTAAAGCTGCACGGTTGTGTAGAGGTCGCTAATCCGACTGCTACTACTGAACACACATCTACCAGTTTTTTCCAACTCCCTCACACATTTACGTGATCTTACCACTATGCTACTTCAAGTTTACATATTACGCCCTTCATTTTCAAGTTGCTGGGTATTAGAGTTGAGCAGTTCAAGGAGCTTCACTTCCCCAACGCCTCCTTCATCGTAGTTGAACCACCAGGTCCTAAGGCTAGTAGCTGCTGGAGCTACAAAAGAAATTAGAGAGTAGCGCTGTCTTGTACCCGCTAGATCTACCTTTCGCGCCAGATGAGGCCAAGGAGGCAACCATAAAGGACGTAGATGGCAACGTCTACATAGACCTCTATTCAGGTATCTCGGTGTTAAACTTTGGATGCTCCAATCCATTTATCCTCGAGAAGCCCATCAAGCAGCTAAAAACTGATCCACACATTAGATTTCCCAACGTATGCTAAGGAAGAGCTAGCTAAGAAGTTGGTTAGCATAGCCCCGGAAGAAATGAAGAACAACTCCAAAGTGCTTTTTGGAGGTCTAACCGGCTCAGACGCCGTCGAGGGGGCTATTAAGTTAGCTAAGTTTGTGACGAAGAGGCACGTTGTCGTGGCATTTGAAAACTCTTACCATGGGCAGACAACAGCAGCTCTGTCTGTCACAAGTATCAGAAAGTACAAAGACCTCTACGACCCTCTAGGCCCTGAAGTTCACTTCGTCCCCTATTCATACTGCTATAGGTGTTCATTCAAGCTCGAATACCCAGAGTGCGATATGAGGTGCTTCACGTACTTAGAACATATACTCGAATACCCCTATTCTGGGATCGAAAAGCCAGCTGCAATAATAATAGAGCCCATACAAGGAGAGGAAGGCGTAAGAGTCCCTCCACCAGGTTTCCTGAAAAAGGTTGAAAAGCTAGCTAGGGACAACAACGTACTGCTAATAGTCGACGAGATACAGCCCGGTATGGGCCGCACTGGGACGTGGTTTGCTTGTGAACACGATGGAATAGTACCTGATACAATAACCATGGCTAAGTCCATAGGCGGCATCGGGCTACCTTTAGCCGCAATCATGTATAGGAAAGAGCTCAAGCCATAGGTCCTGGGAGGTCATGTAGGTACGTTTAGGGGCAACGTAGTGGCCATGGCCGCAGGCGCGGCGGCGATAGGATTTGCCGAGAAAACAAACCTGCTAGAGCACGTCAAGAAGCTAGGTGAAAAGGCGCTAAAGCGCCTTAAGGACTTCGCAGAAGAGTCCAAGGTGGTGGGCGAAGTAAGGGGCAGGGGCTAATGACTGGAATTGAGCTCGTAGAAGATAAGACCTCGAAGAAGCCTGCTACTGAAATGGCTAAGAAAGTTCAATTAAAGTGTTACAAAAAGGTGTCTTAGTCTGGAAAGCCAGTGCCTACGCTAATGTAGTGAGGTTATTGCCACCATTGATCATCACAAAGGAACTGCTCGATAAGGGCCTCGACATATTAATAGAGACCATTAAGGAAGTAGAATCTAGCATTGCCAAGTAAAAGCGCTAGATAACACTCCACCCCTACATACGTGTTTTTCATATGGCAAACATCCCCAATAGATCAAGTGTTCTCGAGATGCATTAGGGACATGACTTATATACTAGCCGGCCTAATTATTTTGTGAGGGATGAAGTAAATAGCATTTTCCATAGACATCGCGGTTGTAATAGCATACCTCGCTAGCATGATCGGAATAGGCGCATATTTAGCGCGGCGCACGAGGGGGGTCCTCGAGGAATATATAGTCGCTGGGGAGAACTGGGATACGCGCTATTCATACCAATGATGACAGCGGTGTTACTTGGTGGAGCTTGCACAGTGGGCTCTGGTAAGCTAGGATACGAGTTCGGCATATCTGGCGCCTGGTTTACCACGATAATCAGCATAGGGTTCATAGCAAACGGGCTAATTGTTGCGAGAAAGATCGGCAGTTGGGCATAAAGACCATGAGGAAGTACCTGGAGCTCGGGTACGACAAGACTACTGAGCTCGTGGGCTCAGTCGTAGTAGCTATATACGATCTCATGGTCACGGTTACGCAGGTTATAGCCACAGGGATTGTTTTATCGACAATGCTTGGCTGGGACCCGGCGTTCTCGATGGTCGTGGGGGACTAATAGTTACGCTCTACGTGTCGATAGGTGGTATGTGGTCAGTGGTCTTGACTGACCTGATACAGTTCTACCTAATGTCAGTAGGTGTACTAATACTGGTCCCCGTGCTGGGTTTAAACGCGCTACACGCGCAGGGGCTCAGCCTATCTCGATCACCTAGTGGCTACTTCGACTTCTTTGCGGTAGGAGACAGTAGGTTACTGCTGTGGTTTATGTTATACTTCTTCGGCCTAATGATCGGTCAAGACATATGGAGGTCCATACTGTCGACGAAAAACGTAAAAGTGAGGTCTCGGGGCATAATAGCAGTAGGGCTCTATGGCGTAGCCCACGCATTTGCGGTTACGCTTGGGAGCATGGTGGCCTATCTAATCTTCGCGGGGCGATAGAGCCGCGATTTGCGTTGCCAATGCTTGTGTCCAAGGTATTTCCCATCGGCATTGCTGGGCTAGTTCTCGCCAGCATGTTATCGGCCTTTATGAGCACAGGTGATATAACGCTTCTCACGGCTACTACACTAAATTTACGATGTGATAGGTCAGGTCACGAAGATCAGCAAGAGGAAGCTGTTGTGGCTAATGAGGATCACGGCCCTCGTGCTTGGAGCATTCATGATCGTAGCAGTCGAGGCCATAAGCGAGGTCTTATTAGCGCTTGACATAGCCTACTTGTACTTAACTGCCGATCTGATCATCCCTACAGTGGTGGGACTGTACTGGAAGAGGCCGTCACCCATAGCCGCGAAATTATCCATAGTTTGTGCAGTAGCCATGGCAACAGCTATAGCGCTAAGCCTTGGCTGGCCAGGAGGCTTTTCCGAACTAGAACCAATGTTCTACGGCTTGCTGGTTTCCGTTATAGTCTACCTCGTCGTGTCGTTCTTGAGGCTCTCTAAGCCTGAGAAGAAGTAAGACGCCACAACTCATTAAAACATTTTTCATCAGCGTTTATTAACTCGACTGACCTACCCTTACATGTCATGCCGGGTTTACGAGGACGAAACCGACGTTGAGTGGGAGTTACCCTATGTTGTATGAATTCGACAAGTTAGACTCTGTGAGTGATGAAGTATTGGCTAAGTTACTAAATTTTGTACTAGAACCCCCCGTGGAAACAATTGACTTGAGCGAGGCCATTTACTCTTCAGGAGGGCTTGCTCTCCCACCCCAGCCCAAAGTGGAGTTCATAAACCATGCCGTGCTCGAGAACAAAGTCGGCGTATCCAAGGCGGGACAGTTATTCACTGCGGTAGATCAAGTAGTGTCGCTAATGCCTTACCGTGAATACGTGAAATTGAAGTCGCTGGGGGACAGGCAAAGGCTAGAGCTTTTCCACAAGTGGAAAGACATAGTTGTAGCTAACACAAATCTGTTACACGAACTGAGCTTAGAGGACATTAAAGCCGAGGATGAGAAAAAAGCGTCAGTAATGCTCATCGCACCATCTGAGAGGCAATTAAGCGTTGTGAGGGGCAAGTGGGCTCAGTGGGCCTGGAAGCCGGTGGCCTACGATGGCTCTGAAACGCCAAAGGCTAGTGGCTGGATTAGTGAAATAGCTGAAATTGCGGGGGCATTAGCAAGAGAGGGAATTAAGCCCGTGATCGTCTTAGACAAGCACGGCGACTACGGGGATTACAGGCACCTCGTAAACGGCTTCACGCGCGTAGAGGTAGAAATCCCAGAAGGCATGGCTAAAATAGGGTATTCAAGAGACCAGAGCGTGACTTGGTTCGAGAAACCAATAATCTGTAACATGGCCTTAGACCTGAGGCGCGGAGAGGAACTAGTACTAAACGAGATATACTACGAGCTAAAAAAGCCCCCCATAGCTAGAGCCAGGTGGTGTTTTGTAAACGGTAAGCTACTGCGAGCCTCTATGGAGGGTGGAAACTTCTTCGTCATTAAGACGGAAGATGAAGTGGTACTATTAACCGGTGTTGGTGTCAGAGGGTCTAATGTAGCTACAATAGAGTTCCTGGCCAACTTGCTGCCCGATGGCATTAGAGTAATTGCTGTGCCGATAGCTGGGTACGTAAACGACTGGAAAATGGGCGCAGTACACCTAGACGTCGTATTCGCATACCTGGGGTTAATGGGTAGCTCTAGGTACGCCCTTGTAGACCCGGCTAGAATGGGCTTCTACTCTGTCCTAGAGTACGATAGGGAGAAAAAGGAATTTAAGTTGATAGAGTTCCCGTTGCTCATGAAGCAGCTGGGGATAAGGATTTCTGAGCCCACACGCGAAGGAGCTAGCCCCATTACAATGGTAAACGCCCTTAATCTTGGAAAAGGCAAGATTATATCAGACTGGTACAATCACGCAGTAAATGAGTATGTAGAAAGAGTCTTAGGCGTGGAGGTTATAGAGGTTAAAATACCGCAAATAGAGGCTGGGGGAGGGGGAGTTAGGTGTGCGACCCGGGAATTGTGGTAAAAAGTAATTAGGGTTTAGATTTCCTAAGCGCGTACTCTCCTAGAACTAAGTATTCGATCTCTTTAGTGGAGATCTTTTCCTCGCGTATGGTGTTAACAAGTAAAATATTACGCCGAGCAATAAGAACACGAAGGATATAGTGTATTCCTCGGGCCAGATGAGCGCCGCTGGAAGGCCTGGCACTATTACCGAGATAAATACCATTATGCTGGCAATGGTGCCAATGATTCCAGTTGCTAGGCCAAAAGACTCTTCATACGGCCTTTCAGCCAGTGGTTTACTCCTACGCAATTTTATAAGCGCTAGGCATACTAGTAGGTACAGCAACGCCACGTACGCCGAAGTGGCATCAACAAACCACACTAGTGACCTCCCCCAAATAGCGGGGCTATTATAACGAGTAAGTCGACAAAACAGGGTCGCCAGGCTTAGGACACCATATTTTGGATGAACCTTAGAGAACCACTCTGGTAACAACCTCGCCCCCGCCAATGCAAAGATCACCCTAACGGCTGCGTAAAATGGCAACGCAGGTAGTTAATATACCGAATATCCCAACGAAAATCACTATGTACTTGCCCAAGGGGTCCCACGCCATTGCAACGGCGTTTGCTGTTGGCATGTCGAGTTTGGGAATAATCTCCCTAGGTAGTAGGAAACCATCGAGTAAAGTAATTAATGGATACCATACGGTGCCTATTCCTATTGAAAACAATATTAGCTTAGCTAGCCTTTTACTCTCATACCTATATTTCTCAGATGCTTGGGGTATCATGTCAAAGCCTATGTAGAAGAATCCAGCAAGGCCTAAAACGAGGGATAAGCCGAGTATTGGCGGTAACTCGCTCGCTAGATTTGCGCTCATGTTAATGGCATGCTGTGGCGTTGTAGCTCCTTGAGCTATGTCAGCTAAGAACGTAGAGGAACCTACTGCAGCGAATAATAACATCATGATAGTCATGGCTATGCCGTATGGTCTTGTCCCGATGTAGTTAACTATGATCCATACTACTCCGAGGGCCACCCCTAGCAAGATCATTGGCAAATACACGTTATAGCCTGCTATGCTGTATAGCGGCATCGTCTTGAAGACTTCTGGGAAGAGATATCCGAATACGTGTGGTACTGAGGCGGCTTCGAACATCACTAGCGCTATGTAAACTACAGCCATAACCCGCCCAGTTATGTAACACCATTTGGGGTCAAACGCCCTGAACGCAAATGCCAGCTCTCCACCGGCAACGGGCATAATGGATGTGAGCTCTCCGTAGACTGGGCCTATGAATAGCATTAGTATGCCCACAATTATATAGCTCACCACGGTCATTCACATGCCTGAGCGGTAAATGAAATCCTCCCACAATACGATCCAGCCCTAGCCAATCAGCGCGGTCAAAGCCCGTGGCAAACACGTCGATAGTTGTCAGGGCCTTCTTTAGAACCGGCCTATACGTAGTGCTCTGACTTAAGAGGTACCCCACTTTAAGTGAAATGCCTAGATTTATTTTTTATAAACCACCCTTACATTTTTCCCGCAACTAGCAAGGAACAAGGCGCGGTAAAAGCCAGGGTCTACGGTAATGACAAGAGCACTATAAAGTCCTAGAAAGGCGATAAGTGTTAGGTTTACAAGCAATACTTACTCCTAGGGCCTCCTGCGGCAGGGGTTATAGGGTTAACGCCATATCTGACACTAAAACCTCCATTAATCGGGGACTATTACCGTACCTACTTCTTCCTTCAAGGCCTTATACGCGTTTCTCAAGTGCGCTATTATTGCTACTTTTCCACGCTTTCTATAAACCTAATGGCTGCGAGGACTTTAGGTCCCGTGCTACCTGGCTTAAAGTGCCCCTCGCTATAGTACTTCAAGGCTTCGCTAACTCTAACGAGCTTCAGGAGCCTTGCTTCTGGTGTCCCGTAATTCAAGTAAACATAACCCACGTCTGTCAGTATCATTAGAGCGTCTGCGTCGAGCGTTGTTGCTATTCTCTCTGCGCCCAGGTCTTTGTCGATCACGGCTTTGACGCCTTTAAGAACACCCCTTCAACCACTACTGGTATCCCACTACCACTATCAGCTATAACTACGAAACCTGATTTTGCTAGGGTCTTTATGGCCTCTATTTCTACCTGGGCTACTGGGTCTGGAGAGGGAACTACTCTCCTATACTCACCTCGCGGATCCGGCTTAAAGACCCAACCGTGCTCCCTAGATAGTTTCTCGGCTTCTTCTTTATCGTACCAGGGGCCAATGTACTTCGTAGGCTCTTTAAACGCCGGATCATCACTCCTTACAATGGTTGCTACGCCTTTAACTCTACCAGGTATTAAGCCCTTCTCCACGAGCTTATTGTATATCGCTTGTTGTAAAATGTAGCCAAGCCAGCCTTGCGTCAGTGCCCCCGCCATGTCTAAGCTCATTGGGGGTATGTTTTTGTACTTTAAACAGGCCATCATCCACTCGGCGATCACCCCTACCTGAGGACCGTTGCCGTGGGTCACCACCACCTTATAGCCTTCTTTGACCAGTCTGGATAGGAACTCGGTGGCCATGTATGCATTCCTCCAATAGTCCTTTACTGTACCCCTTTCACCCTTGCTCTGGAAAGCATTACAGCCGAGAGCTACTATTACCAATTACCCGGGCGGGATCAAGGCCGTGCAGCATACCTACGTGAACACATATGTACATAGTGTGAAGGGTATTAATATTAAAAAAGTCATCGAGCTACCGGCGGTCTAGAAGGCCTCTTCGAGAGGTATTGGAGTAACGAGCTTACCCTTGATCCCGCTGAACACCTTGTCCGCGACCTCTATTGTCTTCTGGATATCCTCTTTGGTGTGCATTATTGAGATGCTCCACTGGTCGTCGGGGGCAAGTGCTTGTGGTATAACACCATTAATTAGCATCCCTAAGCACCACGTGTACCAAAGACCCCAGTTAACCTTAGTCTTCACATCGCGCCAGTTCTTAACTTGCTCCTTCGAGAAGTACACTATGCCTCTATTAGCCACGTGCGAAACATAGGCATCTATTTTCCTGTCTTCTATTATGTCTTTATACCCTTTCGCAAGCTCATCGCTCAACTTATGAGTGTAGGCTAAGTTAGCCTCTGTCAGCAATTCCTTAACGGCTACGTAGACGCCGTAAACGGATATCGGGTTAGAATTAAATGTGCCCCCATGTGGAACTTTACGAGGCCCTATGAGCTCCATTAACTCCCTACTAGCTAGGACAGCGGAAAACGGTAGCCCGCTCCCCAGCCCCTTACCTATAGCCACTATGTCTGCTTTAACCCCGTAGTACTCTTGAGCCCCCCTGTACCACATACTACAAGTCTTAACTTCGTCATATATCAACAAAGAATTATACTCGTCGGCAAGCTCTCTCAGGGACTTCATGAACTCCTTGTCAGCTGGGATAACGCCCATGTTCATGGGTATGGGCTCTAGTATTATGGCAGCTATGTCATTGCCGTGCTCCCTCATGATCTGCTCAACTGCCTCAATATCATTCCAGGGCGCTATGATAACGTATTTTGCGTACTCTTCGGGCATAATCCTGTAGGGTAGTCCCGCCGGGACGGACCTGGGTTTCTTGGGGTGGCCTGCGTGCCTAGGCTCCGGCTTTAACCCGACGGCCAAGATCTCAAAGGTTCCATGGTAATGACCCTCAAATTTCAGTATCTTAGGCCTGTTTGTGGTGGCCCTCGCGAGGCGTATTGCTAACATTGTCGCCTCAGAACCCGTGGTAGAGAACCTTACCATTTCGTAATTAAATCTCTTCAATAACTCTTCGGCTAGTAAGTAGCTATACTCGGTTTCAAAGCCATAGATAGTTCCCTCTTCGAGTTTTTGCTTAATTCTCTCCACTAGGACCGGGTTTGCGTGGCCCACTATCAGTGCTCCAAACGCCATATTGTAGTCAATGTACTCATTGCCATCTATATCCCAAACCCTAGAGCCCCTGCCCCTAGCTATTATTAGGGGGTAGGGGTCAAAGATTCTCCAGTTACTGTGGACGCCATAGGGTACTATCTGCTGCATCTTAAGCCATATCTCTCTAGACCTAGGGGTTTTCTTAGTGTAGATTTCCTGGTAAAAGTGCGTTAAGGTCCTTGTATCAGACAAGTACGACACCTAGTAGACTTCTATGCTTGGACAAAACATATAATGTGAAAACCGAGGTTTGGACTGTATATGAAAACAACCGGTTCTCAAGGAAGGTAAGCGATCGCTCGTTAACCAAGGCAGCACTACACTAGTGGGTTAACAATTCTAATTGCACATTCGTTGAAGCCCACTACGTTAGCTGAAGAAAGCGGATTTCATGAGGGAATAGTCTAATCTAGTTACGACTACTGTGCGAGAACACGCGATCTAGCACTTGTCCAAGTAGCCATGTATAAAGGTATTTATTTCAGTGCAAGTTAGCTAAGCTAGGAGGTGGGGTTATTGGATGTAGAAGTCCTTTATGGCATTGGGATAGCCATATATATGGCTGGGATGCTGGCTGTAGGATACTACACCGCTAAGGTTGCGCGGACAGCCGAAGAATATATCGTTGCCGGCAGGAGAATGCATATATGGTTGTGCACAGCCACGCTTTTCGCTACGTGGTTTGGTGGGTGTACAGCGTTAGGGGGCGCTGTTACATCGTACGTGGAGGGTATTTGGAGTACTCAAGATGCCTGGGGAGTCATACCAGACCCATTTGGCGCGGGTCTGTGCCTTATAATAGCTGGGCTGTTCTTTATGCACAAGCTCAGGAGAATGAAGGTATTGACGCTATCAGACTTTTACCTAGTTAGGTTCGGTAAGTTAATGCAGACAGTGGTTTCCGTGCTTTTAATATCGGCGTTTATATTCTGGCTCGCAGTGCAATTTGTAGCTTTCGGTAAGGTGCTCGAAGGGGTATTGGGCTGGTCGTACGAATTATCCATAGTAGTGTCGGTTGTCGTGACGTGGGCTTACACTATAATGGGGGGCCTGTGGGCGGTTGCTCTAACGGACTTTTTCCAAATGATAATACTAATAGTCGGAATGGCTGTATCTATCGTGTACGCGCTACCCATGGCGGGGGGGCTAGAAGCAATACCGAGCGAGAAACTCCAGTTCTTTCCCACCGAGTATACTTTTAACGCGTGGTTAGCGTGGATTGCGGCGTGGATAACAATAGGGCTAGGCTCTATACCAACTCCCGACTTAATGCAAAGAGCTCTAGGGGGTAAAGACGAGAAGACAGTTAGATGGTCTGCGATAATATCGGGCTTAATGTACTGGACAATCGGGCTATTCCCCATACTTATGGGGCTGCTAGGCGTAGTGCTCGTCGAGAAGGGCATAATACCGGTCGGTCCGCTAGAGGAAGACCCCGAACTCCTCTTCCCACTCTTCATTAAGTACACGTTGCCGCCCGTTATAGGTGTAATCATAGTAAGCAGCTTGTTGGCGGCGATAATGTCTTCAGCTGACTCCGCTATGTTAGCGCCAGCCACGATCTTGGCTAAGAACATTGTAAGGGATGTGCTTAAACCAGACATGAGCGATAGAGGCCTTGTGCTGACCTCGCGAATATGTATTACTCTATTGACAGCGGTTTCGCTGGCGATAGGGCTTACATATCCATATGTGTATGAACTCAATGTCTTCGCCTTTGACCTCATACTAGCCGGGTTATTTGTGCCGCTCGCGCTTGGCATGTACTGGAAGAGAGCCAACGAGGTCGGTGCTATAGCTGGAATGGTGTCTGGCATGGCGTTTAGGGTGTTTGCGGCTGGCTTCATTGAGGGGTTCACGTTTGAGGGGATAACATACCCAACTACGTGGTACTACTACACTGTGTTCTCTCCCATAATAGCGGCGGCTGTAATGATAGTGGTTTCACTTACAACACAAAAAATTAACCCCCCGAAGCAAATAGCGGTTTAACACCGCTTGAATCTAATTAGCACGCCCAGCTTTTTCACACTTAGTTTTTGAATAGCTCTCGCTGTTTGCGGATATAAGTAAGCGTAAGTTTTCGGGACTCTGTACAAGAACCACTCCTCGTAGACGTTTTCAGCGACACTCTACACCAAGGTGTAATGCGGGTTCTCACAAAATTTATTTAGAGTCCAACCCCCCATGTTTACCGGGGATTAGTTGTAGTGTACCCTTGACAGAGGATTCTACGAGTAGACTTGTCAAGGGGTAAGTTTGAGGTCAAAGAACTACCCGACGATGTCGTGGAGAAGTTCGTGGGTGGAAAGGGACTAGCGGCTTACTTAGCCTATAGGTAGATAAAACCCAGCACAGACCCCTTATCCCCCGAAAACAAGCCCTACATTCTCGCAGGGCCCCTTGCATATGTCTATCCTACTTTTAGCAGAATAGTTGTCGCGTCTAAGTCGCTTTTAACGGGTATTTTCTGCGATAGCTACGCCGGCGGGTCTTTTGGAATAGAGCTAAGGAGGGCGGGTCTCATGGGCATAGTGTTAGAGGATAAGAGCGAAAAGATTACATGCCTAATTATTACCAGAGAGGGTAATAGGTTAATTGACTGTAACAACTTGAAGTACAAGACCATCTACGAAGTGTATGAGGCACTTAGGGACTATTCAGTCCTAACAATTGGGTCTGCGAGCAAGAGCCTCGTTAAGTTTGCTTCGATATTCGTCGACATGCGGAGAAACACCGTTAATGGGCCAGGGGTCGCCGGTAGAGGGGTCTTGATGTAGTCATGGGGTTGAAAAACGTCAAGGCCATAGCCATTAAGGGCTGGCTTGGGCTTGGAGACTTAGCCAGGGGGTAAACAACGAGAAGAGACGTGAGCTGGTGAGTAAGTACATCGATGTACTTCGCAGAGACGTGGCGCCTGGTATGGATATTGGCGGAAACTTACCGTCATTTAAGATAGCGACGGAGGCCAAAATTCTCCCCGTAAAGAACTTCCAACTCAGTGTTCACGAAAACTGGCATGAGCTATCCGAAGAGGCCTGGGCTAGGGTAACAGTTAAGAGGATAACTTGTCCCACATGCCCCCTAGCATGCGGCGTTATGGTGATGGAAGATGGGCCCCTAGTTGAGAAAATAGAGTACGAAACAGTCGCAATGAACAGCTCTAACCTGATGATCATAAGCCGTAGGACCATAATAGAGATCGCTGAATTATTCAACGCTATGGGCCTAGACGGCATTACCACTGGGAACTTGTTGGGCTTTTTAACGGAACTATCGGAGCGCGGAGTGTTAAGAGGGCACGAGATCTCGTGGGGATGTTGAAGCCTATAATAAAGCTAATACGTGACATAGCGTACAGGAGAGGTATAGGGGACTTACTAGCCGAAGGTGTGGCTAGAGTCGCTGAGGCGTTAGGCGCGGAAGCCTACGGAGTCCACGTAAAGAAACTCGAAATACCTGCTTATGACCCGCGCGGAGCGACTAGCATGGGCCTTGCCTATGCGACGGCAGATAGAAGCGGAGATCACTTCAGGACATGGACCGTTACTCACGAACTAGAGACCTGACTGTTTCTAGAGGAACTCGTCAAGCTAGTTAAGCTATTACAGGATAGAAATGTTGCGCTGTAGACGCTGATAACCTGCAATAACATTCCTAGTAGCTCAATTAAGTCACCTGACGAGATCATTAGATTATACATTGAGATGCTAAACACTCTTGGCTTCGACTTTGACGTAGAAAGCTTCTACAAGCTAGGTGGGAGAATATACAATCTAACTAGGTTATTCAACAATAAAGAAGGTATTAAGAGAAGGGACGACATGTTGTCGCCGAGATTTTACACGCCTAGAGCCGATACGGGCTGGGTAATAGATAGAGAAGATTTTGAAAGAATGCTCGACCTATATTACACAGTGCGCGGATGGAGCATTGAGGGGATACCACTTCCCGAGACCTTAGAGAGGCTTGATTTAAGTGGAGTCATGTAGCTAAGTGCCTAGATTTATACGCTACGACACGTGGGAGCCTAAATGCCGGTACTTGTTCGTTTTTACGGCGTATTGAGGGAGCTCGCTGGAAGTCAGTTAGAGATCCAAGTGGGGCCCTTGGGCGAAATAGAGTTTATTGAGCTAGTTAAAGCCGTATTGGAGAAGTGTCCGACCCTCGTCGAGTATATTAGGGTTGACTATAGAGGCGTAATCATCAGGGGTTTAAGCATTTTAATTAATGGAAGGCACATAGCGTTCCTCGGAGGGGGATAAGGTCAAAGTGAGAGACGGCGATGTGGTCGACATATTATTGCCTCTACATGGAGGGTTATGCAGAGTCAAATTAGTACGTGACTTATTGAAAGCAGGTAGTGCGGATCTAGAACATATATATGGGGCTTAAGCTTTACTTAATCCTCGGATTTACTTGGCGCGTAGTTATCGAGTACGAGGGGTTCTCAGTGGCTAACATCGTACCTGACAAGCTAGACTTCAGAATATTAACTATATTGCAAGAAGACCCCGATATCTCTGTGAGAGAGCTATCGAGGAGGTTGCAGGTCCCTAAGTCTACTGTGCACTATAGGTTAAAGACACTAGAGCAAAGTGGTTATTTTAAACGAGCTGTGATCGTCAACGTGGAAAAACTTGGGTTCGAATACCCTGTCGTACTACTAGTTAGGGTCAAGCACGGGTCAAATCACCACAAGAGGCTTCGTGACATACTCGTGAAAAACCCTTACGTGCAGTTACTATACAACGTCATAGGGTTTTTTGACTTCGTGGTAGTTGGTAAATTTCCCAACAGAGACAGGTACATGCAGTTCGTGGATAGCGTTCTAGACACGGGTGTTGCCAAGGTTTATGCAATGATCATCGCTAGAACGTATAAAGAGAACCTAAATATACCACTAGTACACTTAGTGGAAGCGTAATGGCCTTATTTGGCGAGACCGGAACCCTAACTTCTAGTAGGAAAAAGGGCAGTTCAAGTTAGAAGATGTGCCTAGGTTCGAGTCGCTGATTGAAGCAATCAAGTGTGCCCGCCGAGACGTGGAGAGCGGCAAATATCGCCTCAGAGACCTAGTCCTGGTCAGCGTCTTGGTCTTTACTGGTTGCTGCCTAGGCGAGGCATTGAAGCTGAAGGCGAGCGACTTAGACCCGAGGAGCAAGACCGTTAGGATTATGCAGGAGAAGAAGCGCGCAAACTACCCTAGAATAGTGCCCATGCTAGCCCCGCTATTCTGGGGGATAATGGAAAGGTACCTGCGCAAGCTGGGCTACACTGAGGGCATTATGTGCTGGCACATCTTGGGGCACAAGTGCTCCGCCAGGATAATCCGCTCACTGTTCAGCAAGGGGTGGGAGTCGTGGCCCTGGGCTAGGAGCATAAGCTATGGACTGATGCTGTTGGGCCTGATGCAGGAGGGCAACACCTACCAGATTGAGCTACAGAACCGCAACGGCAAGCTGTGACTGTTCTTCAAGGACTATTACTATGGTAGCACCCTGCAGGCGTATAGCTTGAGGTAGACCCATGGAGAGCTGCTAACACCGCTCAACAATCAACAGCAATACAAGGGCGTAGCACTCGGGGTCTCACACTCGAAAGCCGAGAACGATGAGTCATATTTCTCACGGCGGCGGGGCTAGATCCCCGTATCCTCTCACTGAAGCTTCACTGTAGGCTGGTTTTTCCGCGATCTTGCGTTTAACTCGTGTTTAGGCTCCCTGTCCCGTCGACTCGAGACAGAAACCCCCATAGTACCCTAGTGGAGAGGGGTGTTTTGGACGTGGGAAATGTTGATTATGGGCGTGGGAAAAGTCTCCTTAAGCGTGGGGAACAGCGTTAAGGTTGGATAGTTGACATGGGAAACTGTGGCGATCATATAACCCCTACTGGAGCGCGGGGAGCAGGGAAGTGCGGAAACTCCACTGGATGATCCTCCAGCGGGCTGATCCTTAATGCCAAAACTTAAAGCCCCACCTAGCTGGCTGGTTAGGGCCTTAAATGGTTTCGTGAAAGCCACAGCTTTCACGAAACCATGGCATGTGTTTGATGGAATTTAAAACTTCCACGGGATGATCTTTCAGCTTAAGGTCCTAAATGTAAGGTGACACTCTGAATGGTCAGACAAGAATGTCAGCCCTGATGTTCCAGCCTGCTCCATGAACCTGAAACATAGAGAGGATCTAATAAAGCTTACTTGGGGATTACGGAGGATCTTTGTGGAAGCGGGCCCGCCGGGATTTGAACCCGGGACCTCCGGCTTAGAAGGCCGGCGCCCTATCCTAGCTAGGCGACGGGCCCCTATTTTGTGATTTTTATTGAGAGGTTAATAATTTTACGGGTATATGGTGTTTTTTGTCTTAGCTACTTTTTACCCCAGGTATTAAATAGCTAATATGGAGTTTTGAGGGGTTTGTGTGCTTTA
>Ga0105158_1000516_pt1 | contig 16523 bp, 21 predicted proteins | sample LHCtaG_FD_81567 | JGI IMG/M metagenome (GOLD analysis project Ga0105158, IMG submission 81567) | Hot spring microbial communities from Little Hot Creek, USA to study Microbial Dark Matter (Phase II) - LHC4sed_matched | ecosystem: Environmental > Aquatic > Thermal springs > Hot (42-90C) >...
CAAGCAGACGTCTTTGGCATATCTACACCGCGGGTGGAATCTGCAACCGCTCGGCGGATTAATTGGCGAAGGCACCTCACCTTTCAGAATTAATCTATCCCTCTTTACCTCTGGATCAGGTATGTGAACCGAAAAGAGTAGGGCTTGTGTATGGTGATGGAGTGGCCTAAAAAAGAGCTCGTTCTTCTCTGCTAACTCAACGATTCGTCCAAGATACATTACAGCAACTCTATCTGGGATGTGCTTTATCACACCAAGGTCGTGTGTACTCAATAATATGCTCGTGCCTATCTTCGCTCTCAATTCCTTCATCAACTCAAGAATTTGCGCTTGAATAGTTACATCTAACGCTGTGGTATGTTCATCAGTTATTAGAAGCTCGGGGTTGCAGGCTAATGCATCGCTATCATAATTCTCTGCCTCATCCCCCTTGAGAATTCATGAAGGAAGGGGCTTCTCTTAAGTTGGTCTAGTTAGATTTGGTTATCTTTCCTTGACATGGTTTGCATCATCTATTTGTGTTAAGAGGCTGCAGAGAACTCTTGCATTATAGAAAAGGTTTATTAGTTTATGTGCGGTCGATGGTTTTATATGAGGGCTTTTCTTGCTAGGGTTTGTGGTAGGGTTCAGAGGGTTGGGTATAGGAGGTTCGTTTTAGATTCTGCGCAGGAGCTGGGTGTGGCGGGTTATGTTAAGAATGAGAAGGATGGTTCCGTAACGGTCTTCGCCCAAGGGGATGATGGTGCGCTAGAGAGGTTCCTTGAGAGGTTAAAGTCGCCTCCGCCTCCCGCGCAGGTTAGGTCTGTTGATGCTAGGGATGCTGCACCCAAGCCTCGTTTAAAGTATTTTGTGATCAAGCCTTCTCTGTTGCAGGAGGAGCTGCAGGAGGGTTTTGGAGCGATGCAGTCGATCTTTATGGACTATTGGGGTGAGTTTAGGGATTATAGAGATGAGTTTAGAAGTTTTGTAGGTGAATTCAGAGATTATAGAGATGAGTTTAGAAGTTTTGTTGGGGAGTTCAGAGATTATCGTGGGGAGTTTAGGGAGTTTGCTAAGAGGACTGATGAAAACTTTAAGCTGATAATGGTGAAGTATGGGGAGATTTCGGATAAGTTGACGACGATCTTGGAGACGCTGATTAAGGAGTCGAGGGAGACGAGGGTGATGTTGAATGAGACGATGAAGCTGCTAAGGGAGGCATTGGAGAAGCTTTCTGGGTAGTGTTAGGTGAGTCTTGGGGGTGTGGCTGGGTTTGAATCTTGGCTTCTAGTTGGTTTTGTGTGGGGTTTGTTTTTCTGGTTTTAGTAAATGTTTGTTGACTTGTTTGCTAATTCCCGAAAAAAGTCTATGTTGGGGGTAGTGGTATAGTGTAGCTGGAGTTCTCAAGTATGAACAAGATGATACCGGTAGCGGTATTAGCGGGGGTTTTAGTAGTAGCTGCAACGGCGGCCTTCGGCTATGGTGCTGGGTTCAGGTGAAGGTTGTCAGAGATGGGCAGGTAGTATACTACCAGGAAGGGCACAACATCATAACCCAGCTCTAGCCGATGCAGCCTCAAGGTTCCTCAGCGTCGCTGGATCGTTAACAGAATCAGCAACCTTTGCAGACATCGTCTGAAGAGTAGCAGCCATATCAGATTCATTGAGTAGATTTGCGACCTTAACCCGAACTGTAGCAGAGATCCAACAGTGTCAGAATTTGCTGCCAAAGTAATAAACATAATAAGAGATCTTGGCGACTAATCTACTTATACAGAGGTAGTAAGAAGATTAGTAACACTAAGCACGTGGACACTTATGCAGCGGCCAGTAAAAGTGGCGCTCTTCGACCTCTTAAATAGGCTTAGGTGAAGGCTAAAGTTCTTAATTACGCTCATCCTGAAAAGAGAGACCTTCTGCTGGAACTGAGGATCAGAGAAGCAACAGGAGATATCATCGCTGCCCTTAGCATGCTAGTGTATGTGCCATAAGGGAAAAGAGAGAACGTATACAGCCCACTTGCTGGTAAGGAGCTCTGGTTTAATGGTAGTAGAGGCTTCCCCACATCTATCTGGAGAAGTTGTCTCCAAAGACTACTTTATATAGATATCACACCATTTGATCTAATCTAGGCCTTTTTCGCAGCAAGAACCCTCTCAACATCAGGCGTCAAAGGGATCCCCTTCACCTCAAGAGCTCTTAGTAGGGCTGCGTGCACTTCCTTTCGGATGATATACCCTGCCTTATGTAGTATCGTGTCCCCGATCTCAGGGTCTACATCCATGCTAGCTGTACAAGGGTAGCCGTGGTGGGCATTAGAAGTGTTTTGGTTCAAGTCCCTTACGTGTGTGAATCTGAGCTTCTGAGCAACATACCACGTGTCACCACAAGGTGCGCTCCTCTTAACCACAACATTCTTGATAAAGTAACCCTCCACCTCCATTTCAAGCCTCGGTCTACCTACGGAGTACCTGCGTACGAATTCATCAATAACCTTACTACCAGTCTCCTCAAGTGCGCAAAAAGGCTTTGGGAAGGCTGATTCAACACCTAAGGTGTTTAACTCATCTTGCAGCCTAACTCTTAAGGCTGGTGGGCACCAGCTTCTGTTTTCAATAGGCACGATAACAGCCTTTGCTTCACATCTTGAAGCGACTGAGGGTACTTCAGCTAATATGTCTGGGTGTATACCTATTGGGATAACTATATCTGCTTTAGGAGGCGATTTAGGTAGATACTCACTTGGGTCATCTAAGAAAGGGGGAAGATTAGGTGGGATAGGGTGGAGGCCAACAATATCCTGAACATATGAACCGTAACCGATTCTGCAGTATCCGCAGGCAAGATCACAGGATTTGCAGAAAGTAGGTAGGTTAACTAGGTTACCTACAACTTTTTCACCGAATTCATGACCCACTAGGAAGTAGAGTTTCAACTTCTATAAAATAATATGTGGAATCGGGTATAAATAGAGAGTGCTTAAGCTGTTAGTATTTTGGCTTAGTCAGCTTGGCCCAAGCTGCTACCGCTCCTACTGTGATAAGCGAACTCGCCAACCCAGTTATAGTCGCTCCGACGAGTCTGGAGTCGATACTCATCAGGAATGGTATTAGAGATGCTAGAGCCTCTGCTAATGCGGGGTAAGCTAAGTAAGCTATGAATCCGACAGCGTATCCAACTAACCATATACCTAAGATCGCTTTCACCCTGCTCATATTCGGTCAGTTAATCTATCTTAATGTGACGATTTATTAGAGTAAACCAATATTTGTTTACTTAGCAGTTAACTTTGCTTACCCCTCTGTTCAGAGTCCTAGTTTACGTAGCCCAAGCTTCTCAGCAAGCTCCTAGCTCTATTCACGATCTCCCAAGCTCGCATCCTTTCACCAACCAACTCTGCTCTCTGCATAATCATCAAATCATTAGTTGCGATGACGATAAGCTTGGTTCCTGTCTTCAGCCCAAGCTTATCTCTAACATCCTTGGTATAACTATCTGCCCCTTTTCCGATACCCTTCCCTTGTGGTATCTATAGAGATATCAGACAACACCACTCAACCACATCTACCACTAAATGCTATATAAGACTAGTTTTCAATTAAGGAGAGGCGATGAAGCAAATCTCTGAAGCGCTTGAATCGATATCCATCAGAGAACTTATTCTAATTTGGCTTGCTATCCACCTCCTGCTAATAACTCAACCTAACGCACCAGTCTTCGACGAAGCCTACTATACCCAAGCAGCAAGGGATCTGCTCAAAGGTGTAGCGAGTAACATTGAGCACCCCTTCTTAGGCAAAGCTTGGGGCGCATTAGGTATACTGCTCTTTGGAGACAACTCATTCGGCTGGAGAATCGTGATCATAGTGTTCGGCGCATTAACTCTCTACATCTTCTATCAACTAGCCTGCAGATACTTATCTGAGCGTATGGCGCTCCTCGCATCAGCCTACCTCGGCTTCGACCACATGTTCTTTACACACTCAAGCCTCTTCCTACTTGAGATACCTGCACTCTTCTTCGCCATACTAGCCTTCACATACTACCTTAGGCGGAGAGTAATCTTATCAGCCTTCTTCATGGGGCTATCTATCCTCAGCAAAGAGACGAGTATCTTCCTCCTTTTCACACTCATACTGCTTCACCTAGCTGCCACAAGGCGCCCATCCACTCAAGATATAGTTAAAGCGCTGAAGTTTACGGTTGTGCTACTTGCCACAGTAGCCATACCTATGCAGATCTACATAACAGCCTACAAACCATCAGCTTCAGAGAAGATCGTGGAAGTGAAAAACCCGCTTGTCATTGTGGCACCAGATGGTGCGGTTATATCAACCACCACGACCACGACTTGGATTAAAGAGCGGGAATATATAACGAACGTATTTGAGCATTGGCGGCACATAGTAACCTACGCATCTAGCTTAACCACAAGGAACTCAAACGTAGGTCCTGAGAACTATCCGTGGAACTGGTTCATACCAACACAGCAGAGGGAGATGATCTACTATAGATCAGAGGTTGTTAAGAACATAACTTACTACACCGATGGTGTGTATGCTGGCTCTAGGATTGAGAAGGTTTATCCTATAAATTGGCGTGGAGTGACAAACCTCCCACTCTGGTACTCAATATGGCTTGTTGTGCCCCTATCAATATATCACGTTGTTAAAAGAAGGCTTGATGAAGGGCTTGCCTTATCCTTTATATGGATTATTGGCACCTATCTGCCTCTTGTAGCCATATCCCTAGCCTTCAATAGGATCGAATACCCCTTCTACTTCATAAACACACTACCAGCTTTAGCTCTAGGACTACCTTCAACACTCACTCTGCTGAACGTGGATAAAGCAGTTAAAGACGCGGTGTTAGCGGTCTTCTTAGGCTGGACGGTAGCGTCCTTCCTATTTTACTTCCCTCTTAACGTTTGGGCGCTATAGGAAATGGTGTGGAAAGATATTCTTAATACCTTAACCTAGATACAGTATGTAAGGTGGTGCCTTCGGGTGCTGCTGGATATTAGGCTAATACTATGCGGAGTTATGTTATTCGCAACAGCCTACTTCGACTTGAAGAGTAGGGAGATCGACGATAAAATCTGGTGGGGCTTCGGTGCCTTAGGTTTAGGCTTGACAGCTGTGGAAATACTTTTAGGTTATAGTCCAGATCTCCTTCTTTACCTTGCGTCAACGGTGCTGTCAGGTGGCTTGGGTTTCGCATTCTACTACCTAGGTTTTTATGGGGGGGCGGATGCCAAAGCGCTTTTATGCTGTGCTTTACTTGCGCCTCTCTTCAATAGAAACCTAACTCTGCATCCGTTCACACCGCTCATCATATTCGTGAACTCACTGATTTTAACCATAATCCTTGTAGTATATTACGGCGTAAATAACTTGGTTCATTTGCTTATTGGCGATAGAATATTCGAGGGATTGGAGCACGAACCTCTGCATAGAAAGATATTAGCCTGCTTACTTGGGTTCAGAGCTAAGAGAGTGGGATCATTTTATTTTAGTATGGAGAAGAAGGAAGATGGTAGAAGAAGATTTGACTTCTCTTTGCTTCAGGTGAACGAAGACTTTGTCACTGAAGATGGGATTTGGGTTACACCAGGCATACCGCTCATAGTCTTTATGGCAGCCGGCTTTGTGGTTATGGTCGTCTTCGGCGATCTGCTAGGTTATATTTTGGAGGGTCTGGTAACTTTAGTTAAAGCTGTAGCTTAGGAGAAGGTGGTGGTTGCCGCTTATGCTCAGTTGCTCGGTGCCTATTCAACACATAAACCACTTTATCTGGTGAGATACCTAAGTCTTTTGAGGTTTCATCAATACCCATGTTTAGGTCAAACAGACAGTAGAGTATTCTATCAATATCCTCGTAGACCAAGCCTAACTCTTCTTCAGCCTCCTGACCAGCCCAAAGTCTAGGGCTGCTTCTCTTAACAACTATCCGCCTTGGTACATCAAGATAGGTGGCTAGAGACCTAACTTGAGTTTTGTAAAGTTGGGCTAGGGGTTGGATGTCAACTCCGCCATCACCATATTTGGTGAAGTAACCTATGAGCGCTTCGCTTCTATCGCCTGTTCCAAGAACGAGCCTATTGAGGAGGTTAGCATAGTAGTAAAGTAAGCACATTCTTATTCTAGCCCTTAGATTGCCTTCAGCAAGTCTATGCGACTTAAGATACTTCATGAAAGTATCGTGGATAGGGGCGATGTCTACAAATATGGTTTCGATTCCAAGGTTCTTAGCTACCTCCCTAGCGTCTTCCACATCCTGATGAGGGGTTATCCTCGAGTCAGGTAAAATCAACCCGAGCACAGAATCCTTACCTAAGGCTCTAACTGCAAGGTATGCTGCGGTTGATGAATCCAGCCCACCACTTAACCCAATAACTACGCCAGTCGCACCGGCTTCGACTACCTGTCTTCTTATGAACTCTGCGATGCTTTTGGAGACCTGTTCGAAGTCAAGTGAAGTTATCTTATTCAATAGATCCGTCAAACCGATCTCAACCATATATCTTACATATGAGTAACTTTTATTTTAAACGCTTAACACCATGAGGTAGATATGGCTGAGCATAGAGATATTAAAGACAGGACCTTCTGGCTAGCGCGAGAAGAGGAGATTAAGAGCGCTCAAACTACAGACATCTACTTCATCAACGCAGTCAAGGCACTCCAAGCAGAGGGCTTGAATCCAAGAGTAGTTATGGAGGTTTACGCTAGAAGACTACCTTACCCCGAGTTTTGGGCGGTAGTAGGCGGAATTTACGAGGCGGCCAAGCTGCTCGAAGGGCTGCCGATTGATGTATACGCTATGGAGGAGGCTGAAATCTTCTTATCAGATCCTTCATCAACCATCTATGAACCTGTTCTAAGAATAGAGGGCAGATACCAGGACTTCGCGCCATACGAAAACCCGCTCCTAGGTTTTATCTGCACCAACACATCTCTAATGACGAAAGCCGCTAGGGTTAGGCAAGCAGCCGGAGAGAAAATGGTGTTGAGTTTTGGAACTAGAAGAACACATCCAGCCTTAGCACCAACAGTTGAGAAAGCAGCCTACATAGCAGGGTTTGATGGGTTATCTAATGTGCTCGGCTCTGAGATGCTTGGGGTTAAGCCTGCTGGTACTATGCCGCACGCACTCATATTATGCTTCGGGGACCAGAGGGCTGCTTGGCTTGCCTTCGATAAAGTGGTGTCAAAGGATACGCCTAGGATAGCGTTGATAGACACTTTGTGGGATGAGAAGGCAGAAGCAATACTTGCGCTTGAGACACTTAAGGATAAGCTTTGGGGTGTTAGGCTAGACACGCCGACATCAAGGCGTGGAGACCTTAGAAGGATTATCGGGGAAGTGAGGTGGGAGCTAGATCTAAGAGGAGGCGAGAAGGTTAAGATCATTGTATCAGGTGGTTTAGATGAACAGGAAATTAAATCGCTCAAGGACCTTGTCGACGGCTTCGGGGTAGGAACAGCCATAGCCGCAGCGCCAGTCATCGACTTCAGCGCAAAGATCGTTGAAGTTGAGGAGAAGGGCGTTCTTAAACCAAGGGCAAAGCGTGGAGATCTTGGAGGCGCTAAAGAAGTCTATAGATTTGAGGGCACATTTAGGGATAAAGTTGTGCCTAGAGGGAGGAGCCTGCAGGGACCTTGGCGGCAGCTACTAACACCTCTGATAAAAGAGGGTAAGATAGTGAGAAGGTTCAAGACACCAGGTGAACTCAGGTCGGAGTTAAAGATGAAGATGAGTAGGTTAAGCGAGGTTGAGGTCTCACTGACCACCTAGCTCTCTAACCCTTCCAAAGCCCTATGAGTAAGCCGATTATGAATGAGATTGAGGTGTAGGGTATGAGGTTGATTAATGGGCTTGCCTCACTCTGGATGAGAGGCAGATAGGTTAATGCTACTTTCATCAATTCTTCAGTTGACGGAAGTTGAACATACCCAATAGCTACTAGAACCACGAAGAGTACGATTATCGCTAGAATCAGCTTCAGCGCCCTCTTGATTATAACCCCAACTATTATCCCGATTACGAAAGGTACGATCGTAGGTAGCACCCAAGCTATTTCTTCTGGAAGTAGACTCAACTCTGTTCAACTTGATAACAACCTCTACTTTCATAAAAAGTTTACAGATATATCCGAGCATTTGGTATAGGTGAGGGTCGATGCGGCTATCCTTTACCGAAGAGAAGATACTTGCTGCGAAGACAGCGTTAGAAGTGATCTTCCCCAACAAAAAGACTCAAGCTGCAGCACACCTCTTTACCCAATTTCTAAAGGAGCATAAAGGCAAAGTGAACAAAAGCCAAGTCAGCAGATTCGCAGACCAGCTGCAACGAGGGGAGCTACTCTACGAAGGCAAACCATTAAAGTATAGTAGAAGGAACTTTTACGTAACTATTCTAAGAAACTTGGTATCTATGGGTTTCATTCAGAGGAATGTACCAACTTGGGATTCAAATAGAAGAGCCACACAGTATGTGTATGCGGTCAACATCTTTGACATCCCGAAGAAGCCTCCGTCAGTAGGTTTCTGGAGGCTAGCGTATTACCTCTGCAGAAAATGGAATATCCTCTTTGAGGACGAGACTTTCGAGTAGGTTGTTCAAAGAGGATCTCCGATGCACTGAACCTCTCCCTTGAATCTGCGTTGAAAGTTCCTGCAAGCAAAACATTCTAGAAATGGTACGCGTCTATTTAGGACCGGGCAGTCAACCGCCTCCCTTTTCATTTTAGCAAGCATCTTGCCGCTTGCAACCCCTTTGAGGCTAGCCTGAACCTCTTTGGAGACCTTCATAGGTGTATCCAGCTCAATAACCTTAACTACATATCTGAAGTCATCCGGCATATATCAGTTAGCTGCATATGATGCTTAAAAGGTTGCGGGTAAACCCTATATTTACGTTAAACGGAAGTCTTTAATGGTTGAATAAAACAGGCGTACTTACCATCTCATTAACAGCTATAACCTCAGTTGTTGTAGTAGAAGGTGCTGCAGGGTTACTAACGAACAGCTTAGCCCTACTCTCAGACGCGCTACACGCACTCTTCGACGTCCTAGCCACCCTAACACTCCTTGTTGCAACTTATTTATCCCTAAAACCCCCTGACGAAACACACTTATGGGCACGGAAAGATTGAATCTATTGGAGGCTTTTTAGGCGCTCTCCTGCTCTTCACCCTAGGAGTCAACATCATGTGGTCAGCCTTCAACAGACTAGCAGTAGGAGAGCATAATGTTACACCAGAGCTTGTGGGTTTCTTCGCCATCTTCTACACCTTGGTTATAGATGGTCTAAGAATCTTCGTTCTACATAGCTCCTTAAAGGAAGCTGAGAGTGCAACGGTCAGAGTAGACCTCTTCCACGCCCTATCAGATCTTTCTTCAACATTCGTAGCTCTAATAGGCTTTGCAAGCGCCTCATTGAATATACTCGTAGGAGACACCTTGGCAGCCCTTGTGTTATGCATCCTTATCTTTTACTTAAGCATAAAGATGATCTACCGCACTGCTCTCGACCTTAGTGACGCAATACCTAAGAGCCTATTTAACAGGGTCAGAGCGAGCATACAGACCCACCCATCTGTCAAGCAGTTCGAAAACCTAAAGATGCGCAGAGTAGGTGATAAGGTGTTTGTTGATGTTGATATAACTGTGCCTCAGGATTTAAGCGTGAAAGAAGCAGACCTTATTGTAAGTGATCTGCAGAAGCAGATCCAGAATACTATAGGCAAGAGTGAAATCTCAATTAAACTCAAACCTTCGTCACAAGAGCTAACCTTCATTGAGCGCATCCATTACATCGCAGACAGAGTAGATGGTGTTAGAGGTGTGCACAAAGTTGCTTTAACCGAAGTCGGTAATGTGCAACATCTAACTCTGCATATAGAAGTTGATCCTAATCTATCAACTGATAAAGCGCATAGCATAGCAGAAGAAGTTGAGAAACGTATAGTTAACGAAGTAAGAGGTATAGGTTCCGTGACTGTGCATATAGAACCTTCTCAATGGTATATCAAAGCATACGAAATAGACGATAAAGATGTTGCCGAGAGTATAAAGGAGATCGTCAAACAAAACACGTTCGTTAAGAAGGTAAACGCAGTAGTGATCTATGGAGACTCGAAAAAAGAGTACGCGGAAGTAAGGTGCGTTTTGAAGGACAACCTAACAGTCGAGGAAGCGCATGGTGTCGCCACAGATATTGAACGAAAGATTGGTGAAAAGTATCAGAAACTTAATGTTACTCTACACATCGAAGCGGAAGGTTACTCAAAAGAATTTTAGAGATACAAACCGAAACCTCTAATCTGTGGATATAACTTTAAATATTTGCCATACGTTATATCTGTGAACCCAAAATGGCGAAGAAAAAGAAGAAGGCTGAAGAAAAGAAGGCTGAAGAAAAGAAGACTGAAGAAAAGAAGTAGCCCCACCCCTCCCCAATTTTTTAATACAATTTTAATACAAGCTGCAGGATGGCGTAGGACAACCACCGGAATACTCTAGAGATGCTCCTACATACTCATCAAACGCTCTGAGATCTGGTCTCTCAAGCCCACCAAGATAGAGAACTTGCTCACTTTTACTACCATATCTGTAGACCGTTATACCCTTGCAACCCAGCTTATACGCAAGCAGATAGACCTTGCGCACATCCTCGGTCGTCGCTTCATAAGGAAGGTTCACGGTCTTAGACACAGCGTTATCAGTATACTTTTGGAAGGCAGCTTGCATCTTAACGTGCCACTCCGGCGGTACATCAAAAGCGGTTTGGAAGACCTCTTTGACATGCTCAGGCACTTCAGTCAACCCTCTTAAGGTGCCTGTCTTCGCTATTTTGAGCATAAGCTGCTCACTGTAAAACCCTTCTTTTTTGGCAACCTCTTCAAAATATTGGTTTACTTCAAGGAGTTTCGTTCCTTCTAGTACGTTCCTAACGTAGCTGACAGCAAAGATAGGTTCTATCCCGCTTGAGCATCCTGCTATGATCGAGATCGTGCCTGTCGGGGCTATTGTTGTGACTGTAGCGTTTCGCATAGCGCTGTACCCTTTCTTCTCCCAAATGCTTCCTTGGAAGTTTGGGAAGCTTCCTCTTTCTTCTCCTAACTCTCTAGAGCGTTCTCTACATGCTTCTGATATGAAGCTCATAACTTCTGAGGCTATCTGAAGAGCCCTCTCGGAAGCGTATGGTACACCTAGCTGGATAAGCATCTCAGCGAAGCCCATAACACCAACACCTATCTTTCTGTTCGACTTCGTAACCCGCTCAATCTTCCTCAACGGATACTTGTTGGCATCAATGACATCATCAAGGAATTGAACAGCTAGCCTAGCTGTTTCCTTTAACCTGTCCCAATCGATCTTACCATCCCTAATCATCTTAGCGAGGTTGATCGAGCCGAGGTTACAGGACTCGTATGGTAGGAGAGGCTGCTCACCACAAGGGTTTGTGCTCTCTATCCTACCCACGTGAGGAGTGGGATTAGCTTCATTTATTCTATCAATAAACAGTAGCCCAGGGTCACCAGTCGACCAAGCCATGGTAACGATGAATTCGAAGACGCTTCGCGCAGGCATCTTCTTGACCTCTTGACCAGTCCTAGGGTTGATAAGGCTGTATTCTTGCCCAGATTCAACCCTCTTCATGAAGTCGTCAGTTACGGCTACAGATATGTTAAAGTTGGTTAGAGCATTCTCACTCCTTTTGCTGCCTATGAACTCCATTATGTCTGGGTGCGTAACATCTAACACACCCATGTTGGCGCCTCGTCTTCTCCCGCCTTGCTTTATTACATCTGCTGCAGCATCGAACACACGCATGAAGGAAACTGGGCCTGATGCTACACCGTGTGTTGATCTGACTATGTCACCTTTTGGCCTTAGTTTGGAGAATGAGAAGCCTGTTCCACCGCCTGACTGGTGAATGAGCGCCATGTATTTGATAGCATCGAAGATTCCTCTAATCGAGTCTTCTACAGGCAATACGAAGCATGCTGAAAGCTGCCCAATTGGGGTGCCAGCATTCATAAGAGTAGGGGAGTTTGGTAGAAAGGTAAACGAAGTCATTAGATTGTAAAAGACCTTCTCAGCCTTATTCGCATCTGCTCCATAGCGCCTTTCAACTTTAGCTATACAGCGTGCCACACGCCTAAACATCTCCGAGGGTGTCTCTATGATTCTTCCAGTATTATCCCTACGCAGATACCTCTTCTGAAGGACCAATGCTGCATTCACAGAGATCTTGAGATCATCTACTACTCCAAAGAAGCTCTTAGCAGCCCTTATCTCAGCCCTCTTCTTACGGTAAAGGATGTAGGCCTTGGCTGTTTCAGCCAAGCCTTCTTCAATAAGCGCTTTTTCTACCAGATCCTGCACTTCTTCTACGGTAGGTATCCTTCTACCAGCAGCCGAGCTCAGCATCGAGATGACCTTATCAGCGATCTTCTCAGCAGTCTTGCCATCCCCTTGATTTGTAGCGACCAGAGCCTTTACTACAGCATTAACTATCTTTTCACGCCTAAACTCCTCTATCCTACCGTCACGTTTTATGATCTGAGTAGGCGAAGGTTTGGTTTCCACATTTATCTAGTTATGCTGCACTTATTTATCAACTTAAAGTGCTGCATAAATCGCTATCACATCACCAGTGGCTGAGGATCCGATGATCTCTAGTGAAGATGTTACCTGACCTAACGGTGTCATGCGTTGGCTCACTTGGCAATCCTTTAGGAAGAAGCAGATGGACCCGTTTAGGGGCATGAAGGCAATATCCCCCCTTTTAAATATCTGGCTCGGCTTCTCCAAGCCTGAAATGATGTTTGTTGTAAAGTATACGAATTCGTCCCTATATCTTGCTGCTCGCCCTCTTAAGGGTAGGCTGCGCAAAAGAAGGCCGACTGTTAAAGGAGCCTTATGTCTATAAAATTCACCCTCGCAGAACCCTTTTCCCACAACTTCTATCTTTATTGATCTACGTGTAGCAGATATCTGCATAGATGTATCAGGCACAGCAAATAAGGAGGTTATCCGCAAGATTTATCTCTTACCACACGAGCTGCTTCTTTAATTCGATAGGTGGCTGATTTGTCTGACACTGTGGCTGCAACTAAGAGTAGAGCAGAACGGAAGAAGGAACCTAAAAAGGAGAAGGTTAGAATAGGGCCTCCTAGGCTTACTCGATTTGAGCGGGCGAGAATAATAGGTGCAAGAGCGCTTCAGCTCGCATTAGGCGCTCCACCCTTCATACCGTTAGACCCTACCGTTAAAGATCCTATGACTTTAGCGCGTTTAGAGTTAGAGGCGAAGGCACTTCCTCTCTCTATAAGAAGAGTTCTACCGGATGGCGAATATCAAGATATACCGATAACAGACCTACTTTAAGGGAAAATACATTTATATAGAGTGTGATTGGATGTGTGGTGCTGATGTGCTATGTCTAAGGCAAACACTAAGTCTAAAAATGCGTCTGAAAACGCGTCTGCTGAAGGGCAAACCGCAGCTCCCGAAAAGAAGCCGAAGCCAGAGAGAACCTCGCCCCCTAACCACATCTTCATAGGAAAAAAGCCAGTGATGAGCTACGCTATGTCTGCTCTGATCCAGCTTGCTCAAACAGGTGAAGTCGTTCTTAAGGCTAGGGGAATGGTGATATCAAGAGCGGTAGATGTTGCTGAGATTATAACAAAGAGGTTAGGTAATAACGCCTATGAAGTCAAGAACGTCGTGATAGATACAGAACGAGTCGGTGAAGGCGAGAACGCTAGAAACGTTTCGACGATTGAGATCAAAGTGGGAAGGAAGCAGTAAACATCTTAACGGCTATCTGGTAGGAAGGAATAAGCTTTTTCGAGTACCTCCTTACCTATTAGACTCCCTAAACTTCCTCTCTTACAATCTTTTTCGGTAAACCTACAAGACCCGTCTTTGCCAGCTTTACCACCAGTTATAAGAAGCGGCACAGGATCGGCTGAGTGAGCCCTTAAGGTGCATGGTGTTGAGTGATCAGCAGATATAACCACCACGACTTGGTCGAGATCTATGTTGAGCAGCAGCTTGCTGAAAAAGTGCTGGTCTATATCTTCTATTACCTTCTTCTTACCCCAGGGGTCCCCATCGTGTCCAGGCTCATCAGGACCCTTTAAATGCACATAGACCCCACCATATCTTGACAGGAGCTCTAGAGTCTTCTTAGCTTTAGTGGCGTAGTCCTTTAACCCACCTGCCTTATAGCTGTGCATACCAGTAATCTTTGCGACACCTTTCTCCACAGGCATATCTGTTAATGCGGCGAAACGCTTCCTGAATCTATCGTATAGTGATTTCACTGAAGGAAGCTCGTTTCCAGCATCCCTAAAAAGTACAGCGTTCCCAGGAAGCTGCCCACGACTTTTACGTGCTAGGTTTACGGGATGGTCTTTAAGCACCCTAAGAGCCTGCTTAGTGAATTCGTTTACGAGGTTAGCGGCTAATCTAGCAGCTTTTGTATCTTCAAGAGGCTCGGCATTCTTTATGTATGGTGAGATCTTGCCCTCTTTGGCAATGCCCAACATTCCTACACGTTCATAGGCTGGATCTGTGTTGCTGATCATCCCTGATAGACGCTCGCCTTCGGCTCTTATCACGAGCACAGCCCTATGTCCTACTGAGTGCACAAATCTGAAGGTGGCTCCGCTTAGTTTGATCTGATCGTTCAGAGTTTGAGCTAAAGATTTAGCTTCTTCATCACTGAGGTCTCTACCGACTCTCCTATCTATTATCTTATTTGATTCATCGACTGTTGCGAAGTTCGCTCTGACCGCCAAATCGCCTGATTGGAAGTCGAGATTTAGACCAACAGCTTCTATGACACCGCGCCCAGGATACTCAGATTGTACATCGTAGCCTAACATAGAGAAGACCGCGATATCAGATTCAGGGGCAATGCCTTTACCCACGGGGTAGACTAAGCCTTTGACACCTTGTCGGGCCAGTGCATCTAGGTTAGGTGTTAACGCAGCATCAAGAGGGGTAGTGTAGTTAAGCTCGGGGTTAGGACGGTCACCCGCACCATCTAGTAATATGTATAGTAACTTGCTCAATTACTAACCTCAATATAAAGAGTGATGTTTAATATAAGATTAATTGTTCGCTTAATGTGTGCTAAGATTCAGCTGAATATACACATCTTCGGGGATTCTTAGGCGTGTGAGCTGCCTCATAGTCCGCTCATCAGCATCTATATCTATGAGCCTCCTATGGATTCTCATCTCCCACTTATCAAAGGTATGGCTTCCTTGACCTGAAGGCGCCTTCCTTGTTACAACTCTTAACTTCTTGGTTGGAAGAGGTATAGGTCCCTTCATACGAACCCCAGTCTTCTCAACAATACCCTTTATCTCTTTACAGACCGATTCAAGGTTCTCTAGGTTTGTGCTTGTGAGTTTGATTCGTGCGGACGGGGGCAAGGAGTTCACCTAGTAAGATATGCCGCTTAACTTGGCTATTTATAGATTTTACCCATATCTGATTTGAAATATGTGATCTAAGTGGGTTTAGCCTTCTGCTTAGATTCAATCGCCTTCGCAATAAGCTCCTTAAGTGTATTAGGGTCCTTAACCTCTACCACCCTAGACCTCCCTACATCGTATATCTCTACCAACCCAGCAGACTCTAGTGTTCTGATATGCCTATACACGGTTGCATAATCTATCTTAAGCGCTCTTGAGACAGCTTTTATGTGCAGTGGTCTTCTACTAGATTCTAGAAGTGAAAGAATCTTAAGCCTACCTACACTACTTAAAGCGTAAAAGATCCTAGCAGCGTCGCGGAGGGTGTCTTCAGACAATCCTCCATAATATAGTAGCAACCTATAATTAATGTTATCCTTAATTTAATCTAGATATATGCAGTCAATGCATATAATGGTCAAGTAGGAGAAGATATATTTGGCTGGTGAAGCTGGGTATTCCCTAGGGGTCGTCGGCTAGTCTGGTCTAGGCTACATGGCTTGGGAGCCTATGCAAGGAGCCCATGTGATCGTGGGTTCAAATCCCACCGACCCCACCATCCTCTAACGAATATAAGCCAGCTAAGACGGTAAGATTTAGGGGAATGCTCTTTAGGTTTAGTGCGCTTCCAGTCTGGGGTGACCAGCGGGTCAGAGATAGGCTAAGCTGGTACTATGAAGTTATGCTAGACCGCAAACCAGCCAAGTTCAAAATATGTAGATCTGTAAAGGCTGATCTTGAACCCACTAAAGCCAGCTTCGAAGAACTCTTAGAAGAGCATAGCCGCCTCCAAAAGAAGTTCGCAGATACCCTACAGAGAGTTAAGTCTGGAGCTGGGATCATAGAGCTTGAAGAGGAGCCTATGTTTAGTCTGCTCGATGTAAAGATCGAGTTGGCTAAGAGGATGCTGAAGAGGTGCAGCTTCTGTGAGTGGAGGTGCAGAGTCGATAGGACGGTAGAGGGTAAGAGGGGTGCTTGCAAACTCGGCGAAAAATCTTTTGTTTCGACTTGGTTCCACCATTATGGTGAGGAGCCTCCTCTAG
>Ga0105158_1000518_pt1 | contig 16495 bp, 15 predicted proteins | sample LHCtaG_FD_81567 | JGI IMG/M metagenome (GOLD analysis project Ga0105158, IMG submission 81567) | Hot spring microbial communities from Little Hot Creek, USA to study Microbial Dark Matter (Phase II) - LHC4sed_matched | ecosystem: Environmental > Aquatic > Thermal springs > Hot (42-90C) >...
AATACGGAACGAATTATTTTGCAAATTACATAAATTCTGAAATGAAACCTGAAGATGTAAGATCAATGTGTTGCAGGCTCAGGCTCGATCTTACAGAACTTTACAATCGAGGAGGTGGAGGGCTTTTTGGCGCAGGGTCAAAAACTGGCTCAATTGGCGTAGTTACGATTAATTTACCACGAATTGGATATTTATCAAAAACAAAGAAAGAATTTTTTGAAAGGTTAGCAAGAGTTATGGATGTGGCAAAAGAAAGTTTGGAAATAAAAAGAAAAGTTTTAGAGAATCTCACTGAAAAAGGACTTTATCCTTATTCAAGATATTATTTGCAAGACATAAAACAAATGAGAGGAAAGTATTGGGCGAATCATTTTTCTACCATTGGTCTTGTGGGAATGAATGAATGTCTTTTGAACTTTATGGGAGAAAATATTGCTTCAAAAAGAGGAAGAAAATTTGCTTTGGAAGTCTTAGATTTTATGAGAGAAAGGTTGGTAAAATATCAAAAAGAGACTGGAAATTTATACAATCTTGAAGCGACACCGGCCGAATCAACCGCTTATCGCCTCGCATTAAAAGACAAAGAGAAATATCCAGACATTATTACAGCTGGCACTAAAAAAGTTCCTTATTATACAAATTCAACTCAACTTCCAGTAAATTACACCGATGATATTTTCGAGGCTTTAAAACTTCAAGACGAAATTCAATGTAAATATACGGGAGGAACTATTTTGCATATTTTTTTGGGTGAAAGAATGCAGAGTGGAGAAGGGGTAAAAAGACTTGTCAAAAAAATTTTTGAGAATTTCAAATTGCCATACATTACTATAACTCCAACTTTTTCAATTTGTCCTGTTCACGGCTACATTTCAGGGGAGCATTTTTTCTGTCCAAAATGTACGATAAAACAACCTTGCGAAGTTTATTCAAGGATCGTTGGATATTACAGACCGGTTCAGCAATGGAATTTGGGAAAACAACAAGAATTCAAGCAAAGGAAAGAATTTAAAATTAAAGAAACAACTCTGAAATGAAAATTTTAGGGATACAAAAGCAAAGCTTAATTGAATATCCTGGAAAAGTGTCAGCTGTTTTATTTTTGGGAGGTTGTAATTTAAGATGTCAGTTTTGCTATGTGCCACATTTAGTTTTACCAGAATTGATAAAAAAGCAAAAAGAAATTTCTCAAAGAAAAATTTTTTTATTTTTAAAAGAAAGAAAAATTTTTTTAGATGCTGTTGCAGTGACTGGGGGGGAACCAACTATAAATAAAGAACTTCCAGACTTTATTCAAAAGATAAAAAAACTTGGCTATTTAGTTGAATTAGAAACAAACGGAACTAATTCAAAGATGTTAAAATATTTGATTGACAAAAATTTAATAGATTATGTGGCAATGGACATTAAACATAGATTGGATGATTTTGAAAAATACAGAGAAATTGTTGGAAATGTTTTGACAAAAAAAATGTTTGAAAATATTAAAAAATCTGTTAAAATCTTACTTTCAAGTAAAGTAAACTACGAATTCAGAACGACGATCATGAAAGAGTTCCATCAACCAAAAGACATTTTAGAAATTTGTAAACAAACTCAAGGAGCAAAAATTTATTATCTTCAAAATTATCAAAAAAATCAGACAATTTCTGGAAAAACTTTTACCTCTTTTAATGAAAAGGAAATTGAAGAAATTGTAAAAGAAGGACAAAAATTCATCAATGTAAAATACAGAAAATATTTATGAGAAACATTATCATTGAAAAAAGCGATTCTTTGCCTATTGAAGAAAGAGAAGTTGAAATTGTAGAAAGAAAAGGAATTGGTCATCCAGACACAATCTGTGATTTAGTTTGTGAATCAGTTTCTCAAGCTCTGAGCCAATATTATTTAAAAAGATTTGGCAAAGTTTTGCATCACAATTTGGACAAAGGACTTTTGGTTGCAGGAAAGTCTCAACCAAAATTTGGTGGAGGAAAAATTTTAGAGAAAATAAAAATTATTGTTGCTGGGAGAGCCACGGATAGAGTTGGAAGAATAAAAATTCCAGTCAAAAAAATCGCAGAAAAAGCAGTCAGAAATTGTTTAGAGAAAATTATCAATTCCTCAAAAAATTTGATTAAAAATTTTGAAATTTTTATTGATTACAAACCAGGGGCAGCAAATTTGCAAGAAGTATTCAAAAGAAGCAATAAAGTTGCCATAGCTAACGATACTTCATTTGGAATTGGGCACGGTCCTTATTCAAGAGCAGAAATTTTAACTTTAAAAGTTGCCAATTTTTTAAATTCAAAAAATTTTTTAAAAAAACATCCTTTTTTTGGCACAGATATTAAAGTAATGACCCTTAGGGAAAAAAATGAAGTAATTTTGACAATTCCAGGTGCTTACATTGATAGATACATAAAGAATCCAAAAGATTATTTTGAAAAAAAGGAAATTGTAAAAAAAGAAATTGAAAGATATGTTAAAAAAATTTCGAATTTTAAAAAGGTCAAAATAGAACATAATACCTTAGACAATCCTAACGCTCAAAGCGAAGGAGAAATTTACCTTACAGTTCTGGGACTTTCTGCAGAGCAGGGAGATGATGGTCAAGTTGGAAGAGGAAATAGAATTTCAGGTTTGATTACTCCTTGTAGAGAAATGTCTTTGGAAGCTTCAGCTGGAAAAAACATTAATCATCCTGGAAAACTCTATCAAATTTTGGCACATTTGACAGCTCAAGAAATTGGAAAAATAAACGGAGTAAAAGAATGTTCAGTAAGAATTTTAAGCCAAATTGGAAAACCTTTAAATAAACCTCAACTAATAAGCATAAAAGTTTCAGCTAAAAATTTTATTGGAATAAAAGATAAAATTTATAAATTAGTGAATGCAAAATTTGATAATTTACCCAAAATTCAAATGGAAATTGTAAAAGGAAAATATCCAATTTGTTAAAATTTTTTATGGTTTACGAAACTTTTTTTCAATTAATTCTCGCTGTAATTTTAGGAGCGATCATTGGAAGCGAAAGAGAAAAGAAGAGAAAAGGAGCAGGTTTTCAAACTTATTCTTTAATCTGTTTTGGCTCTTGTCTTTTTTCAGTGATAGCTTTTTATTTAGGAGAATTAAAAATAATTGATCCATCTTTAATCATTATGGCAGTAGCAGTAGGAATGGGATTTATTGGAGGAGGAGTAATAAATAAAAAAGAAGAAGAAATTTTTGGGTTGACTACTGCTTCGGGACTTTGGGCCACTTCTGCTTTGGGTTTAGCCATTGGAGCAAAACTTTATTCATTGGCTCTTTTCTCTACTTTTTTGATCTTGATAATTTTTGTTCTATTTGGTTTTATCGAAGAAAAATTCTTTAAAAAATGAAATTTATCGCAGATTTCCATTTACATTCAAAATATTCTCGGGCCACTTCTCAACAAATGAACTTGGAAAGACTGAATGAGTGGGCGAAAATAAAAGGAATAAAAATTTTAGGGACAGGGGATTGTACCCATCCAGAATGGTTAAAAGAGTTAAAAGAAAAATTAGAGCCTGAAACATCTGGATTGTTTAAATTAAAAAATTCAAATCAAACTTATTTTATTTTAACCGGTGAAGTATCTTGTGTTTTTTTTAAAAAAGAAAAATTAAGGAAAATTCATTTAATTTTATTTTTTCCCTCTTTTGAAAGTTGCGAGAAAGTAAATAAGTATTTAAATTTATACGGAAATTTATCTCAAGATGGAAGACCCACTTTACATTTGGAAGCAAAAGAATTAGTAAAAATAATTTTAAATGTTTCTCAAAATTGTTTAATAATTCCAGCCCACATTATGACTCCATGGTTTGGTCTTTTTGGTTCAAAATCAGGTTTCGATTCTATAGAAGAGTGCTTTGAAGATTACTCAAAATATATTTTTGCAGGAGAAACAGGATTGAGTGCTTCCCCTGAGATGCTTTGGAGAATTCCAGATGGAAGAAAAATTGTTCTTATTTCAAACAGCGATGCCCATTCTCCAGAAAAAATAGGAAGAGAAGCAAACGTTTTTGAAGGCGAAAAAATAGATTATTTTAAAATTATAGAAGCGATAAAAAATAAAAATTTCCAAGATTTAAAATTGATTTTTACTATTGAGTTTTATCCAGAAGAAGGGAAATATCATTATGATGGCCATAGAAATTGCAATATCAAATTTTCTCCAAAAGAAACAAAAAAATATGGTGGGGTTTGTCCTGTCTGCAATAGACCTTTAACCATTGGGGTTTTGCATAGAGTTGAAATTTTAGCTGATAAACCAGAAGGTTTTGTACCAGAAAATGTTATTCCTTTTAAAAGTTTGGTTCCTTTAAAAGAAATTCTTTCTGAAGTGTTAGAAACTAGTCTAGATTCAGAAAAAGTTCAAAAAGAATATTTAAAATTGATCAAAACATTTGAAAATGAGTTTAACATTCTTTTGAATGTCAAAATTCAGGACATAGAAAAAGTTTCAGGAGAAAAATTGGCTATTGCAATTGAAAAAATGAGAAAAGGTGAAGTGATCAAAGATCCAGGATACGATGGTGTTTATGGAAAAATAAAAATTTTTGGAGAAAAAGAAAATCAAAAAACAAAAATTCAAGGTTTGCTTTTTGACTCTTGAGTTTTCCACACTTGACAAAAAATTTTCGTAAATTAAAATTTTAATAATCTAAACTAAAAACTTAGCCCAGGGGGTCGACTGGGCAAAACTCTAAAAAAAAGGGATGGCAAAAAAAAAGAAAGGAAAGAAATAATTTTTCTCCCCCAGAAGATATCTTCTGGGGGATTTTATTTTAGATATGAAAATTGTTATCAGAACTAAAAATATTAAATTAGAAGAAAAAATAAAAAATTTTTTAGAAGAAAAAATAAATTCTTTAGAAAAATTTGCCAAAAAATTTTTTGGTGAAAAATATTGGAATGGATTTTTTGGAAAAGGAAGGCCAAAAATTGAAGCTTGGGTAGAAATTGTTAAATTGCCAAAACACAAAAAAGGAAAAGTATTTTACGCAGAATGCCAAATGAATTTTCCAAAGAAATCAATTAGAGCAGAAAGTACCCAAGAAAGTTTGGAAGCTGCAATCGAAGAAATGAAAGATATTTTGAAAGAACAAATTATTCAATACAGAGAAAAGTTTCTTTTAAATTACAAAAAAGGACTGAAAAATAAAAAATCTTAATTTATAACTCTCTTGCGATTAATTTTACAAGAGAACCTGCGACAAAAAGAGAAAATAAAGTAGAATTTAAAATTCCTAAAATCAAGATTAAAGAAAAAAATTTTAAACTCTCTACATTAAAAAATAAAATTGCCAAAACCGGAAAAATGGTAGTTAAAGAAGTATTTACTTGACGAGTAAAAGTTTGAGAAATTGCGAGGTTAATTATCTCAGAAATATTTTTTCCTTTTCTTTTTAAAACGTTTTCTCTGAGTCTATCAAAAAAGACAATAGTATCGTTTATTCCGTAACCCAAACAAATTAAAATTGAAATTAAAATGGGAATATTAAATTCTAAATTGAAAAATTTTCCTAAAATAGAAACTATTCCTAAAAGGAAAAGAGTGTTTTGAAAAAGGTTCAAAAATGAAATTAAAGAAAAAATAAAAGAAGATAACTTTTCAGTAATTTTCTTGAAAGCTAATGAAATGTAAATTGAAATTGCAATCAAAGAAAAAATTATCAACCAAATTGATTTTCTCTTTAATTCAGAAGAAATTACTGGTCCTACCATTTCAGACCTTATTTCTTTTGCTCCTTTTAACTTCTCGAAAATTTGAATTCTCTCTTTTTCTGAAATTTCTCGTAACTTCAAAAGAACTCGATTTTGATCAGTTTCTTGTAAAATTATTGCACCCAAATTTAGCTCATTCAATACTTTTTTTATCTCTTGAATGTTCGGCTTTTCTTTTTCAAACTCAATTTCTATAATTGTTCCTCCTTTAAAGTCCAAACCCATTTTTATTTTGAAATAAAAAATCGAAAAAATTGAAAAAACAAAGGTTGCTAAAAAAACAAAAAGAAAAAAACTTTTAAATTTTAAAAAATTAAAAACTCTTTCTTCTTTCATATTACTAGTTTTTGAAATTTTGGAAAGATTATTAATTTCAGAAATTCTCTAGTCATTAAAATGGCAGTAAACATTGAAATTAAAATTCCTAAAGACAAAGTAGTAGCAAATCCTCTTACAAAACTTGTTCCAAAAAAAAGTAAAATTAAATTAACAATTAAAGTTGTTAAATTTCCATCTCTAATTGCAGGCCAAGCCCTTTTGAATCCTTCTTCAAAAGCTTGGGATAGAGTTTTTCCCGTTTTCAATTCCTCTTTTGTCCTACTAAAAATCAAAATATTTGCATCCACGGCCATACCCAAAGAAAGTAAAAAACCTGCGATTCCAGATAAAGTTAAAGTAACAGGAATTAATTTATACAAGCTTAAATTTAAAATTGTAAAAAAGATTAAACAAAGCACAGCTACCACGCCTGAAAGCTTGTAAATTAAAATCATAAATGTGGCAATTAATAAAAATCCTACTATTGCTGCTTTTAAAATTTTCTCGAAAAAAGCTTTACCCAAAGTTGGACCAACAATTTGATAAGAAACTAATTTAATTGGAACGGGTAAAGCTCCCGCATTTAAATTTCTTACTAATTCCTTTGCTTCTTCTAAAGTAAATTTTCCGGTAATTTCTGCTTTTCCAGAAGGAATTTTTTCTCTGACTGTTGGTGCAGAAATTAAGTTGCCATCAAGAAAAATCGCTAAAGGTTTTCCAATGTTTCTCTCTGTAATTTCAGCAAAAATTTTTGCTCCCTCATCGTTAAACTCCAAAAGTACCAAAGGGCTTCCTATTTGATCAAAACCAACTTGAGCTCTTTTTAAATATCTTCCTGTTAAAGGAGTTGGAATAAAATTTTCATCTTTTTTTTCTCTAAACTCTAAAAAAGGAGTTTTTCCTATTTCTTCAATTGCTTTTTGAGGATCGGAAAATCCAGAGAGCTCAATTATTAGTCTTTCCTTTTGAATTTGAACCACAGGTTCTTTTACTCCAAAAAAATTCACTCTTTTTTCAATAACATTTTTTAAAGCTTCCATTGCTTCTTTTTTTTCTTTTTCTGAAATTTGACTCAAATCTGCTTCATATAAAAGATGAACTCCACCATTTAAATCTAAACCAAGTTTAAATTCTTTTTTAGGAATAAAACCAATTTTAAAAATCTCAGGAAAACAAAAACTTCCTCCAAGGAACAAAAATAAAAAAAAGAAAATTAAAAAAGATATTTTTTCTTGAGTGTTCATTTTAAAATTTTAACATTTTAATGTGATTTTTTCAATTTAAAAAGCAAAAATTTACTCTTGACAAATTTTTAAAAATAATTTATAATAAAATTGCGGGTGGGAGTTAAAAGGTTTTAAAACCTCCTTTCCTTTTAACTCCCCGTAAAGCACGGAGGGGAAGTCATCTTCTCCTCTGTGGCCCGCTTTTTATTCTCTTTTTTCAAAAGCAGATTTTAAAGTTTCTTCGTCGCTATATTCTAATTCACCTCCCAAAGGCAATCCCATTGCTAATTTTGAAATTTTAACTGGAAGATCTTTTATTTTTTTCTCAATAAAAATTGATAGCGTTCTTCCTTTTACAGTAAAATCAAAAGCTAAAATTATTTCTTTAAAATTCGCAAAAACTCCAAACTTTTTAGGGTTTTTTATTCTTTCTCTAATTTCCTCTATATTTATTTTTTCAAGTTCTTTTTGTGAAACAGAAGAAATTTCCCCAACAATAAAATACAATCCTGAAAAAACTCCAGATTTTTCTATAGCTTCAAGATCTTGTTCTTTGGAAACTAAACAAAGTTTTGTTAAATCTCTTGTAGGATTTTCGCAAATTTCACACAAAAACTCTTTTTCTGTTGTTTTTTTACAAAAAGCACAAAATTTCACTTGAGAGGCTAAATTTTCCAAATTTTCGATTAATTTTTTTAAAAACTCTTTTTTTTGTTTTAAAAGAAAAAAAACAAAACGAGTGGCAGTTTTTTCTCCAATTCCTGGAAATTCTGAAAAAATTTCAATTAATTTTCTGATTGTTTTTGGATACATTATTTAGCTACCAGAAAAAAGTTTAAATAAAAATTCTGAAATCGAATAAACAATATTTAGTCCAAAAAACAAAAATAAAATTAAAATTAAAGTTCCCCATTGAAAAATAAAATTTCTAATAGAAGAAAATCTTTCTGGTAAAAGGTTTAAAAACCAAGAACCATCTAAAGGCGGGATCGGAAATAAATTAAAAGTTCCTAACAAAAAATTATAAAGAGAAATTAAATAAAAATAAGAAGAATTAAAAAATTTAGTTAAAATTGCAAAGAAAATTGCAATTAAATAATTTGAAAGAGGACCTGCTAAAGCAACCTTTACCATGTCTAATTTTGGATTTTTAAAATAAAAAGGATTTACGGGTACAGGCTTTGCCCATCCAAAAACTACTGGAGAACCGCTCAAAGCTAAAAATAAAGGAACAAAAATAGTGCCTAAAATATCGATATGCTTTATCGGATTCAAAGTTAATCTTCCTTCTTCTTTAGCAGTTGGATCTCCTAAAAGAAAAGCTACTGAACCGTGAGAAAGTTCATGAATTGAAATTGATAAAAACAAAACTATTAAAGAAAAAAAAGTTGATTCTACCATAAAAATATGATATCATAAAAAATTATGAGTCCAAAATGTGAAATTTGTCAAAAAGGAAGAATGAAAGTATGGAGAAGAGTAAAGTTGCGGGGAAGATTTAATCCTACCACAAAAAGATTTCAAAAACCAAATCTTCATTATTTTAAACTTCCTTCTGGAGAAAAAGTTTTAATATGCTCAAAATGTAGAAAGAAACTTAAAAAAGAAATGAAAACTTTTATTAATGGGAACTTTTGAATTAAAATCTGAAAGAGTAAGAGTAAGATTTGCTCCTTCCCCTACCGGACCTTTTCATATTGGAAGTGCAAGAACTGCCCTTTTTAATTACCTCTTTGCAAGAAAATATGGAGGAACTTTTGTATTAAGAATTGAAGATACAGATTTGGAAAGATATAAAAAAGAATATGAAGAAGAAATAATTGAAAGCTTAAAGTGGTTAAAAATAGAATGGGACGAAGGACCTGATGTAGGTGGAAATTTTGGACCTTATAGACAATCAGAGAGAAAGAAGATTTATTTAAAATATTTAAAAAAGCTCTTAGATGAAGATAAAGCTTATTTTTGTTTTTGTAAAAAAGAAGATTTAGAAGCTCAAAGACAATATTTTCTCTCTATTGGTCAACCCCCAAGATATAATGGAAAATGTAAAAGTTTATCTAAGGAAGAAGTAGAAAATCGCTTAAAAAAAGGAGATTCTTTTGTGATTCGATTTAAATCAATACCTAAAAAAATAGTTTTTGAAGATTTAATTCGAGGAAAAATTGAATTTGACGGAAGTTTAATAGGAGATTTTGTTATTGCTAAAGGTTTTGATTCTTTTTTGTATAATTTCACTTGTGTAGTAGACGATTTTGAAATGAAAATTACTCATGTAATTAGAGGTGAAGATCATATTCCTAATACACCAAAACAAATTCTTTTACAAGAAGCTTTAGGTTTTAACAGACCAAAATATTTACATTTACCTTTGATTTTAGGAATAGATAAATCCAAACTTTCCAAAAGGCATGGAGCAGTTTCAGTTTTAGATTACAAAAAAGCAGGTTATTTACCTGAAGCTTTAATTAATTTTATTGCATTTTTGGGATGGTCCCCAAAATCAGAAAGGCAAATTTTTAGTGTATCTTCTTTGGTAAAAGAATTTTCAATAGAGAGAATTCAAAAATCAGGAGCAATTTTTAATATTCAAAAATTGGATTTTCTTAATAACTTTTATATCCGACAAAAAACTCCAAAAGAATTAGCAGAGTTTTGTTTACCTTATTTAGTGGAAGCAGGATTTTTAGAAATTGAATTGAAAGAAGAAAAAACGCCTCCAGTAATTGGAGGTTTTGAAATTTTTCCAAAACTTATTATAAAAGAAACAGGGGAAATTTTAGAATGGGAAAAATTAGAAAAAATTTGTCTTTGTTTTCAAGAAAGAATGAAAAAATTTTCTGAAATCTCAACTTTAGCTGATTTTTTCTTTAAAAAAGAATTGATTTTTGATAAAGAACTCTTAAAATGGAAAAATCAAACCGAAGAAGAAGTAAAAAAAGCACTTTCTTTTACAAAAGAGGCTTTAGTTAAAATTAAAGAAGAAGAATGGAAAAAAGACAAAATCTTGGAAATTTTAATGGAAAGAGCTCAAAAATTTTCAATTCAAATAGGAAAAGAACCAGGAGACAGAGGATATTTATTTTGGCCTTTTAGAGTTGCTTTAACAGGAAAAGAAGCTTCCCCTCCTCCTCAAGAAATTGCAGAAATTTTGGGAAAAAAAGAAACTTTGAAAAGAATTGAAAATGCAATTAAAATATTAAAATGAAAATTAAAAAAAATTTTTGTTTGATTTTTATCTTTTCTTTTTTAAAAATTTCCTCAGTATTCAGTTTGAATGAATCTTTATCTTTACCAGAAGAAAATGTAAATTTTTTCTTTAAATTTTTAGAAGAATTTTCAGGTTATTTTTTGAAGTCTTTAAATGAAATTTTAGAAATTTTAAAAAACACTTGGAATTGGTTTAATACACATTTTTTTAAAAAAATTTATTTCTCAATAAAAAAAGAGTTTAAAGAAAAAAAACCTATAATAAAGAAAGAATTTGAGAAAGAAAAATTAGAAACAAAAAAAGAATTTAAAGAATGGTTAAAATCTCTTTTGAATAAAACTTTAAATGAATTGAAAAAAAGATAGTTTAAATCTATTGTAATTTATTCTTTTCTTATTGGCATTAAAATATATACAAAATTTTCGAGATTTTTTGGTTTCAAAAGAGTAGGTTTGTCTTCTCCTGAAATTCCTATAAAAAATTCCACGTCATCAATAACTGAAATTCCCTCTTCTAAAAAATCATAATTAAAAAGAATAGAAATTTCTTTTCCTTTGAGTTCAGTTTGAATTTCAGTTTCAAAATTTCCTAAATCTACGTTCTCGCTTAAAATTTTTATTTTATTTTCTTGAGGTAAAAAATTTAATTCAATTTCGTTAGTTTTTTTTACAAAAATACTTGCCATTTTTATTTTTCTTAAAAACTCATCTATCCTTAAGTTTGCTTCTACCTCAAATTTTTTAGGAATTATTTCTTGATACTCAGGAAAACTTCCTTCTATTAATTTTGAAACATAAGTTATTTCTGGAAAATCTCCTTCTTCAGATTTTTTTTCTATGAAAATTTGATGAGGGGAATGATAAATTTTTATTTTTTCATTAACATTACCAAAAATTCCTATAATTTCTTTTACACTTTCTTGAGGAATAATAAAAGATGCGGGAAAATCACCTTCTATTTTTTGAAGAGATCTTTTTTCCCCTAATCTAAAACTATCAGTTGCTACAAAAATTATTTCATTTTCTAATATTTTCAACAAAACTCCAGAGATTTCAGGTCTTTCTAAAGAAGAAGAAGTAAAATCAACGACAGTTTTTAAATCTTCTGTGAAACTTTTACTATTTACAAAAAAAAATTTTTCTTCTTTGGGTAAAGGTAAAATTGGAAAATCTTCGTAAGGAAATTTTTTTATTTTTGAAGTAAATTTTTCAGATTTTATTATTAAAAAATTTTCTTTCTCTTCTAATTCAATAATTTCCTCTTCTTCTAAAAAACTCACTAATTTCTCAAAAACATCTCTTTTTACGCAAATTTTTCCTTCTTTTTCTGTTTTAGCTAAAGATTGATACAAAATACCTGTTTCAAGGTTTGTAAAGGTGATTTTTATAAGATTTTTTTCGCTTTCTATTAAAATATTTTCTAAAGTTTCTAAAGCAGATTTTCTCTTAGTAATTTTTCTAACAAAACCTAAACCTTTTTTTAATTGATTTCCAATAACTTTTAATTTCATAATTTTTTCAAATGTTTAAAATCTATTATTGTTGGCTTTGTGGATAAAAATTTTATTCTATGAAATTTTCATGAACGAAAACCAAATAAAATGTGAAAAAATTGTTTAAACCTTTTCTGTTTCAAAAATCTTTATTTTTAATTGATTGATTTCCTCAGCTAATTCTTCATTTTTTGACAATTCTTTCTTAATTTTTTCACAAGCATGAATTACTGTAGTATGATCTTTTCCACCAAATTTTTGAGCGATAGTAGGATAAGAATAATTCATTTCATTTCTTAACAAATACATAATAATATGTCTTGGTTTTAAAACTTCTTTTCTTCTTGTTTTAGAAAGAATTTCCTCCTCTTTTACATCATAAAATTCAGAAACGATTTTTACAATTTTTTTAAAAGTTGAAATTTTTGGAGAAGGGGAAATAATATTTTTTAAAAGTTTTTTTGCAATTTCTAAATTTACTTCTTTTTTTTGGAGTTTTATAAAAGTAGTTAAAATGTTTAAAGCTCCTTCCAATTCTCGAATGTTGTTTTTAATATTTGTAGCAATATAATCTAAAACTTCTTTGGGTAAATTAATATTTCTTTCTTGAGATTTTACTTTCAAAATTGCTATTCGACTTTCATAATCTGGAGGAGAAATATCAGCGATCATTCCTCCCTCAAATCTTGATTTTAATCTTTCGGCTAAAGAAGGGATGATTTTTGGAGGTCTATCAGAAGAAAGAACGATTTGTCTATTTTTTTCATAAAGATAATTAAAAATAAAAAAGAATTCTTCTTGAGTTTTTTCTTTTCCAGAAAGGAATTGAACATCATCTAAAATTAAAACTTCCACGTCTTTAAAAGTTTTTTTTAATTCTTCGATAGTATTGTTTCTTATTGCATCAATAATTTCCTCAATAAGTTTGTTTGATTGAAAATAAATTACTTTCATTTGTTTGTTTTTTACCAAAAAATTGCCGATAGCTTGCAACAAATGAGTTTTACCAAGCCCTACCCCTCCATAGATAAAAAGAGGGTTGTAAATTTTACCTGGAGCTTCAATGATTGCTTGAGCTGCAGCATACGCCAATTCATTGAAAGAACCTACTACAAAATTAGAAAAAGTGTACCTTGGATTTAATCTTGTTTTTTCATCCACTTCAAAATTGAAAAGTTCAGATTGAGTTAAAGAAATTTTCTTGATGGCTTTTTTTTGAAAAGAAGGGAAAGTTTTTCCAATTATATATTCTATTTCCTTTATTTCTGGTTTTAAACTTTTTAACACCTTTAATATCATTTGATGATATTTTTGTTCAAACCATTCTTTAATAAAAGAATTTGGTACAGAAAGTAAAACTTTATTATCTTGAGCTTTTAAAATTTCAGTGTTTTTAAACCAAGTATTAAAATTTGCAGGAGAAATTAAAAGTTTAATTTGAGCTAAAGCAGCTTGCCAAAGTTCTTTCTCGTTCATGTAAAAAATTATAAAATAATTTAAAATAAAATCAAGATAAAAATTTTATCAAGAAAAAAGGATCATTTGTGGATTATTTGTGAATTTTTTGGTGAAAATTAATTTTCTTGAATAAATAATTAAATTTTCCTATAATTTTGATCTTATGGAACCAAGGTTCGATTTTAAAGAAATTGAAAAAGAGATTTATAAAATTTGGGAAAAAAGCAATTTTTTTAATCCTGATAAACTTCCAAAAAAATGGAAAGAAAAATATGTAATTTGTATTCCTCCTCCAAACATTACTGGAAGTTTACATATGGGTCATGCTTTAAATTCTACTATCCAAGATATTTTAATAAGATTTCAAAGAATGAGAAAAAAGAAAGCCCTTTGGGTTCCTGGCACAGATCATGCGGGAATTGCTACTCAAAACAAAGTAGAGAAAGAGATTAAAAAAGAAGGTTTAACTCGCGAAATTTTGGGAAGAGAAAAGTTTTTAGAAAGAGTTTGGGAATGGGTAAAAAAATATAAAAATATAATTTGTAATCAGTTTAAAAAATTGGGATGTTCTTTAGATTGGTCAAGAGAGAGGTTTACTTTAGATAAAAATTACACGAAAGCTGTTTTGTACGCCTTTTTACATTATTATAAAAAAGGTTACATTTTTAGAGGTCCAAGAATTGTAAATTGGTGTCCAAGATGCAAAAGTGCAATTTCTGATATGGAGGTAAAATATAAAGAAAAGAAGGGGAAATTATGGTACATAAAATATAAACTTAAATCAAAAGATCAATACATTACGGTTGCAACTACGAGACCAGAAACGATACTAGGAGATAGTGGAGTGGCTTTTAATCCAAAAGATGAAAGGTATAAAGGTTTAGAGAAAGAGAAAGCAATAGTGCCGATAGTAGAAAGAGAAGTTAAAATTGTAAAGTCTGTGTGGGTAGATCCTAATTTTGGAACAGGTTTAGTAAAAGTTACCCCAGCTCACGATATTATAGATGCAAAAATTGGGAAAATGTATAAACTTCCTATTATTAATGTTATTGGACCAGATGGAAAGATGACAAAAGAGGCAGGAAAAGATTTTGAAGGATTGAGTGTTTCAGAAGCTAGAGAAAAAATTTTAACAAAATTAAAAGACAAAAATTTAATTGAAAAAGAAGAAGATTACATTCATAATGTTTCAATTTGTGAAAGATGTGAAACAGAAATAGAGCCCCAAATTTCAGAACAATGGTTTTTAAAAATGGAAAAATTATCAAAATTAGCTCAAAAAGCTGTAAAAAAGGGAAAAATTCAAATAATACCAGAAAGGTGTAAAAAACTTTTACTTGATTGGTTAAAAAGAGCCGAAGATTGGTGTATTTCAAGACAAATTTGGTGGGGACACAGATTACCAGTTTTCTTTTGTAAAGAAAATTCTCAAAAGTTTGTGGTTTCTCTTAAAAAGCCAAAAAAATGTCCTTTTTGTAAAAAATGCTCCATGGTTCAATCAGAAGAGGTTTTGGATACTTGGTTTTCATCGGCCTTGTGGCCTTTTGCAGTTTTTGGATGGCCTAAAAAAACTTTAGATTTAAAAAAATTCTATCCTAGTGATTTTTTGACTACCGCCCAAGAAATAATTTTTTTGTGGGTGGCAAGAATGATTTTTTCTTCTTTGGAATTTACTAAAAAAATTCCATTTAAAGTAGTTTATATTCATCCCACAATTTTAAATATTGAAGGAAAAAGAATGAGTAAATCTTTAGGAACTGGAGTAGATCCTCTTGATTTAATAGAAAAATATGGAGCTGATGCCACAAGGTTTGGGATTATTTTTTCTTTAACCAGGAGAGATCAACAAGCGATAAAATTTGACGAAAGAAATATTATTGCAGGAAGAAATTTTCTTACAAAAGTATGGAATATAGCAAGATTTGTCCATTTGAATACCCAAGACTTTAAAAGAAAAAAAATAAAAATTCCAATTCCAAAAACTTTGGCAGATAAATGGATTTTAAGCAGGTTACATTCTACTATTTTTTTTGTTACCAATCAAATAGAAAACTTTGAATTCGGAAAAGCAGAAAAAGAACTTTATAATTTTGTTTGGAAAGAGTTTGCAGACATTTACATTGAAATGAGCAAATTTCAATTAAAAGATAAAAAATTGAAAAAAACTACTCAAGAAATTCTCTTGTACGTTTTAGCTAACATTCTTAAACTTTTACATCCATTTTGTCCTTTTGTTACTGAAAAAATTTGGATAGAAAAATTTGGTAATTTAAAGAAAAAAAAGTTTTTGATGATTGAGGAGTGGCCCAAATTCCAAAAAAAATTCATTGATAAAAATGTTGAAAAAAAGGGTTTGGAAATTAAAAATCAATTAAGAGAATTACAAAAAGTAAAAATTGCACCATAAAAGAAAATGAAAATAGGTCAAAAAAGAAATTTTTATCTTCTTTTTTTATTAATTTTTTTAATTTTTTTTGGAACTTTCTCTTTTGCTTTAGCTAAAGAACCTCAATCTTGTGATGAATGCGACAGTAGTGAGAAATTTTGCGAAGGTTTAGAACAAAAAGAATGTTTAAAAATTTTAGAAAAGTGCGTTAGTCTTTGTGAAGAAAAAATAAAAGAAGTAGAAGGAAAAATAAGTCAATTGGGTAAAAAAGAAAAAGGACTGACAAAAGAAATTGAAACTCTAAAAGCTAAGATTGAAAAATTGAATTCTGAAATTAAAAAAGTTAATCTTTATTTGAACCAAACAAAAATTCACATTCAACAAACAGAATTTTCGATTCAAGAAACAGAAAAAAGTATTCAAGAAAAAAAAGAGAAAATTGTTCAAATTTTACGAATGATCGATGAAATAGAAAAAAAATCTCTAATTGAAATTTTGTTAGAAGAAGAAAAAATTTCAAATTTTTTTAATAATCTTTATTTTTTAAAGATTTTAAATACCAAAATTTTACAACTTCATCAAGTTCTTTTAAATTTAAAAAGTGATCTTACACAAAAAAAGCTTGTTTTAGAAAAAGAAAAAGAAAAGTCTGAGAATCTTTTAAAGATGCAAAT
>Ga0105158_1000521_pt1 | contig 16428 bp, 14 predicted proteins | sample LHCtaG_FD_81567 | JGI IMG/M metagenome (GOLD analysis project Ga0105158, IMG submission 81567) | Hot spring microbial communities from Little Hot Creek, USA to study Microbial Dark Matter (Phase II) - LHC4sed_matched | ecosystem: Environmental > Aquatic > Thermal springs > Hot (42-90C) >...
ATAAAAATAAAATGAAATATCCAAAAATAAGAGAATTAGTACATGCAATAAAAGTTTTAATAAAAGGTCCTGCTACAACAAAGTTTCCTTTTGAACCGCATACACCACCAGAAGGTTTTCGTGGAAAACCACTTCCATCTAATGAAGGATGTATAGGTTGTGGTGCATGTGCTGAAGTTTGTCCTACTGGAGCAATACATGTTGTTGAAAATTTGTCTGACAATGGTAAAAAAGAACGTGTTTTAGTTTGGCATTATGACGAGTGTATATTTTGTGGTCAATGTGCAAGAGAATGTACTACAAGAAACGAAAAGATTCCTGGTGTTGTAATGTCAACTGAGTTTGATTTAGCAACTACTGATAGGACAAAATTAAAATCTGATGAAATTAAACATGAATTAATTGTTTGTTCATATTGTGGAAATATTATTTCTACTAGGAAACATTTATTGTATGTTATAAATAAATTAGGTTATAAATCTTTTGGAAACATAAATTTGATACAAACATTACAAGAAAAACTTTTGTCAGTGTTTCAAAAAAATATCCAGTTTTATACTTTTAACCAACGAGAATATATGTATGAAATACTTTGTCCAAAATGTAGAAGAAAAATAATGTTGTTTGATGAATATGGAAAAACATAGGGTTAAAAAATCTCTATGGAAAAAGAAAATAGGTTGCTTAAAAAATTAGAAATGTTGGAAAAACAAATAAAAATTTTGGAAGAAAAAATACAGATGTATAAAAATGTTTTAATTTCATTAAAGTTAGAAAACAAAAAGTTGCTAGAAGATATAAATTTATTACAAGAAGAAAATAAAAAATTGCAAAACTATTACAAAGAATTTATAAACTTACAGGAAAAAACAGGAATTGTAAAACAAAAACTAAAAAAACTTGTTGAGAAGATTTCAGCTGCTGTATAATCTTTTTTGTTTTTCTTAATTAAGTAAATCCTTTTCTATAAATTTTTTTTCTTTTAATTCATTGACAAATACATTCTTTTTTTGTATTTAATATAACATTAAGAATTAGGGAAAGGAAAAATTTTTTTATGAAAGAAGTTGAAAAAGAACCATTTTTTTTAAAAATAGGCCCACAAGAAATTTATTTAGATTCTGTTTCTTCAGCTGAACAACTTTTTTTAGAACTTGTTGCGTCACAGATTAATGAAAAATTTAACGAAGTAAAAAAAGAACAAGTTGATACCATACGCAGTTATGCATATACATTGTTAGAAATCGCAAAAGAAAAATGTAGTTTAGAAAAGAAAACAGAAGAAAAAATTGATATTTTAGAAACAAAAATTTCGTCTCTTATTGAAGAAATTGATAAACAACTTGCTGAGTACACTTCTAAATAAAATTAAACTTTCCTTTCCCTAATTCTATCCTAAATTTCACATAATTTTTTGTTTAAAATCTACCTACAATGACTGCAGAACTGTTTAAGCATAAAAAAAATTTGTTGTTATCTGCTAGATTTTTACCAGAAAGTTTTGATGAATTTGTTGGTCAACAACATCTTTTATCAAAAGATGCAGTTTTAAGAACTTTAATAGAAGAAGATAAACTTTTCTCTTTAATATTTTATGGACCGTCTGGGACTGGGAAAACTGCTTTAGCAAAACTTATCGCTAAAAAAACAACTGCTGAAGTTATCCATACAAACGCTACTGTGTTTGGCATTTCTGAAATGAAAGAATTAATTAATACAGTAAAACATTATCATCAAGAAAAGAAATTTTTGTTAATTTTAGACGAAATACATCATTTAAATAGACATCAACAAAATGTCCTTTTACCAGAAGTTGAAAATGGAAATATTATTCTTATTGGTATAACTACTGAAAATCCATTTTATTATGTAAACCAAGCATTACTGTCTCGTTCGTTTATTGCAGAATTTAAAAAACTTACGGATGAAGATATAAAGACTATAATTTATCGTGCATTGACAGATAATTCCAAAGGATTAGGTAGTTTAAACTTAACTATAGATGAAGATGCTTGTGAGTATATTATACATTATGCTGATGGTGATGCAAGAAAAGCGTTGAATGTTTTAGATTTATCAGCTATATATTTGACAAAAAAAGGACAAAAAAATATTAGCTTAGATGTTGTAAAAAAATGTATACCACCACTATCATTAAAATATGACAAATCTTCTGATTATCATTATGATCACATTTCTGCGTTTATAAAATCAGTTCGTGGTTCAGACCCAGATGCTGCGCTCTACTGGATGGAAAAAATGCTTATGGCTGGTGAAGATCCAAGATATATTATAAGAAGGCTAATAATTCTTGCAGCTGAAGATATTGGCAATGCAGATCCTTTTGCTTTAGTATTAGCAACATCAGCACTTGAAGCTATAGAATTTGTTGGTATGCCTGAAGCCGAGATTATTTTAGCAGAAGTTGTATGTTATCTTGCTTGTGCAGAAAAATCTAATGCGAGTTATGAAGCATTACAAAATGTTAAAAATGAACTTGAGACACAAAAAGTACAAGAAGTGCCTCAACATCTTAAAAATGGGCATCGTGATGCTGAAAAGTTTGGTCATGGAAAAGGTTATCTTTACCCACATGATTATGAGGGTAGTTTTGTGATACAGAAATATATGGAATATGAAAAATACTTTTATTTTCCAAAAGATGTTGGTAAAGAAAAAGAGATAAAACAACGATTGGAAAAGTTAAGACAAGCAAAAATAGAAAAAGATAAAAAATAGATGTTAAAAAATGAATAATGAGAAACAGATATTAAGAAAAAAATTTTTAGAATTGAGGTTAAAACTTAATAAAAGAACAAAGAGTCAAAATGATAAAAAAATAATAAAAAATTTGTTAGCATTAGAAGAGTTTAAAAAGGCAAAAAATGTAATGATATATTACCCGTTTAAAAACGAGGTAGATGTTCTTAAGTTAATAAAAATATGCAAAGATAAAAATTTCTTTTTTCCAGTAGTTAATTTTAAGAAAAAAATTTTGGAAGTAAGAAAATATAATAGTGAGTTTATTAAAAATAAATTTGGTATATATGAACCAAAAGGTAAAAATTTGAAAAAAATAAATTTGGATTTTATTGTTGTTCCTGGCATAGTATTTGATAAAAGATGCTATAGAATAGGTTTCGGTGGAGGTTATTATGATAAATTTTTAAAGAATGTGAATTGTTTTAAATGTGGAGTATGTTATGATTTTCAAATTGTTGAATCTCTACCAACAGAAAAAAATGATGTTAAACTTAACTGTGTAGTGTCTGAAGAAAGAATAATATGTAGATAGAAATTTTTTTAGCAATTTACAATAAAAAAGAGGTTCTGTTAACTAAATATGATGTTCTTTGAGATACAAAAATTATAATTTTGTAGCCGCAGGCTTCAACCTGCGTAATTTCGTTAACGAAAACCGCAGCCTAAAGGTTGCAGTTACCGTGCGTTGCGGAGTGTGAATTTTCGGTAGTCGCAGGTTTTATCCTGCGTAAATTATTTTGTAGTAGCAAACCTTGGTTTGCGCATATTATTTGTAGTTGCAGACCTTGGTCTGCTAAAAATAGAGCAAAAGCAAGCTTTGCAACTACAATTTTTATTTATTTTGTAGCAGCAAACCTTGGTTTGCTAAAAAGGTTGTGTGTCCTGAATGTGCAGGTGAAATTACAAAAAACTGCAACAACGTGGTTGTTACACTCCAAATCAAAAAACTGTGACAACACGGTTGTTGCAGCCCAAAATCCAAGTTTAATTTTTTGGGTAGCCGCAGGCTTCAGTCTGCGTATTTCGCCAAAAAAGAATCTTATTTTTAATTTTTTTTGTCCACGCAAATTATAGAGTTGTTCATAAACATCATAAAATAGTTTACCAAAACTAAAAAGAAAGGAGAGAAATTGCTATGAATTGGATTATGTTAATTATTAGTATAATATTAAGTTTTTTCTTAGGATATTTAATAAGATACCTATATGGAAAGAAAGCATTATCTTCAGCTGAGATGCAAGCAAAAAAAATTTTAGAAGATGCAAAAAAAACTGCAGAAGAAGAACTTAAAAAAGCAAGACAAGAAGCAAAATATATTGTTGAAAGAGAAAAAATTGAGTTTGAACGTTCAATTAGGGAGGAAAAACAAGAGCTTCTTAGTTGGGAGAAGAGGTTAAGATATAAAGAAGAAAATTTGGATAAAAAATATGAAATTATTGAAAGGAAAGAAAAAGAATTGTATGAAAAAGAAAATAGATTAAAACAACAGAGTTTAAAAATTGAAGAAGATAGAAAACAGTTGTATCAGCAAATAGAAAAACAAAGACAACTCTTAGAAAAAATTTCGAACCTTACTCAAGAAGAAGCAAAAAAAATATTGTTTCAAAGTTTAGAAGAAGAAGTAAAAAATGAGTTTGCAGTAAAATTAAAAAAATATGAAGATGAATTTAAAGAAACAATAGATAAAAAAGCAAAAGAGTTATTATCTGTTGCAATACAACGTGTTGCTTCTGAAGTAGCGTCAGATAATACAACAACTATAATTCAAATTCCTGACGAACTTAAAGGAAGAATTATAGGAAGGGAAGGAAGAAATATAAGAATTTTTGAACAACTTACCGGTGTTGATGTAATTGTAGATGATACACCCGAATGTATAGTTATTTCTTCTTTTGATCCAGTAAGAAGAGAGATTGCAAAAATTGCTATGGAAAAATTAGTACAAGATAGTAGAATTCAACCTGCAAGAATCGAAGAGATAGTTAATAAAACAAAAGAAGAGTTTGAAGAATATATTAAAAAAATTGGTGAAGATGCTGCTATAGAAGTTGGAGTGTTAGGATTACATCCAGAAATTTTGAAACTTTTAGGTAAACTAAAGTTTAGAACTTCTTATGGACAAAATCAACTTCAACATACAAAAGAAGTTGCTATTATAGCAGGAGCAATTGCTGGCGAACTTGGCGCAGATATAAATTTTTGTAAAAAAGCAGGTTTGCTACATGATATTGGTAAAGCAGTCAGCCATGAAGTTGAAGGAGCACACCATCAGATCTCAGCTGATATTGCAAGAAGATATGGTGAATCTGATAAAATGATTAACGCAATTTTATCTCATCATGAGGGAATAGAAGAACCAAAAAGTATAGAAGCGTTTATTTTGGCTGCAGCAGATGCTATTTCTGCATCACGACCTGGAGCAAGACAGGATACTGTAGAACATTATATTAAACGTATAGAAAAAATTGAAGAGATAGCAAAATCATTTCGTGGTGTTGAAAATGTTTATGCAATATATGCAGGAAGAGAAGTTCGTGTTATGGTACAACCGGATAAAATTAGTGATGCCCAACTTAAAGTTTTAGCATATGATATATCAAGAAAAATTGAGAAAGAACTTGACTATCCTGGACAAATAAAAGTTGTAGTTATAAGGGAAGTTAGAGCAGAAGATTATGCTAGGTAATTAGCCATTAAAATCTATTTTATGAAAAAATATAAGATATTAATAACAAACGATGATGGTTTGTTCAGTTTTGGTCTTTTACCATTGGTTAAAGAATTATCAAAAATAGGTGAATTATGTGTGGTAATACCTGAAAAGGATAGTTCTGCAATAAGCCATTCATTAACCTTATTTTTTCCTGTAAGAGTTAAAGAAGTTAGTTTAAATGGATACAAAATAAAAGTTGTATCAGGAACACCAGCTGATTGTGTTAGGTTAGGGATAATTGAGTTTCAGAAAAATAAAACAGATATTGTTGTTGCTGGTATAAATCAAGGTCCTAATTTAGGTGGTGATGTTAATTATTCTGGAACAGTTGCTGCTGCAAGAGAAGCTGTGTTTTTAAAAAGAACTGGTGTTGCAATATCATCTATTTCTAAAAATTACGATATGGTTGCAAAAATTTCTAAAAATATTATTCAACATATTCTAAAAAGTGGATACAAAGGATTCTTAAATATAAATTTTCCAAAAAACAAACCTAAAGGTATAAAAATTACTGTTTTAGGAAACAGACAATACGAAGATATTGTTTATAAAAAATTTGATCCTGTAGGTCTTCCATATTACTGGTTAAAAAGTAAACTTATCTCAAACAAGCAAACAAATATAAAAAATACAGATGTTGACGCTGTAAAAAATGGATTTATTTCTGTTACACCATTAAGTTGGGATTTAACAAATTATAGAGAACTTGATGTGATAAAGAAGATGTTTAAAAAAGATTTTTTAAAAAATGAAGTTTAAACTTGTTTCAAAATTTAAACCTTCAGGGGACCAACCTAAAGCTATAAAACAACTTGTTGAAGGTATAAAAAAAGGATATAAACATCAAGTGTTACTTGGTGTTACTGGTTCTGGTAAAACATTTACTTTAGCAAATGTGATAGCAAAAGTACAAAAACCTACACTTGTTATCTCACATAACAAAACTTTAGCTGCACAACTTTATTCTGAATTTAAGGAATTTTTTCCTGAAAATGCAGTTGAGTACTTTATATCTTATTATGATTATTATCAACCAGAAGCATATATTCCGGAAACTGATACGTATATAGAAAAAGATGCATCAATTAATGAACAAATTGATAGATTAAGATTAAAAGCTACAACAAGTTTGTTATCTCGGGATGATGTAATAGTTGTAGCATCAGTTTCTTGTATTTATAACATTGGTTCTCCAGAAGATTTTAAAAATCTGTGTGTATATCTTGAAGTTGGCAAAAAAACTTCAATAGAGTTTTTAACAAACGAACTTGTTAAAATAAGATATGAAAGGAATAATATTGATTTTAAAAGAAATACTTTTAGGTATCAAGGTAACATTATAGACATTTGGCCATCATATTTAGAAAATTATATCCGTGTTAGGATTGAAGACAACGAAATTGTTTATATAAAAGAATATAAACCATTGACAAATCAGTTTTTAACAGAACATAAAAAATTTTATATTTATCCAGCAAGCCATTTTGTTACAACACCGCCAAAGTTTGAAGAAGCACTAAAGAATATAAAAGAAGAGTTAAAAGAAAGAGTTGAATATTTTAAATCGCAAAACAAACTTTTAGAAGCAGAAAGAATTTACAGAAGAACAATGAATGATTTAGAACTACTTGAGACAACAGGATTTTGTCATGGTATTGAAAATTATTCACGCCATCTTTCTGGCAGAAAACCTGGTGAACGACCCGGATGTCTTATAGATTATTTTCCTAAAGATTTTTTGTGTATAATAGATGAATCACATGTTACAATACCACAAATTTATGGTATGTATGAAGGAGATAGGTCAAGAAAACAAACTCTGGTAGATTATGGTTTTAGACTACCTTCTGCTTTAGATAACAGACCACTAAAATTTGATGAGTTTTTAGGACTACTTAATTACGTAATTTATTCTTCGGCAACACCTGGAGAATGGGAAATAAAAATTTCTAAAAATCGTGTTGTTGAACAAATTATACGTCCAACAGGTCTTGTTGACCCTCCTGTAGAAATTAAACCTGCTAAAACACAAGTTGAAGATGTTAAAAAAGAAATAAACAAAGTTGTTAAAGAAAAAGGACGTGTATTAGTTAATACATTAACAAAACGTACTGCTGAAGATTTAGCAGAGTATTTATTATCACAGAATTATCGTGTAAAATATATACATTCTGACTTAGATGCTCTTACAAGGATTAATATAATAAAAGATTTAAGAAAGGGTGAATTTGATGTTTTAGTAGGAGTTAATTTATTGAGGGAGGGGTTGGACCTGCCTGAAGTAACACTTGTTGCAATTTTTGATGCTGACAAGGAAGGATTTTTAAGAAATGAAACAACTTTGATACAACTTGCAGGACGTGCTGCAAGAAACATAAATAGCAAAATTATCTTGTATGCAGATAAAATAACAACTTCTATAAAAAAAGCTGTAGATGAAATGGAACGCAGAAGAAATTTACAACTTGAATATAATAAAAAACATAATATAACACCAAAAAGTATAGTAAAAGCAGTAAAAGAATATGAAGAGTTTCAATACATCACAAGGAAAAAACATTACTATGAAGTAAGTGATATAAAATTAGAATATTTATCTAAACAAAATATTCCTCAATTGATTAAATTTTTTGAACAAGAAATGAAAAAAGCTGCTGATATACTTGATTTTGAAACCGCAATTATGTATAGAGAAAAAATAAAAGAACTGAAAGAATTAATGGTTAAGTAAGGGATAAATTAGAGACATCACTATTTGAAGTAAAAATTGTCCTTATATCTCCAGAATAAAATGAAAATAAAACTTGATAGAAAAAATTTTGTATCTATTGTAAAACAAGCGTTAGAAGAAGATATTGGTAATGGTGATATTACGACAGAGAATATAATCCCGCCAACATTAAAAATTAAAGCAAAAATTGTTGCTGAAGAAAAATGTATAGTATGTGGCCTTCCTGTAGCAAAAGAGGTGTTTAAGAGGTTAGATAAAGGAATTTCTTGGCGAGCAAAAGTGTCTGATGGTGATGTTGTTAAACCAAAAAAAGAAGTTGCAGAAATTTATGGTTCTGCAAGAGCGATACTTGCTGGTGAACGTGTAGCACTAAATTTCTTGCAACATTTGAGTGGTATTGCTACTTATACTAACAAATTTGTAAAACTTGCAAAAAATAAGTTTGAAATATACGATACTAGAAAAACACACCCTGGATTAAGATACCTTGAAAAATATGCTGTAGTTGTAGGTGGAGGAAAAAATCATAGATTTAAACTTGATGATATGGTTTTAGTTAAAGATAATCATATAAAGGCTTGTGAACTTAATAAACTTCCTATTGAAGAGATTTTATATCGGATGAAACAAAGATTGGATTACACATCTGATGTAGAAATTGAATGTTGTAATTTAAGAGAAGTAAAACTTGCATTAAAAATAAAACCTGACATTATTATGTTGGACAATATGAGTTTTGATCAACTAAAGAAAGCAATAAAAATTATCAGAAAAAATTTGCCAAAAACAAAAATAGAAGTGTCTGGTAAAATTGATGAACAAAAAATAAAGAAGTTAAGAAGATTAGATATTGATTTTGTTTCTGTTGGCAAAATAACACATTCTGCAAAAGATATAAGTTTTTCTTTAGAAGTTGTAAAATAAATAATTATTTAAAAAGTTTATGATTTTGTTTACCTAATTTAGATAAAATTTTATTTTTATCTGATGGAAACTAAAAAAGGTATTTTATATGTAGTTTCAACACCAATCGGAAATATTGAAGATATTACCTACCGCGCAGTAAAAATTTTGTCTGAAGTAGATTTAATTCTTTGCGAGGATACAAGAAAAACAAAAATTTTGTTGGGTCATTATAATATATCCACACCATTAAAAAGTTATTATAATTATATTGAGAAAAAAAGGATAAAAGAAGTAATACCTTATCTCCAACAAGGACATAAAGTAGCGTTAGTATCAAACGCTGGGACACCTGCTATTTCAGACCCCGGATTTTTAATTATCAAAGAATGTATTGAAAACAATATAAAGGTAGTTCCTATACCAGGTGCAACAGCGTTTATTCCTGCGGTAGTATGTTCAGGTTTACCTTTACATAAAATTTTTTTTGTAGGTTTTTTACCAAAAAAAACTGGTAAAATCAAAAAATTGTTTGAAGAAATCAAAGGATTAAAAGAAACAACTGTGGTATTTTATGAATCACCGCATAGAATTAAAAAAACTTTAAAGTTATTACTAACAATATTAAATCCTGAATTACCCTGTGTTATTGCACGAGAATTAACTAAAATTTATGAAGAGTTTATTCGTGGAACAATTAAAGAAGTTTATGAAAAAATTTTTTCAGGGGAACCTAAAGGTGAGTTTGTAGTAATGATTTATTTGCAATAAAATAATATGAAAACAATATCTATAGTTGGAACTTCAGGAATAACTGCTACAGAATTAATAAAAATACTTGTGAACCACAAAAAAATAAAAATAAAATATTTATTAACATCTTCTCCATTGACTTCATTACAAACTGAGTTTGAAATGTTTAAAAAAAATTATAGGTTGAGTAAAGACGTTGAATTGTTACCAACCTATGACGAGAAAACATATAAATTATTAGAAAAAATTGATTTAATTTTTTTATGTTTACCCCATAAAGTATCAATGGAATTTGTTAAAAAGGTTTTGGACGCCTTGGGTGAAAAACGACTACCTAAAATAATAGACTTAAGTGCTGATTTCCGTATAAAAAATGTTAAATTATATGAACAATTTTATAAAACTTCACATATTATTCCACATTTTGTAAAAAAATTTGTTTATGGTTTACCTGAGATGAATGAAAAAATAAGACAGAAAATAAAAAATGCAAATTTTGTAGCAAATCCTGGTTGCTATCCCACAACTGTAATTTTAGGTTTAGCACCAATTGTAAAATTTGCTGAAGAAATAATTGTAGATGCAAAGAGTGGTTATTCAGGTGGTGGGAAAAAACTTGTTGAAGAGTACGAGGGTTATGGCGGAAATAATACATATCCTTATTCAGCTTCAGGAGAACACAGACATTTACCTGAAATTGAAGAACAACTTTCTTTACTTGCACACAAAAACATAAAAATTGTTTTTACACCACATGTTGTACCTCAATATCAAGGAATGTTAACGACAATATATGTTAAAATTAATAAACTACAGATTACACTTCATAATCTGTATGAAATATATAAGAAATATTATAAAAATTGTAAGTTTATAAAAATTTTGTCAATAGGTGAGTTGCCACAAACAAAAAATGTTATAAAAACAAATTTTTGTGAAATAGGGTTTGCTAAAGAAAATAATTGGATAAAAATTTTTGTTGCTATTGATAACTTGATCAAAGGTGCAGTAGGACAATCTGTACAAAATATGAATTTAATGTTTGGGTTTGAAGAAACCGAAGGATTGATTTAAGTAGGAATGAGGCTGAATTAATAAAGTTTATTGAGTTGTAGGGTTTGTGAGTTATAGAGTTAATAATATGAAAATAAAAGGGTATAAGTTTGCGAATCTTTCTTGTTTAATTGGAAATAATAAAAAACTAAAATTGGGTTTAATTTATTTAGAAACATTAGGACGATGTGTTGCCTCGTTTACAACAAATATTTTGAAATCAAACTCTATTATTGTTTCACAAAAACATTTAAGAAAAACAAATGAGATAAAATGTATATTAACTAACTCAGGTTGTGCTAATACTGCTTGTGGTAAAGATGGAGTAAAATCTACAGAAGAAATTTGTGAATTTTTAGCAAATAAACTCGGTATCAAAAAGGAAATGGTTTTAATTGCATCAACAGGTGTTATAGGTGAACCTTTACCAAAAGAAGTTATTATTGATTGTATACCACAATTGGTTTCTTCTCTTTCAAATAATAAAAATTCAGTCATAAAATTCGCAAAATCCATCCTTACAACTGATACAAAACCAAAAGTTGTATATAAAAAATTCAAAAATAATAATATCTTATGTATAGCAAAAGGTGCTGGTATGGTTGCACCAAAACTAAAATTATATAATCCACATGCAACAATGTTAGTTTTTTTACTTACAGATCTTTTTTTAGAGAGAAATTTAATGCAAAAATTGATGAATAGAACAATTATACCTATATTTAATTCTTTTTCAATTGATGGTGATACTTCGCCAAATGATACAATATTTTTTGTTTCATTAGTAAAAAATGAAAATAACTATAAATTAACAAAAAATGATTTCCAAAAATTATCTAAGATAATAGAAAAAGTATGCGAAGAAACAGTTAAAAAACTACTTTTTGATGGTGAAGGTGTAACAAAAGTTGTAAAAATTGTTATAGAAAATTGTCCTAAAAATCGTGCAGAAATTTTAGCAAAAACAATAAGTAATTCATTACTTGTAAAAACAGCAATTCATGGTGCTGACCCAAACTGGGGCAGAATCCTTGCTGCTATAGGGAGAAGTGGAATTAAGTTTAATATTAACAAAGTAGATATTTATATTGGTAAACATTGTGTAGTTAAAGATGGGAACAGTAATTTTGTAAATGATAATGTTGTGAGAAAAACAATGTTAAAAAACTTTTTTGAAATAAGAATAAATATGAAATGCAGAAAAACAACAAATTTTATTTTTTACACTACAGACTTGTCAAAAAAATATGTGGATATAAATTCAAAATATAAAACATAATTATGTATGGTGGTTTAATAACAAGTATATTTGTTGTTGGTTTTAGTGGGATAATAGCACAAACATTATTAGTTCGTGAATTGTTATCTATATTTGAAGGAAACGAATTTTCGTTAGGAATAATTTTTGCTAATTGGTTGTTATCAGAAACTGTTGGGATATTGTTCTTAAGTAAAAAATTAGAAAAGAAAAAAGAAAAAGTTTTTTTATTTGTTTTTATCCAATGTTTATTTATAATTTCTTTTTTATTTTCAATCTTTCTTCTTCGTTATCTTAGAATAATTTTTGGTGTTCCTATAGGCATCTCTTTCGATATATCTCAAATAGTTATCTCATCAATAATGGTGTTATTCCTACCAGCTTTTTGCCATGGTTGTTTGTATACATATTCAGCAAAACTTCTTGAAGATACTCAACAGAGTGTCTTATTACCAATATCTTATGCTTATATATATGAACTTGGTGGTACAATGATTGGAGGAGTTGTTTTTACTTTCGTATTATTAAAATTATTTGATAGTTTTACTATTGTCTTTATTGTAGCAATTATAAATATATTAGCAGGAATTTTGTTATCTTTTTATGAAATAAAAGATAGAAGAACAACAGTATTGTTAACTAGTATAAGTATATTTATCTTTTTTTCATTGTTTGTTGGTTTACCAAAAAAGTTTGAAGAAAAAACTAATTCTGTTTTATGGAAAAATTATAATCTTGTAGTTAGCAAAAATTCAATATATGGGAAAATTTCTGTAACAAAACAGGAACATCAATATACTTTTTACTTTAATTCATTACCTGTTTTTACAATACCTGTTGCAGATATCACTTTTATTGAAGAGTTTGTACATATACCTTTTAGTTTGTTAGAAGAAAAAAATAAAAAACAAGTTTTGGTTTTATCGGGCGGAGTAGAAGGTTTAATATCAGAAATTAAGAAATATAAAGATGTAATTATTGATTATGTAGAACTTGACCCTGAATTAATAAAGATTACATTAAGCTATGTTCCACAAGAATTTAATAATGTTAATTTATATTTCACTGATATAAGATATTTTGTGAATAAAACACAAAAAGTTTATGATATCGTTTACATTGGTATAAAAGAACCAAAAGATTTGCAAATAAACAGAATCTTCACAACAGAGTTTTTCAAAATTTTAAAAAATAAAATTGTCGGTAACGGTATTTTAGTTTTTACTACACCAGGTTCTTTAGTTTATTTACCTAAAGATTTGGTTGTATTTAATAAAATTATTTTAGAAACAATAAAAAGATTTTTTAATTATGTAAAAGTTATACCTGGTGATGGATATAATATAATTATATGTTCAAATTTTGATTTTGAAAAAAATTTTTCTCCACAAAACGTTTTTGAAAAGTTGAATAGAAACAATATAGTGACAAAAAGTTTAACAAAAAATTATCTTGAATACAGGTTACAACAAAATCGTTCTCTACAGTTTTTAGAAAAACTTAATTCAATAAAATTAAGTTCTTTGAATCAGGATTATAATCCACAGGCAGTAGTATATATTTTGAGATATTGGATAGGAAAAGTTTCTAAAGGAAAAATTGGTTACAACTTATTTAAGTTTTTTACTGAACCCAAAAATTTAACTGGTATGTTGACAATAATTTTATTATCTACAATTGTTATATTTTTCATAATTTTTTTGGCTAAAAAAAACAAAAAAGTTTTTGTTTTATATTCAATTCTTACAACTGGATATACAGGGATGGTTTTAAGTTTACTTTTAATGTTTGTATTTCAGATTGTCTATGGTTATATTTACTACCTTATTGCGATTTTAACTTCAGCGTTTATGTTAGGTTCTGCGTTAGGATGTTTGATTGGGACAAAACTGCAACGTAAACTTTCTTTACCATTAGCCGAAGGATTGATAATTATTTCACTATTATTCATTGGATGGATGATAAAAATTTTAACTACAATATATAACGAAGTTGTGATATATATTTTATTTTTTGTTATGTTAATTATCTCAAGTATGATTATAGGTTTACAAATCCCTATTTTTAGCAAAATTTTGTATGAAGAAAAACAAAAATTAATAGAAACAACAGGGACTGTTTTTGCATTTGATACTTTAGGTGGATGGATAGGTGGTGTTTTAGGTGGGATGTTTATTTTTCCGTTATTTGGTCTTAAAACAAGTTTAGTTATAATTATTTTATTGAAATTTATTAGTTTAGTTTTTAATTATGCAAAAGAAAAGTTTATATGACAAATTGTTTGAGTATGGATGTAAGTTGTTAAAATACAGAGACAGAAGTGTTTATGAAATAAAAGAAAGGTTGAAAACTAAAGTTTCATCAGAACAGGATGTTGACAAGGTTGTTAAAAAACTAATAGATTTAGGATATCTTAACGAAAAACGTTTTGTAGAAAATTATATTAATAAATGGTTAGCAAAAGGGAAAAGTTTAAATTTGATAATATATGAATTAAGAGAAAAATATAAAGTTAATAATGATATAATAAATCGATTAGATATTGAAAGTTTGAAATCTCAGCAGATTAAAAATGTACTACAAATTGTTAAAAAGAAATATAATAAAATTGACAAAACAAAAATTTATAACTTCTTAAATCGTAGAGGTTTTTCTGAAGAAGAAATTGAAACAGTTTTAAACAAATTAGAAGAAAAATGAATATATTAGTTACAGGAGCAAATGGATTTATTGGCAGTAGTATTGTTAACAAACTTGTTGAAACTAAACACTATAATGTACATATTTTGATAAGGAAAACAAGTAATGTTGAGAGATTGAAAAACAATATTGATAAAGTAAAAATTTTTTATGGTGATGTAAGAGATAAAGAAAGTTTAATTGAACCTATTAAATCAGCTGATATTATAATACATTCAGCAGCAGTGTTACGAACAACTAACAATAAAATTTATTATGATGTAAACCAATTGGGAACAAAGAATTTGATAGAAACAGTTGAAGAATACAATCCTTATTTAAAAAAATTTATATTTCTTTCTTCACAAGCAGCTGCAGGTCCAGCTAGAGTTTTAAATTTTAAAAAGTCTGATGAAGAATGTATCCCTGTGTCACATTATGGAAGAAGTAAATTTCTTGCTGAACAAGAATTGAGAAAACATTCTAAAAATATAAATGTTATAATTTTACGGCCGGCTGCTGTATATGGACCATATGATAGAGATATGTTTATATATTTTCAGCTTGCAGAGAAAGGAATAATCCCAACTTTTTCAAAAGAGTTTTATATTCAATTTACATATGTATACGACTTAGTTACTATAATAGAGAAAATTGTTAATGCAGAAGATATAAGTAATAAAACATTTTTTGTTGCTGAAGATAAGTGTTATAATATAAATGAAATAAAAGAAATTTTTGAAAAAGTTATAAACAAAAAAATTAAAATCATTTATGTTCCATATTTATTAGGATATATTACTGCGTTTTTAAATGAAAAGTTTTATAAGATTATATATAACAAACCTGCTTTATTTAATAGAGACAAACTCGCTGAATTGACAAAAAATTACTGGACTTGTGAAAGTACAGAATTAAAAAATTATTTCCCAGATTTTTCTTATACATCTCTTGATGTTGGATTAAAAGAAACTTATCTGTGGTATATAAAAAATAATTGGTTATAAATTTTTTAAATAATATTGAATTTAATTTTTTAATTTGTTAAAGATAAAAAAACAAATTTTATTATTTCTTAAATTGTTGTATGCTTGCTTTCTAATATAGCAAAACAAGTTTTGCCAACCATAAATAAAGAGGGTCTGTTAACTAAAAATGATGTTCTTTGAGCTACAAAAATAAATTTGTACCCGCAGATTTAATCTGCGGATATCTACGCAACCTAAAGATTAATGGATTCGTTAATTTTTAGTACTGTTGTAATGCGCTGATATAAAATCAGCGAATACAATATTTATGAGTAACCACAGGCTTTAGCTTGCATAATAATTGCAACAACATGGTTGTTGCAGTCCAAAATGTAAGTTTAATTTTTTGGGTAGTTGTAGGCATCAGCGTACGTTTCTAACGCAACTTAAAAGTTGCGGCTAGCGGTAGATTGCAGATTTTATATTTTTGTAATCGCAGAGTTTAGTCTGCGCTTTGTTATTTATTTGCACACTGAGAGAGTGCGGCTGTCTAAGAGTATGCTTTGTTGTTCGCGCAAATTGTAAGATTTTCATAAATACCATAAAA